>Ga0310697_10000879_pt1 | contig 37812 bp, 30 predicted proteins | sample 172DNAGHGlowgp2_FD_203883 | JGI IMG/M metagenome (GOLD analysis project Ga0310697, IMG submission 203883) | Sheep rumen microbial communities from Palmerston North, Manawatu-Wanganui, New Zealand - 1728 DNA GHGlow gp2 (v2) (version 2) | ecosystem: Host-associated > Mammals > Digestive system >...
TTACAGATTGTAATCTTTTCGCAAAAAGAAGATGTTTTTGTAAATATTTTCTTGTGTATCTATCCATTTCACTGTACCTTTGCAGCGTCATGAAAACTAAAGTACGTTTTACCAAGATGCACGGTGCGGGCAACGACTACATCTACGTCGACACGACCCGTTTCCCCATTGCTGACCCCTCGGCAGCGGCCATAGCCTGGAGCGACCGCCACAAGGGAATCGGTTCCGATGGGCTGGTGCTCATCGGCGAGTCGCCCATCGAGGAGGCTGACTTCACGATGCGTATCTTCAACGCCGACGGCTCTGAGGCCCTGATGTGTGGAAATGCCTCGCGGTGCATAGGTAAGTATCTGTACGACCGGGGACTCACAACACAAACACAAATCCGGCTGCTCACGCTGTCGGGGGTGAAGACTCTGCTGCTGAATGTCGTTGACGACGTCGTGGCGAGTGTAACCGTCGACATGCTTGAGCCAGTCCTGCAGAACGAGTCACAGTATCGCCCCGCCGCGTCAGGACTCCCCGACGGCACTTTCGTGTCGATGGGCAACCCCCATTACGTGGTGTTCACCGGCGATGTCGACCAGGTGTCGGTGCTGGGCCCGCAGTTGGAGCGTCATCCGGCCTTCCCCGAGCGGTGCAACATCGAGTTCGCCGACGTTAGCCCTGCCGACGGCAGCATACGCGTGCGCGTCTGGGAACGCGGCAGCGGCATCACCCAGGCCTGCGGCACCGGCGCCTGCGCCACCGCCGTGGCAGCCTGTCTGACGGGGCGTGCCTCCCGTTCGAGCCGCATCGTCATGGACGGCGGCGAGCTCTTTGTCGAGTGGCGTGCCACGGACCGTCATGTCCTCATGACCGGTCCCGCCGCCTTTGTCTTCGATGGAGAGATTTGTACACCATAACAAACCCAAATAAAATGGCATTAGTAAACGACCACTTCCTGAAACTGCCGAACAACTACCTGTTCGCCGATATTGCAAAGAAAGTCAATGCTTTCAAGGCTACCCATCCCAAGACCGACGTCATCTCCCTGGGTATAGGCGACGTCACCCAGCCCCTGGCACCTGCCGTTATCGAGGCCATACACCGTGCCGCCGACGAGATGTCCACTACTGCCGGCTTCCGCGGCTACGGTCCTGAGCAGGGCTATGACTTCCTGCGCGATGCCATTCTGAAGCACGACTTCCTGCCTCGCGGCATCCATCTCGACCGCGACGAGATTTTCGTCAACGACGGTGCCAAGAGCGACACGGGCAACATACAGGAACTCATACGCTGGGACAACTCCATCGGTGTCACCGACCCCATCTATCCCGTCTACATCGACTCAAACGTCATGATAGGCCGTGCCGGCGTGGTCGAGGACGGCCGCTGGTCGAACGTCATCTATATCCCCTGTACTGCCGGGAACGGTTTCGTGCCGCAGATCCCCGACCGCCGTGTCGACGTCATCTACCTCTGCTATCCGAACAACCCAACGGGAACCGTCATCACCAAGGAGGAGCTGCGCAAGTGGGTCAACTACGCCCTCCACAACGATACGCTCATCTTCTACGACGCCGCCTATCAGGCCTATATCCAGGACCCGCAGATACCGCACTCCATCTACGAGATCCGCGGAGCCCGCAAGTGTGCCATCGAGTTCCACAGCTATTCCAAGACCGCCGGCTTCACCGGTGTGCGCTGCGGCTATACCGTCGTGCCCAAGGACGTCACTGCCGCCACCCTCACCGGCGAGCGCATAGCCCTGAACCCGTTGTGGAACCGTCGGCAGTGCACCAAGTTCAACGGCACGAGCTACATCTCGCAGCGTGCCGCCGAAGCGACCTACACCCCCGAGGGCCGCGAGCAGATACAGCAGACCATACGTTACTACATGGACAACGCCCGGCGCATGCTCACGACCCTGCGCCGTCTGGGCTACGAGTGCTACGGCGGCGAGAACGCGCCGTACATCTGGATGCGTACGCCCGACACGTCGGTCACCGCTGGCCTCCGCTCTGCAGAGCGCAGCCTCTCGTGGAAGTTCTTCGAGGAGCTTCTCTACGGTGCCCACGTCGTGTGCACCCCCGGCGTAGGCTTCGGTCCGTCGGGCGAGGGCTACGTGCGCTTCACCGCCTTTGGCAGCCACGAGCAGACCGACGAGGCCCTGCACCGCATCGAGCAGTGGCAGAACAGGTGAGACTGACCACTTCACCTTTCTTCCACGAGGTGTCAGTCACCTGTCCCATTGTCCCTCATTGTCCCTAGATTGTACCAGCAGTATCAGGAGATGGTTTCCTAATTTTTATCTGGATAGTGAAGGGTATTATATTAATGACAAGGCTTTCATAATAGTGGGTGGTCATCTTGGCTATCTCACTGCTTTAATTCGACTTTGTTCCGATATTGCTTCTTAGAGGATTTTCCACCTATACAGGGGCGGTAATCGTGAACTACGTGAAGTGCTTATCGAGCACATTCCCGTTAAGGATGTAACCGACGAAGATGATGCCGAATACGAGCGCCGTGTGATGGAGATTCAGCAGATGAAACGCGACGGACTGTCAACCGAAGAAAAGGAACGTGAACTCGACCAGATGATACTTACCCACTACGGGGCTTCATTGGACTTAGGATGACCTGCGTAATTGCTGGCGAAAGTGAGAAACGGAAAGTACACAAAAGATGGAGCTCTTTTGTGTACTTTTCTGTGTTATAAGTGGTTACAGTGTGACGCCATTCTTAAATATGGAGATTTCGCTGTAGCCGTTCTCCTCGTTGCGTGCATGCTCGCCGCTTGCAACGGAGAGCACTTTGTCGATGAACTCGGGTACGAGCTCCTGCATGGTGCGGCCCTCGACGAGTTGTCCGGCTGAGAAGTCAACCCATCCCGGCTTGTTCTTGGCCAGTGTGGGGTTGGTGGCAATCTTCATCGTGGGGACAAAGGTGCCGAAAGGCGTGCCCCGTCCGGTGGTGAAGAGCACCAGGTGACAGCCGCAGGAGGCCAGTGCCGTGGCGGCAACGAGGTCGTTGCCGGGAGCCGAGAGCAGGTTAAGACCCTTGTTCTGCAGGCGGTCGCCGTATTCCATGACACCGCTGACGGGAGCCTTGCCGCACTTCTGCGTGCAGCCCAGGGCTTTGTCCTCGAGTGTCGAGATGCCTCCGGCCTTGTTGCCCGGGCTGGGGTTCTCGCCTACGGGCTCGCCGTGGGAGAGGAAGTAGTTTTTGAAGTTGTTGATCATCGACACCGTTTGGTCGAACAGCTCGGGAGTCTCGCAGCGGTTCATCAGTATGGTCTCGGCACCGAACATCTCGGGTACTTCAGTCAGCACGCTTGTGCCGCCCTGGGCCACGAGCCAGTCGCTGAACTCGCCGACCAGTGGGTTGGCGGTGATGCCGCTGAAGCCGTCGCTGCCGCCGCACTTCAGACCGACGCGCAACTCGCTCACGGGCACATCCTCGCGCTTGTCCTTACGCGCTATGGCGTAGAGCTCGCGCAGGATTTCTATGCCGGCCTCCACCTCGTCGCCGACGACCTTCTGCGTTACCAGCAGGCGGATGCGGTCCTTGTCGTAGTCGCCGAGCATCTTCATGAAGTCGTCGGGCTGGTTGTTCTCGCAGCCGAGGCTCAGCACCAGGACAGCTCCGGCGTTGGGGTGCAGGCAGATGTCGCGCAGTACCTTGCGGGTGTTCTCGTGGTCGTCGGACAGCTGCGAGCAGCCGTAGTTGTGGTGCCAGGCGTGAATGGCGTCGATGTCTTTGCCTCCCGTCTCCATGTATAGCTTGTGGACGAGCCGTTCTGCGATGCCGTTGACGCAGCCTACGGTGGGCACGATCCATATCTCGTTGCGCACGCCCACGTCGCCGTTCTTACGGCGATAGCCCTTAAAGGTTCGGTTCTCGTTTGCGATGTTAAGTGCTTCGTTCACAGGATTATATGTGTACTCGAGCGTACCGCTGAGATTCGTCTTCAGGTTGTTCTCGTTGACCCAGTCGCCAGCCTTCAAATCCTCATGCGCGTGGCCGATGGGGTAGCCGTACTTTATGATGTCCTCGCCCTCCTTCACGTCTTTTATAAGCACCTTGTGGCCGGCGGGGGTGTCCTGGTTCAGTGTCACTTGCTTGCCGTCAATCTCAATGATTTCGCCCTTCTGCTTAGGCTGCAGGCATACTACTACTGAGTCGGCCGGATTGATTTTCAGATAAGTTTTTAGTTCCATAGTTTGTATTTGTTTTTAGTGAATAGTCTCTCTTGTCAGCCTTTGAAGGTGCGGCGGTAGAAGTCGACGTTCTCCTTGGTAAGTATCTCGATGGGCATGTAGTTGACGGGGTTCACCTTCTTCTTCAGCACGATGGCCTCGAAGAGCGACTCTATGCAAGAGTAGCCCTGGCGGTAGGCATGCTGGGCAATGAGGAAGGAGATGCTGCCGTCCCTGACGCATTCCTCGTTCTTGGGCACCATGTCGTAGCCCATAATCTGAATGTCGCGACGGTTGCTGCGGGCGAGGAACTCGCCCACGAGGTGTGCCTTCGAGTTGAATGTTATGCAGTGGTGTACCTGCGGGTGCTTGATGAAGAACTGTTCGAGTATGTCGTCGTAGTTCTCGCGCTGCTCGTCGAGTGGCAGGTCGAGGACGGTGATCTTGATGTCGGGAAAGTGGTCGCGCATGTAGTGGCGGAAGCCTGTTTCGCGGTTCTCCTGCTGTTTCGATGCCACGTTGCCGTTGCGCATCTGTTTCATCAGCATTATCTCTTTCTCCTTCGAGGCAATGAGCATCAGCATCCGCGCTGCGAAATAGCCGCTCTGGAACGAGTCCTGGCCGTAGAACGACAGCGGGCGAAGGTCGGGCATGTACGAGTCGAGCAGTATGAACGGAATCTGCTTCTCGTGCAGCTGGTCGGTAAACTTTCTTGTGACGTCGAGTGTCGACGGCACGATGATTACTCCCGAGGGGTTCTGCTTCAGGCAGTCGGTCATGCCTTTCTCGAAGGTCTTCACGTCGAAGCGGTTGTAGTAGATGAAGTTCACCGAGATGCCGAAGTCGCGGCGGTGGTCGCAGGAGTCGACGGCACCCTCCTCAATCTCTTCCCAGTAAGCCTCCGACTCGTGCTTGGGCAGCAGGCAGAAGAAGGTGTACGTACGGTTGTAAGCCAGCGCCGAGGCGTACATGTTGGGTTTGTAGTCCATCTCCTCGAGGGCTTTGTTCACCTTGTCGAGGGCTTTCTTCGATACGTTAGGGCGGTTATGAAGCACGCGATCGACAGTGCCGACGCTGACACCGGCCCGCTCCGCTATATCCTTAATTCTTATGTTCTCTTTTGCCATGTCTACTTTATATGTGTTGTGCCGGTGGCCATTTCCATGGGGTCTGACACGTTCGTGCTGCAAAGGTAGCCAAAATCTTTGATATGGCCAAATTTCAACCAAACGAAATCGGTTACGGAAGTTTTTTCCTGCTTTATTTGGTAGTTTCGAAAAAAGAGTGTATCTTTGTCGCTGCAAAATAAATAGAAATTCAAACCTATTCAACTAAAACAAACAACAATGGCAAAAATCGTAACATTGGGCGAGATAATGCTTCGCCTGTCTCCGCAAGGAAACGACCGTTTCATCCAGAGTGAATCCTTCCGTATCATCCCCGGTGGTGGTGAGGCTAACGTGGCTATATCGGTGGCAAACTACGGCCATGAGGCCTACTTTGTCTCGAAGCTCCCTAAGCACGAGATCGGACAGATAGCTGTCAATGCAATGCGCCGTTATGGCGTCAACACTGAATTCATTGCTCGTGGCGGCGACCGCGTGGGTCTTTATTATGCCGAGACAGGTGCCTCGATGCGCCCCTCGAAGGTTATCTACGACCGTGCCCACAGTGCTATTGCCGAAGCAGAACCCTCTGACTTCGACTTCGACAAGATAATGGAGAGCGCTGCCTGGTTTCACTGGTCGGGCATCACGCCTGCCATCAGCGATAAGGCTGCCGAGCTGACCCGTCTGGCCTGTGAGGCAGCTAAGCGTCACGGTGTGACCGTCAGCGTCGACCTGAACTTCCGCAAGAAGCTGTGGACCTCAGAGAAGGCCATCAGCATCATGCGTCCGCTGATGAAGTATGTCGACGTGTGCATAGGTAATGAGGAGGACGCAGAGCTGTGCCTCGGCTTCAAGCCCGATGCCGACGTTGAGGGCGGCCAGACCGACGCTGCCGGCTACGAGGGCATCTTCAAACAGATGCGCGAGGAGTTCGGTTTCAAGTATGTCGTATCTACGCTCCGTGAGTCGTTCTCGGCAACTTTCAACGGCTGGAAGGCTCTCATCTACGACGGCAAGGAGTTCTATCAGTCGAAGCGCTACGAGATTAACCCCATCATCGACCGCGTCGGTGGCGGCGACTCGTTCTCGGGCGGCCTGATACACGGTCTGCTGACCAAGGAGACTCAGGGCGAGGCCCTTGAGTTCGCTGTTGCTGCTTCGGCTCTGAAGCATACCATCAACGGCGACTTCAACCTTGTGAGTGTTGACGAAGTAGAATCATTGGCTGGAGGTAATGCCAACGGCCGCGTGCAGCGATAAGTTATGGCAAAGTTTGACAAGATAGCCGTACTGAAAAAGATCGGCGACACGGGAATGGTCCCCGTGTTCTACAACAAAGACCTTGAGATTTGCAAGAATGTGGTGAAGGCCTGCTACGAGGGTGGCGTTCGTGCCTTTGAGTTTACCAACCGCGGCGATTTCGCACAGGAGGTGTTCGGCGAACTGGTGAAATGGGCCGACAAGGAGTGCCCCGAACTGGCACTGGGCATCGGAAGCGTCGTCGACGCACCGACGGCGGCACTCTACATCCAGCTGGGTGCCTGCTTCGTCGTCGGCCCGCTGTTCAACCCCGACATAGCCCCCGTCTGTAACCGTCGTCTCGTGCCTTACTGTCCGGGCTGCATGACCGTCAGCGAGATTGGCAAAGCACAGGAGCTGGGATGCGACCTGACGAAGGTGTTCCCTGGCGACGTCGTAGGGCCGAACATGGTGAAGGGCCTGAAGGCTCCGATGCCATGGTCGAAGATTATGGTCACCGGTGGTGTCGCTCCCGAGCAGGAGAACCTCGAGAAGTGGTTCAAGGCCGGAGTGTTCTGCGTGGGCATGGGCTCGAAGCTCTTCCCCTCCGACAAGGTGAAGGCCGGCGACTGGCAGTACGTTACCGACAAGTGCAAGGAGGCACTGGGTTATGTGGCTAAGGCACGCGCTTAAGCTACTCATATCAATAATTGTTTTTTCAGCTTGTTCACCCTCTGATAGGCAGCAGGTGGACAAGCTGAATTCTCTTTCATACGCCTATCACTACTGCAACATCGACTCTACGGAGTATTACGCCAGACAGGTGTTGAGTCTCTCGGACGATGCCGACGTCAGGGCTGAGGCACTCAACAATCTCGCCTTCGTCAGCATTATCCGCATGGACTACGACCGTGCTCAGCGACAGCTCGACAGCATTGCCGCGTTGACCGACAACCAGCTGGAACTGCTCGTTGCCGACATCCAGCAGATGCGTCTCTGTCAGCGACGGTCGCGTAACCGTGAGTTCTACGATTACCGCGAGCGCGCACTTCAGGCGCTTGCGCGTCTCAATGAAGACCTGGAAGAGCTGGATGAGCGTCAGCAGCTGAGGCTTGTCTATGCTGAGAGTGAGCAGGCCATTGTCACCTCCACATATTATTATTATGTCGGACTGGAACGCCAGTCGAGCGAGACCCTGCTCGCCGTCAACACCGACGCGGTGAAGCGCGATACGGCGCAGTTTCTGAACTACCTCTATAACATCGGTGCCGGAGGGGTGCTCACCGAGGGTACCCAGGAGGAGATAAACCAGCAGGAGTTCGACCACCTGCTGCGCTGTTTCCAAATAGCCAGTCAGCACGGCTACCCTTTTTTTGCTGCCAATGCCGTCGAGGCCATTGCAGAGCATCTCGCCGACGGCGATGCACGCCAGCAGCTTATAGCCGACAATGCCGCCGGCATGTGGCTCGTCAACCCCGAGGGCGTCGGCGACGACGAGCTGCCGCTGTGGCTTGCCGACAACGCACTGGCAACGTTCCGGGAGTATGGCGACGTCTACCAGGTAGCGGGAGCATATCGCACGCTGGCCTCCTGTCATCGTGCCGTGGGTGACTATGAGTCGGCGCTGTTCAATCTCGAACAGGCACTCGCCGACAGCGTCATTTATCAGGCCCCCGACCTCGTGGCCAGCATCTACGAGCAGCTGAGCGTCGCCTATGCTGCCGTCAACGACAAGCATGGCAGCGACACCTACCGCAACCTTTATCTCGACCTCCAGGAGCAGACGCGTCAGGACAGACAGTTAGAGGCGCGCGCCGACCAGCTCGACCACACCGTCAGGCAGCTGAACTGGATACTGCTCGCGGTGCTCGCCTCTATAGTACTGCTTCTCTTCCTGCTCTGGCTCTTCAACCACCTCAGTAAGAAGGAACGGACGAACAGTGCTCTCGACGACCTCCTTGAAGAGCGTCGCGAGGAGCTTGCCGTGAAACGCCTGCATGTGGAGAAGGCCGAGCGCACCAATCTGGAACAGCGTGCCAAGGTCTCGCTGGTCAATACCATCACACCGCTCATCGACCGTATGCTCCACGCGGTAAGACATTTGGACAATGCCGACAGCAAAGCTAACGACGAACGGCTCGACTACATACGTGAGCTGACCGGAAAGATAGAATCCGACAACGAACTGCTGACGGAGTGGATACAGCTGCGTCAGGGCGAGGTGAGCTTGCATATAGAGAGCTTCACCGTGCAGTCGGTATTCGACATCGTGGCACGCAGCAAGACAAGCTTCCGCCTGAAGGGACTGACGCTCGACGTCGTGGCTACTCCAGCCGTCGTCAAGGCAGACCGCACACTGACGCTCTTTATGATAAACACACTGGCCGACAATGCCCGTAAGTTCACTCACGAAGGTGGTGTGGTGACGGTCAGTGCCACCGAGACTGACGACTATGTGGAGATTGCAGTCGCCGACACTGGAGTGGGAATGACCGAGGAACAGCTGGCTCATGCTTTCGACCGTACGACAGTCGTTGACGAGACAGCCATAGGCAGAAAAGACACGTCGGGCGTTGTTCAGCAGTCGCACGGTTTCGGACTCCTGAACTGTAAGGGCATAATAGAGAAGTATCGCAAGATGAGCAAGATATTCGCCGTCTGCACAATACAGGCAGAGAGCCACAAGGGGAAGGGAAGCCGATTCTTCTTCCGTCTGCCAAAGGGCAGAATGTTAAGCGTAGCGGGGCTAGTGAGCCTTATAGGCCCTATAGGGCTTATGGGGCATTTAGGGCTCATGGGACTCATAGGGCTGGTGCCGGTAGCGGCTGTGGCACAGCAGCTGACTCCTCTTGATCGTGCTGCTATCTATGTCGACTCTGCATATTTCTCAAACATCAACGGAACCTATGAGCGGACACTGCTTTTTGCCGACTCCTGCCGCTACTTCCTCAATGAGCACTACCGCTGGCAGCGACCGCAGGGTAGGGCACTGCTGAAGAGCGAAGGCGACACATCGGTTACCCCTTCCGAGATAGTATGGCTGCGCGATGCCGTCGAGGTGAACTGGAGCGTATTGCTCGACATGCGTAATGAGAGTGCCGTGGCGGCATTGGCTCTGCACCGGTGGCAGCTCTATCAGTATAACAATCGCATATACACACAGCTGTTCAAGGAACTGTCGGCCGACGACAGCCTGGAGGACTACTGCCGCACCATGCAGCGCTCGCGCACCAACCGTACCATAGCACTGATACTGCTGCTGATGGCACTTGTGGCTATCATACCGGCGTATTATTTCCTATATCTGCGGCACAGGCTCTACCGACGTTATTTGGCAGAACGGCAGCAGCGTGAACAGTTGGAACAGCTCGACGACGACATACGGCGTGCCGACCTTGAGGAGCAGAACCTGCATGTGGCCAATGCCGTGCTCGACAACTGCCTGTCGGCACTGAAGCACGAGACGATGTACTATCCTTCGCGCATACGGCAGCTTGTGGACCAAGGCGACAAGGAGTCGCTGCCAGAGGTGGCAGCCTACTACCGCGAACTCTACGGACTGCTCAGTTGTCAGGCTATGAGTCAGGTAGAGCGTTCAAAGCTGCGTCTCGCAGACATACCACCGTCGGTGCTCCAGCTGCCACCGTCGGCAGGCCACATCCTCGGCGACGAGGTGCTGTTACGCTATCTCATGGAGATACTAAAACGTCAGACAGGGAAGCGCAGCGTTGACTTCGAGTGTGTGCGGCGTGACGACCGCTATGTGGTGCTATCGCTGACAGCAGCGGGTGTCGCCGGAGGCACCGACATCGACCGTTTGGTCTGTCGGCAGATCCTTCGCGACCACGGCGAGGCTACCCACCGCAGGGCATGTAGCATCATCGAGGAACACGGTGACGACAAGACATCAATCATAATAACACTACCAGCTTATGGAAAACTTCAAGGTAATAATAGTTGAGGACGTGCCGTTAGAGATGAAGGGCACGTTGGGAATAATACGCAACGACATCCCGGAGGCCGAGGTCATAGGCACGGCGACCAATGAACCGGAATACTGGCGGGTGATGAAACAGCAGCTGCCCGACCTCGTATTGCTCGACCTGGGACTTGGCGGGTCTACAACCATAGGCGTGGAGCTATGCCGCTCGACGAAAGAGATGCACCCCGCCGTGAAGGTCCTGATCTTCACCGGCGAGATACTGAACGAGAAGCTGTGGGTCGACGCCCTCGATGCAGGTGCCGACGGCATCATATTAAAGACGGGCGAGTTGCTGACGCGCCACGACGTGCAGGCCGTCATGGACGGCAAGCAGCTGGTGTTCAATGAGCCGATACTGCGGAAGATTGTAGAGCGATTCATGCGTGCCGTCAACTCTCATCTCGCCAAGCAGGAGGCACTCGTCAACTACGAGATTGACGAGTACGACGAACGGTTCCTCCGCCATCTGGCTCTCGGCTACACCAAGGAACAGATAACCGGCCTGCGTGGCATGCCCTTCGGTGTGAAGAGTCTTGAGAAACGGCAGTCGGAGCTGATGAAGAAACTGTTCCCTGACGGCAACGGCGGCGTGGGCATCAACGCCACACGACTCGTGGTGCGGGCTCTTGAACTGCGTATACTCGACATAGACAACCTCGAGGCTGATGAGGAATGACATGAAACGGTGGTTTTTACGTCTGGTCGTGACGCTGGTAGTATCCGAGATGATACTTGTGCTGGTGTCGTGGCTGCTGTCGGCAACCATGACCGGTGAGGTGCGCTCACTGCTCTCGAGCGAGGGCATACGCTGGTTCCTCGGATCATTCACGGCCATGCTCGCCTCGCCGCTGCTGGTGTGGATACTGCTGCTGACGGTGACGGGAGGCTGTCTGTGGCAGAGCGGTCTGCTGAGGTTTCAACTTTCCGACTACAGACAGCGCGTGGCGTTCGTCGCCACCTCAGCACTCATGCTGCTCTACATTGGCTGTGTCGTGGCACTTGCAGCCGCACCGCATGCCATACTGCTCTCGGCAACGGGACACCTCTTCCCGTCTGCCTTCAGCCGTGCACTGCTGCCGCTGGCAGCCTTCGGAGTGCTGCTGGCCTCACTGTCTTTCGGACTTATGTCAGGACGCTTCGCCAACATTACCGATGCCGTCTGGTCTATAACCTCAGGTCCCGCCAAGGCCGCACCATTACTCGTCGCCTATATCCTGATAATACAATTTTGGGAGTCCCTGCGCTTCGTCTTTGTGTAAAACCCTTAGTTTTAGGTATTGCATCGACCACAGGAAATGCTTAACTTTGCACCCGTAAAATTAACACTATTTGCTGCGAAGGCAAATTCTGGTCATAATAAGGTGAAAAGATTAAGTTCATAAAGTATTTGTTTAGTTTAGAAAAGGCAGCGGTCTCTCTGTGACGGAGAGACCGCTGCTATTGGTTTTACGGGGCGGAAACCACCGCGTGAGAATGGTCTATGAGAGGAACCCGAGCAATGCACCGGCAGCGACGGCGGAGCCGATGACACCGGCAACGTTCGGACCCATGGCGTGCATGAGCAGGAAGTTGTGGCGGTCGTACTCAAGACCGAGATTGTTGGAGATACGTGCTGCCATAGGGACGGCGGAGACGCCGGCGTTACCGATTAGCGGGTTGAGCTTCTTGCCTTCGGGCAGGAATAGGTTCATCAGCTTGACGAAACAGACACCAGAGGCAGTGGCAATCATGAATGCCATGGCACCGAGGGCGAAGATCTTGATGGTGTTCAGCGTCAGGAACTCCGAAGCCTGTGTCGAGCATCCCACGGTGAGACCGAGCAGTATCACTACAACATCGTTGAGTGCTGAACCGGCAGTCTTGGCCAGACGTGTCGTCTTGCCTGACTCCTTCAGGAGGTTTCCGAAGAAGAGCATGCCAAGCAGCGGCAGACCTGAAGGCACGATGAACGTGGTGAGCAGCAGTCCGATGATGGGGAAGAGTATGCGCTCCGTCTGTGACACCTCGCGGCCGGGTTTCATCTTGATGACACGCTCCTTGTCGGTAGTGAGCAGACGCATGATGAACGGCTGGATGACAGGCACGAGAGCCATGTAGGAATAGGCACAGACGGCGATGGCCCCCATTAGGTTCGGGGCCAGTTTAGAGGAGAGGAAAATGGCTGTGGGGCCGTCGGCTCCTCCTATGATGGCTATACCTGCCGCCTGTGAGGGCTCGAAACCCATGGCCAGTGCCACCATGTATGCACCGAAGATGCCGAACTGTGCCGCAGCACCAATGAGCATCAGCTTCGGGTTGGCCAGCAGTGCAGTGAAGTCGGTCATGGCACCTATGCCGAGGAATATCAGCGGCGGGTACCATCCCTGCCGTACGCCCTGGTAGAAGATGTTCAGTACGGAGTTGTCCTCGTAGAGGCCTATCTCCAGTCCGGCATCGGCACGGAAGGGGATGTTGCCGAGAATGATGCCCAGACCAATGGGTACGAGCAGCAGCGGTTCGAAGTCCTTCTTGATGGCTAACCAGATGAAGAACGCGCCCACGGCTATCATAATGAGGTTGCCTACGGTGGCGTTGGCGAACGCCGTGTAGGTAAGGAACTCGTTGAAGTTCTCAATGATAAACTGTCCTAAATCCATAGCTTAACCGATTGTGAGCAGCACGGAGCCTTCCATAACCGTGTCGCCGGGTTTGACTGAGACGGATGTGACGGTGCCGGCGAATTCGGCCTCGATGTTGTTCTGCATCTTCATGGCCTCGAGCACGAGGACGACATCGCCGACACTGACCTGCTGGCCCACCTGGACCTTCAGGTCGACGATGGTGCCGGGCAGCGGAGCCTTGACGGGGGTGCCGGCACCGGCGGGTGCGGCTGGCTGGGGCGCAGCAGCCGCTGGGGCAGCGACAGGTGCGGCAGCCACCGGCTTGGGTGCCTCGACCTTGGGCTTGGCGAGCTGTGGGTGCTTGGCGGCGTTGATGGGCTTCTGAAGCTCTACTTCGAACGGGATGCCGTTGACGTTCACTTTGGCGATGTTGCCTTCTACTTCTTCTATCTCTACTTCGTAGTCAACACCTTGTACTTTATACTGATACTTGTTCATTTTGTTTCTTTCTTTGTTTTATTGGTGGAACTGCGTCATCTGGTGGAACTCGTCGTTCCAGCTCGATGACTTCGACTTGATGGTGATGATGCCCGACTCGACATCGTGGACGTCGTCCTCATACTGCTTCAGAGCCATGCCGATGACGGCGATGTAAATCTCCTTGTCTATGCCCTTCGACTTCAGGCCGTCCTGCAGTATGACGTTTGTCTTGTGGCCTATCTCGGCGGTCTTCTCTACCGTCTTGGTGATAGGCTTGATGGGCTGCTGGTTGGCAACCTTCTTGGCCGTCTCCAGATGACGCATGACAAGACCGAAGAGCCAGAAGAAGAGGAACAGCACAGCGAGGCAGAAGAACACAATGCCCATGGCCAGCAGCGTGATGCCGAAGCCGTAGGGGTCTTCGCGCTTCAGCTTGGCATCCTTCGTCTCGTCGGTCTTTATGAAGTTCTCGGTGCCGGGAGTGACGTTCTGCTGTGCCTTCACGCTCCACTTGTTGGCGTTGCGAGCATAGCTTTGGTCGGCGGCCAGTGCCGGTACTGTGATGGAGTCGATGAGCTCGACGGCGTTGCCGTTGTAGAGTCCTATCCATATAGGTTCTGACATGGGAACCTTTACCGAGAGGTGCAACTTGCCTTTTGCTGGGTTGGAGTTGCAGTAGAACACCAGGTGCTGGCGTCCGCCAATCTGTGTGCGCGGCTCTCCGTTAGGGATGACACTCATGCGCTTGATGCGTTCGGGGACGCTCATCGCAGGGTCGAGGACTGTCCGGTCGGTCGTGAGGTACATTCCACGGACGTTGTAGGTGGTGAACGAAGTGTTCTCCAGCTCTATCCATGCCTCGCGCTCTCCGAACTCGTCGACAATGCTGGCCGTGTTGTTGGTGAGCACCTCGTTGAGCCGCAGGTTCTTGGCCCCCTGTGCATTAGCCGTTGTGGAGCCAAGCACGAGGAGTGATCCAAGTAGTAATCCGAGTTTGTTCATTTTGTTGTTGTGTATTATTATTTTAGGTTTCTTTGTTCAGCCGCAGAAGAATAGAACGACCATCTGTGCCGTCAGTATTCGCAGGAACATCGACAGCGGGTACACCGTGGAGTAGCCCACGGCAGGGGCATCCTTCGAGCAGATGCTGTTGGCGTAGGCCAGTGCAGGGGGGTCGGTATATGTGCCTGCTATCATACCGGCAATGGTGAAATAGTTGAACTTGAACCGCAGACGGGCTATCGGACCTACTATGAGTATCGGGATGATGGTTATGAGGAAGCCCGTCAGTACGTATAGCAGTCCGTTGCCCTCGACGACAGTCTCGAAGAACGATGCTCCGGCCTTTATGCCGACCGATGCGAGGAAGAGTACCAGTCCAATCTCGCGCAACATCATGTTTGCCGATGTCGAGGTGTATGTCACCAGCTTTATCTTGTATCCGTAGCGGCCGATTAGTATGGCGATGATCAGCGGACCGCCGGCAAGACCGAGCTTCAGGGGAACTGGCATGCCGGGGATGGCTATTGGCAGTGAGCCAAAGATGAGGCCCAGGAAGATGCCGACAAAGATTGTCGCGATGTTCGGTGCGTCGAGACGGCGTACGGAGTTGCCCATGAGGTTGGCGACGCGGTCGACAGCATCCTCAGGGCCGACGACCATCAGTCTGTCACCAACCTGTAGCGGCAGGGCTGCCGAGGCGAAGAGGTCCATGCCGTGGCGTGTAAAACGCGTGACGTTGACGCCGTGGACGCTTGAGAAGTGCATCTCGGCAAGGGTCTTTCCGTTAATCTTGGGGTTGGTTACGAGTATGCGCTTCGACACGAGGGGCTGGTCCTGCTGCTCCCAGTCGACTTTCACTACCGGGCCGATGAACGCCACGATAGCCTCATAGTCGGCCTCGGCACAGACGATGTACATCTGGTCGCCGACGTGGAATATAGTGTCGCGGTTAGGTATTGAGACATGGCCGTCGTGCAGTATGCGCGAGACGACAAAGTCGCGGTTCAGGAAGTCGTGGACCTGCAGTAGCGTCTTGCCCTCCAGATACTTGTTGTTCACCTCAAGGTGCATGTGGTGCGGCTTCTTGCCAACGTTGCCGCCCTCCTGTGCTGCCAGCTCATCTTCCTCCTTTTCAAGCTTCACTTTGCAGATGTAGCGTACGAGGATGGTGGCACCGATGATTCCTAATACGCCGAGAGGGTAGGCACAGGCGTAGGCGGAGGCAATCGGCGGGGCCGACTGTCCGAACACAGTTCCGAGTGCCTCGTTGGCTGCACCGAGACCCGGCGTGTTGGTGACGGCTCCATAGAGCGTACCTACCATCATGGGCAGTGCCTCGCGGTCGCCGGTGTCAAAGAACACGAAGTAACAGACGAACATCACGGCGATATTCAGCAGGATAGCCGATGTGGCCAGCCCGTTGAGCTTTACTCCTGCCGTGCCGAAGCTCTCGAAGAAGCCCGGTCCCACCTGCAGACCAATCATGAAGACGAACAGTATCAGTCCGAAGTCCTGTATGAAGGTGAGGATGGGTGTCGGTGCCGTGAACCCTATGTGTCCTGCCACGATACCGGCAAAGAGCACGAAGGTGACGCCGAGTGAGATACCGAAGAACTTTATTTTCCCTAAGTAGACTCCTATCGCTATGACGATAGCGTAGAGTAGTGCAATGTGCGCCACGGAGTCTGTCGTGGTGAACAAGTCGCTTAACCAATGAAATGATTCCATAACATACTTTTTCTTTTCGGGCGCAAAGGTACTCAAAAAATGGCACAAACCCAATATGTTTGTGCAACTATTTTCGTGCCTTGCAGCGACTTTTAACTTCTTTCACACTTACTTGCTGTCTTCCTCGTCGGCATCGTAGTTCTCCTTGTCGTGCTTGAAGATGCGGTGATGAAGGAAATTCGTCAGTTCGAGGCAGATTATCACCATGAACGTGGCTGATGTGGCTACCGCAAACATGCCGGCTCCAGCGGTCATGCCTATAGCGGCGGCGACCCACAGTCCGGCCGCCGTCGTCAGTCCTCTGACGGCATGCTTTTGGAAGATGATGCATCCGGCACCGATGAAACCTATTCCCGACACCACCTGTGCCGCAATGCGTGCCACATCGTGGCGTGTGGCCTCGCTGAGTTCCACGTCGCTAAAGCCGTGAGCTGACAAAACCATGAACAGTGCCGAGCCGAGGCCGACGAGGAAATGGGTGCGGAAGCCTGCCTCCTTGGCACGGTACTCGCGCTCCAGGCCAATGGCTCCGCTTAGTACGGCGGCGATAAAGATTCTAAGGATGAATTCGAGTGTCATAGGGCTTTTCTTTTATTTCGTTATTGGTTTTTGTTGAAGTGTCTTTTGGGTTAGGGAAAATCGTTGCTATTGGCATTTGCAGAAGTAAGTGTAGGTGGATGGGAAATGACTGCTGAGGTCGACGCTGTCGTGGAACAGCCCATAGACGGCACTGCCCGAACCGGTCATGGCGGAATAGACGGCGCCGAGGCTATAGAGACGCTCTTTTATGGCACCGATTTCGGGGTGCAGGGCGAAGACACTCTGTTCGAAATCGTTGACGAGGTCGTCGCGCCAAGTCTCTACCGGCTGTTGTATGACTTCGTGGCAGTTCTTCTTTGGACGGTGTGGACGTATCAGCGAGAATGCCTCTTTTGTGGACACAGGAATGTCGGGGCGTACGATGCCCAGGTAGTAGCTGCTGAGGTCGACGCTAACGGGACGGAGCTGCTCGCCTATACCCTCGGCATAGGCGGGACGGCTGACTATGAAGAATGCGCAGTCGGCACCCAGCCGTGCGGCATAGCCGATGAGCCGTTCGTCGTCGAGATGTAGTCCGAACATATCGTTCAGCAGCCTGAGCATGTATGCTCCGTCGCTCGAGCCGCCACCCATGCCCGCCTGTGTCGGAATGGCCTTGTGCAGGTGTATGTGCAGCCGTGACAGCTGCGGGAAGTCTTGTTTCAGCAGTTGGTACGCCCGTACTACGAGGTTGCGCTGTTCGTCACCATCAATGGCTATGTTAGTGACTTTCAGGTCGCAGTCGTTTGCCGATGGAAAGCGTTCGTCCATAGGCAGTACTTCGAGAGCGTCGCTGATGGGTACCGGGTAGAATACCGTCTCGAGGTTATGGTAACCGTCGGCCCGTCGCTCTACGACGTTCAGTCCGAGGTTTATCTTTGCTATCGGGAAAGTTATCATCGTCCTATATGGTTTTTCTTTAATTGTTGTCGGGGTGCTACAGCGTTTCGTAGAGTGCCTCATACTGTCGTGCCACTTTCATGAAGTCGTGGTGGCGCTTGACGAATTCGATACTCTGACGCTTCAGCTCAGGTATGCGGTCGGGGTGGGTAATCAGCTGTTCCAGCTCATGGTACACGCTTTCGTACTTCGGTTCGACATTGACTATTGGGCGAAGCTCCCTTTCGCCAAGTATGTCGTAGCACTCCGGCTCGCCGCCGCCGATGCATATTATGCCTTTCGACATGGCCAACAGGGAGTTCATCGACGGGGTGTAGCTGTAGAGCTGGTCGAGTATGGCGTCAGAGCCGTCCATCATGCGGCGGTACTGCTCGAAAGGCACTCCCTCGGCAACGACGAGCTTCATGCAGTGTGCGTACCTGAGGCGCAGGTCCTCGGCGGCGCGTAGCATGATGTCGGTTCCCTTGTACTCGCTGCGCCCCCGGCTGATGCCTATGAATACCACTACCTTCGAGCTTTGGGCGCGGTCTGTGCAGCACTCTTCTGTGGGCATGTCTATTGGCAGAGGTATGTAGTGAGTCTTCGACGGGAACTTCGGGGCGTAGATGGCCTGATACTCGTAGAGTCCTGTCACTATGGCATCGCAGTCGTCGGCTATCATGCAGTTCAGCCGCTCCTTGGCAGTACCTGTCCAGTCGGCCTGCTCCTTCACTGCCGGAGCGTCGGTGCGTAGCTGCTGGCCGATGTTGAAGTCGCTGTATCTTAGTGGACGCTCATTGGTGTTGACGCTCACCCAGTAATAGTCCATGCCGAATGCCCCGAGCACCATCTTCCCGTTGTGGCGGCGCAGATACCTGTATATTGGGAACAGCCGTTCGGCGCGCAGCTCGAAGAATACGGGGTTAATTATCTGGACTATGTCATAGCCGCGCAGCCGTGACAGATTGCTGTAGATGCGGGCCATGAGCTTTATTCCTCCCCACTTGCCTGGCTGGCGCGCAAAGTCGATGTCTCGCGGGTAGTCTTTCCAGAAATCGCCGTTGGAGGCCACGGTCACCTCATGGCCGAGTTGCCGCAGTCCTCGTGCGAGTGTCCAGTGCAGGTTGCTGTATTCCCCGAGAAGAAGTATTTTCATCGTTTACTCTTTAAGTATCCGTCGCTCGTGCACAATATGCTCACCGCTCACGTTTTATGTGCGGTAGTGTGCTGATGAGTATCGCCCGTCCTAACGAGCTGTTCGTCAGTCTTCGGAACCACTTGTACTTGCTGGTGTAGTCACGGTCGGGTAGGGGGAATAGCCCTTTGTCGCGCAGCTGTTCCAAGAGCCGGTCTAAGTGCTGGCGGTCGCGTGTGAGCACAATGGTGTTGTAGATGTTGTCCATCGTCAGCTGTGCTATGCGCCGCTGTAGTGCCACGCGCTCACCGGCAGGCAGGGTGTCGGCCGTCTCATTAAGTCTCAGGATGACCTGCAGGTTTTCGTCGAGCCGTTGACGGCGTTTCTCCGGAGTTGCACAGGCGGTGGCCGAGCTGTCGCGCTGCCGGTAGTAGTATGCTTTCGCCGAGGTGTACATCACGTTCTCGGCGCGCAGCAGCAGCTGTGGCGTGAACTCCTCGTCTTCGCCGTAGTCCGTGCCGGGAGTAAAGTTCAGCGACCCGAGGATATTCCTCTGGAAGAGGTACAGGCATGAGGCGCCGTTGATGTTCCGTGTGCGCAGATACTCGCTGCCGCTGACGGGCTCGCTGTCGGAGTATGCGGTGTCGGTGCCCGGCTGTCGTGTGAAGTCGTACATGATGACATCGGCCTTGCCGTACCGTGCAATGTCGAGACAGTGCTCATAGGTAGGCTGTATGAGTGTGTCGTCGCCGTCGACGAACTGGACGTACTGACCTGTCGCGGTGCGCAGACCGAAGTTGCGTGCCGTGCTCACTCCGCCGTTGGCTTTCCGTGTATAGATGATGTCGTTGCCGTAGCGCATGAGCTCCTGCATGGGACTCTCCGGTGACCCGTCGTCGACGACTATTATCTCGCGTTCAAAAGGGCGCAGTGACAGTGCCAGGATGCTGTCTATACATTCGCACAGCAGGCTTACCGGCAAACCATAGTACGTCACTATGAACGTCACGAGCGGCTGGGCTTCTTTATCTTGTGTAAGGCTTTGTTTATTTTGCATAATGTATTTATTCCTAATATGTTAAGCGCTATAGCTTTTGTTTTTTCTTTGGTATCGCCACGCATGCTCAGTCTTCTCTTCGGAAGTCTGATGTCGTCGCCCGTCAGTTCCCAAACGTCCATCTGTATGTTGAGCAGGTGCAGGTAGTAGCGGTCGTCGACGGGCATGCCTGACGAGAGGTGAGCGTCGAGCAGCATCCGCAGCTCGTTGCCTCCGGCGGTCGTGGTGATGCCATTGTCGTTCCAGCAGTAGTAGTACAGTCCCTTGCTCGTTGTCGCTACGCGTCGTGCCTTCGACAGTAGCTGCGGCAGCACGTAGACATCCTCGAAGACGCGGCCCTCGGGGTATCTGACGCCGTCGAACAGCTGCCGCCTGTAGACTTTGTTCCAGGCGTAGGCGTGTCTGTAGGCCTGACAGTCGAGCCAGTAGCTGTTCATCTTTGTGTACACCTTGTCCTCGAAGTTGAGGCGCGACTGGTGCGGTGAGTCGTGAAACAGTGAGACGGGATACTCGCAGATGTCGTTTCCCGGCATGGCTTCCATGACCTCCTGCAGTGTCCCGCAGCCAATGTAGTCGTCGCTGTCGACGAATGTTATTAGCTCTCCGGCTGCACGGTCGATGCCCGTGTTGCGTGCCGCACTCAGTCCTTTGTTACTCTGGTGTATCACAGTGAATCGACTGTCTGCTGCCGCCCATTTGTCGCACATCTCAGGTGAGCCGTCGGGCGACCCGTCGTCGACGAGTATTACCTCGAAGTCGGTGAACGACTGCCCGGCGATGCTCCTTAGGCATCTGTCGAGAGTGTGTTCTACGCGATAGACAGGTATGACGATACTGAGTTTCATCAGTGCAAAGATACGCTAAATGTTCGGACGGACAAAATATTTCGGCCACTTTTCCGTTCTTATTATGTATTTTATGAAGGAAAAGAATACAGAGAGCTACAGCCATGTGCTGAAGTACACCGGTGTCTTCGGCGGCGTTCAGGGTCTGAACATCTTGGCGAGCCTTGTGCGCAACAAGCTTACTGCCGTTCTGTTAGGACCTAACGGCATGGGGCTGGCGTCGCTGCTTGGAACGACGCTGAACTTCGTCTCGCAGGCAACGAACTTCGGCATCTCCTTCAGTGGGGTGAAACACGTGTCACAGATCTTCGATAGTGGCGACGAGGCTGCTGTCGAGCATTTCGTGAAGGTCATAAGGGTGTGGTCGCTGCTGACGGCACTGTTGGGCATGGCGGTCTGTATCATCATCAGCCCGTTCCTCAACTCCTCGTCGTTCACCTGGGGAAACCACACTCTGCATTTCCTGATGCTGGCACCGGCAGTAGGGCTCTTCGCTATAACAGGCGGCGAGACGGCGATACTGAAAGGCGCGAGGCGGCTGCGGTCGCTTGCCGTGATACAGATCTACTCGGCACTGCTTGCCGTGGTCATCTCTGTACCGTTGTATTACTGTTTCAACCAGACGGGCATCGTGCCTGTCATCGTGCTGACGGCACTGTCGTCGATGCTGTTGACCATACGCTACTCCTACCGTCTCTACCCGCTCCGGCTGAGCGGTGCTCGGAGTGTCTTCGGCGAGGGCTTGGAGATGGTGAAGCTTGGCACGGCCTTCGTCCTTGCTGGTGTGCTTGGCAGCGGTTCCGAGATGCTGGTGCGTTCCTATCTTAACGTTGTCACCGGCGACCTTGACTTCGTCGGTCTCTATAATGCCGGTTTTATGCTGACGGTGACATACGCCGGAGTGGTATTCTCGGCAATGGAGGCCGACTATTTCCCCCGCCTGTCGGCTGTACCCGACGGCGATGTCTCGACACTGAACCAGACCGTCAACCGTCAGATAGAGGTGTCGCTGCTGCTCATCTCGCCCATGCTGGCCGGCTTCATCGTCACCCTTCCGCTGCTCATCCCGCTGCTGTTCTCGGCGAACTTCACCCCCATCGTCTCTATGGCACAGGTGGCTGTCTTCGCCATGTACCTCAAGTCGTTGTCACTGCCCATCAGCTATACCAACCTTGCTAAAAGCAACTCCTTGGGCTACCTGCTGCTGGAGTTCGTCTACTATGCCGCTTTCATCGTCACGCTGATGTGGGGCTTTTCTCGTTGGGGACTTTTTGGCACCGGCGTGGCACTGGTCCTCTCGTATGTCGTCGAGCTGGTGACCGTCACGTTGTACACGCACCGCCACTACGGCTATGTTCTGTCATCGGCCGTGGTGCGCTACTCGCTACTGCAGTTTGCCATCGGTGCACTGGCCTATTCCACGACGTTTGTCGAATCCGCCGGCTTGCGCTGGACGTTGGGCTTTCTGGCTGTAATAACGAGTCTGGGCTTCTCATTAGCTATTCTCCGTAAGAAGACATCGCTATGGAACGCCCTGACTAAGAAGTATTTAAGGAAGCGTGCTTAGAAACGGAAGTCGAGTTCCACGTCAACGAGGTTGTAGTTGTGCTTAGCAGCGGTACGGTCGTTGACGCGCGCATACTCGAGGTTCAGCTGCAGATTCTTCGTGAAGAGATAGTCGGCACCCACCTCATAGAATGTCTTTGAAGAGCCCCATTCCTTCGACTGGCGGTACAGGTCGTAGCGAGCCTTGACGTGGAGCTTGTTCTTCTGTATCGGAGCGATGCAGAGAGCGTAGTAGCCGTCGGCCTTGTCGCCCAGCGTGGCGTCGGCAGCCATGCCCTGGCTGTGTATGTACTCCGTGCGCAGCGTCCAGTCGTCCTTGGCATACTCTGCCGATAGTGCATAACGGTTCTTCTCGCCAATGCCAGCCCGTGTGCCTTTCCATCCGAAGGCACCAATGCGTAGCCCCTCGAGTGGCATCACCCACAGTCCGCCAATGATGTCCTTGCGGTTGTCCTTGTCTTTCTGGTTTATTCCCTCTCCGTTGAAGACACCCACTTGGTAGTGCATCCAGTTGCGCCCCGAGGCATCCTTGAGGAAGTCGCCCTGCACCTGCACGCCGATGTCGCGTCCGTTGCTGGCGTGCTCGCCCGTGCGGTCGGAGAATCCCGCCAGCTTCGATACGTTTTGTGAGTAGCCCATGAATCCCTGCGTTATGGGGTGCATGGGGTTCTCGAAGGTGAACGGACGCTTGAACTGTCCCGCCTTCACCTTGAAGAATTCATGCTTCTGCCACTCGCCGAAGAGGTCTACGAGACGTATTGCCGTAGCGTCGTCCTTGGTAGTACCGCTGATCTGCATCTGTGCCTTGTAGTAGAAGTCCTGGTGCGGCCGCCCCTCGAGGGCGAGCCTTGCTATGCGCAGGTTGAAGCTGTTCTGCTCGGCGTCCTCCTTGTCCTGGGCCTGGTATTGCACCATTCCGTAGCCGCTGAGTTTCATGTTGTCGTACCATTTCGTCTGTGCCTGAGCAACCAGGCAGGTGCCTATCATCAAGGCTGTAAATAACTGTTTCTTCATTATTTATTTCTTCTGTTGTTATTGTTTTCTTGTTAGCAAAACGACGTTTTCCACGTGTGGCGTATGCGGGAACATGTCTACTGGCTGCACCTCGGCGACACGGTAGTCGCAGTCGAGCAGCTGCAGGTCGCGTGCCTGCGTTGCCGGGTTACACGACACATAGACTATTCGCTTTGGTGCAGCCCCGAGGATGGTCTTTATCACGTCGGGGTGCATGCCTGCCCGTGGCGGGTCGGTGATGATGACGTCCGGGCGGCCGTGGCAGCCGATGAACTCGTCGGTGAGGATGTCCTTCATGTCGCCGGCAAAGAACAGTGTGTTGCCGATGCCGTTAATGTCGGAGTTCACCTTTGCGTCCTCTATGGCCTCGGGCACATACTCTATGCCTATGACCTTGCGGGCGTTGCGCGCCACGAAGTTGGCTATTGTCCCCGTGCCGGTGTACAGGTCGTAGACCAGCTCGTTGCCTGTCAGCCCGGCGAAGCTGCGGGCCACGGAGTACAGGTGATAGGCTTGTTCGGTGTTGGTCTGATAGAACGACTTCGGCCCGACCTTGAACTTCAGGTCTTCCATTATCTCGAAGATGTGGTCTGTCCCCTTGAAGGTCAGTATTTGCTGGTCGCCGATGGTGTCATTACACTTCTGGTTGTCGAGGTACAGCAGCGACGTTATCTGCGGGAAGCTGTCGGCGACGTGCTGCAGCAGTGCCTTTGCCCTGTCATCGTCCTCGGGACTGTCGTAGTGGAACTGTATTATCACCATCCACTCACCGCTGGCGCTGTTGCGAATGATGACATCGCGCAGCAGGCCCGTCTGTGCCCTGAGGTCGAAGAACGACAGAGCGTGGTCGGTGGCGTAGCGGTATATCTCGTTGCGTATGCTGTTGTGCAGGTCGTCCATGAGCCAGCACTTCTCCACCGGCAGTATCTTGTCGAAGGCACCGGTGATGTGGAATCCGATTGCCGGCACGTCTTTCAGGCTCTGCGACTCGTCGTGCGGCAACCGTCCGATTTCCTCTTTCGTCAGGTATCGCTTGTTGGCGCAGCCGAAGTCGAGCTTGTTGCGGTACTCCTGCGTGTGCACGCTTCCGAGTATGTGACGGAATTCCGGCAGTTCCACCTTTCCTATGCGGTGCAGCTGGTCGAAGACCTGCTGCTGCTTCATCTGCAGCTGTGCCTCGTAGGGTAGGTTCTGCCACTTGCAGCCTCCGCACACGCCGAAGTGCTTGCAGAAGGGTGTCGCGCGTACCTTACTATATTCTTTGAACTGCACCACCTCGCCCTCGGCAAAGGAGTGCTTCTTGCGTCTGATCTGTATGTCGCAGACGTCGCCGGGCACACAAAAAGGGACAAACACTACGAGTTCGTCCCAGTGGAACAGTGACTTGCCTTCTGCTGCTGTTGCTTCTATCGTTACGTTTTCTAATAGTGGTAATGGTTTCTTGTTTCTTGCCATTTCTGTTGTGTTCTAATAGAGGTGATGGCACGCTGCCATCTTTGTTGTTATCAATGGGTGTCTATGGTTCATTTACTTAAAAAGAGAGCCGCAAAATGTGTTTTGCGACTCTCCGCTGTCCTTTCAGCTATGACTTATTTCCCCGAGAAAAGCTCCGGGTATATCTTGTCCGCATCGTCGAAGAGATACCAGTCGCCGTTGATAGCTACGTTCTGTGCCCACTCCAGGAAGTTGGGGTATGCCTTGTATATGCCCTGGTTCTCAAGCGGGTACTTGAAGTCTATCGGCACAATGATGGCGAACGGCGCATCGCCGGCCTTCGGCAGCCGTATGATGTTGCCCTGTGTGACGTTCTCGATGTAGATGTTCTTCATGAAGTCCTCGATGGTGACGGACTTGTCGACGGTGATGATCTCGCTTATCGGGTCGAGTGTCAGGCCGCCCTTCTGGGTGTTGACGAAGTACTGGTCCTCGTCGAGTCCGAAGAGTTCGTGTATCTCCGTGCCTTCGAGCAGTCGTGATCCGGCGATGCCGTGTAGCATGATGCGGTCCTGTCCGCCGCAGGCTATCAGGCTCACCTGCAGGTGTGTGGCGTTGACGCGTCTGACGCGCAGCACTACGTCGTTCATGTCGTAGTCGGCAGTCTTCGGGCGGTCCTCGAAGCACATGGTGTAGGAGTTGGCCTCCACGTTCTGCGGCTCCTCTATCTTCTTCACGCCGCCTGTCACCTCGACTATGAGGTCGCTGAACTGTGCGTCGCTGCCGTCCTCAAAGGTCATGTATGTCTTTCCGTTGGCATTGAACATAGCAATGCGCGGGTCGTCAATCTGCATCTTGTACCTTGTAGTGGCGGAGTTGAAGTGTCCAGGGAACTGGTTGATCTCGTTGTTCAGCCGTCCGTCGCCGTAGACCTCGCCGTTGTTGTTTGCCGTGTACGAGCGCTTTGCGTAGTGGTTGTAGCAGTCGTTGTCATTCGACCTCAGCTTCCTGAGCATGAATCCCACCTTGTATCCCTCGGGTATGGCATAGTTCTTGGCTGCTGCGGTATAGCTGTCGGTGCTCTCGATGGCAGTCTTGAGCTGGTACTCCCTGCTGCCGGTGTATTCATCGAAGTACCACTCGAACCTGTCGCCTATGCCGCTGTTCTTGTCCGACCAGATGCCGTTGTTCGATCCGAGGTCTGTGCCCAGTCCCTGCTTGGTGTTGCTGCTGCGCAGAATGTGGTTGCCCTCGATGATGTAAGGCTGACAGTCGGGACCGATGTACTCTGCCGGTGTGAAGGCGGTGTTCCAGCTACCAGTGTAGTACAGGAACGCACGGCTTCCGATGTTGTACAGATAGCTTTTGCCGTCGGCGTTGGTGAAAACCTGCCACAGCTGGAACATCTCGTTGTCGCCGGCATCGTAGGTCACCATGCGTTTGTTCTCGTCGCCGGAGTATGACATGTAGTAGTCGGCACCGTTCAGCTGCCGTCCGTTACGTATGCGGAAGAGCTTGCCGTCGGTGGTGTAGCCGCTGAGCGTCTGGATGTTGAACAGCGGACCGTCACCGTAGTAGGGCAGCAGGTACTCGTGCTTCTTGAAGAACTGCTCCTGAGCGACGCCCGACACCGACTTCGTGTGGTGGCAGGAGACGGCCTTGAACTTCGGCAGGTCTTTGACGAACTGCGCGAACTGGTCCTTGTTGAGGCTTCTGACGTCAGCCGGGTTGTAATAGTAGTAGTAGAGGTGGCAGTACTGTATCTCGCTCGACGACATCTGCACCGGAATGATGGTCATCGGCTCGCCGGTGCTGGTGAAATTGTTGTTCTCGAGGCTGAACATGGGGTTGGACTTGATGATTTCCATGTTGTCCTTGCGGCCCCAAGCGTCTTTGGCATCCTGTCGCCAGAGGTATGTGCGGAAGATGTCCTCAAGCTCTGTCTTCTCTGCATCGGTTATCGGGTCTATGTCCCTTCTGAGCGTCTGTGCCGTGATGTACCATGTCGACGTTGCAGCGGCGTTGTTGTCGGAGATGCGCCACAGCCGTTCGTTGTCCCATCCCTTTCCGTTCCACAGGTTGATGGAGTTTGTCAGCTCGCCCTCTGCCGAGCGTATGGAGCGCATGGCGCCATAGGAGAGGCACATGTTCTTCATCTCCAGCGCGAGGTACTTCAGGTCGGGGAAGTTGTATGCTGCCTTCAGCGTGGCGGCATCGGCGCGTGTCGGTGCGCTGCTTGTCTGTGTGAAGCTGACGTTCTTCTCCGTGGTGTCAAAACCTTTTACGTAGTAGACGCCGCTGGAGCTGACACATGCCGCGAAGAGCCGTGAGTAGACGTTCGGTGTGGTGTAGTTCAGTTCTACTGTCTGTCCCTTCGTTACTTCTATCTCGTTGAGCACCCTTGCCGAGGTGTTGAAGAACGGCGACTCTGTGAGTATCTGAACCTTGGCAATGTCCTTCATGTCGGCATCGGCGGTGATGGTTATAGTGCCGCTCTTCGACGAGTTCCAGTCCTGCTTCGGGTCTATGCTGCCGAAGATGCTTGATGCGTTCTTGTTGACGTTGTAGCTGTCTATAGCCTCGGGGTCATACAAGTCCTTTACATCTGGTCCACAGCTATAGAGCAATGCTGTGCACAGGATGCACAAAAATATTAAAAATTTTCTCATAATCATACTTTTTAGATTGCTTTTGTCTGCAAATATAATAAATAATGTATTAGAGAAAGATAAAAGTTGCTGTGATTTATGATTATTTAACGATTATAGTTCAGCGGTGACTTTGAGGTTCAGCTGCCTCCCTGTTAAATAATTTGGTACAGCCCATTGTCTGTTTGTCACGTCGGTGACCCAGTAGTAGCTGTTGACGTTTGAGATGCCGAAGAGGTTCAGGCAGTCAATGCCTAACCACACGTTCCTGATGCTGAAGGCGTGGTTGCCGTCGTACGGCGAGCGGTAGGCGAGCCACGACATGCCGATGTCGGCTCGCTTGTACGCCGGTGCACGGAAGATCTGCTTCTCGATGCCTCGGTGCGGTGCTCCGAAGGGCAGTCCGTCGGCGAAGGCGAGCCTCAGTGTCATCTTCCACCGCTCGGTGCCTGGGAAGTAGTCGGTGAAGTGCAGGTTGACGGCGTAGCGCTGGTCTGTCGGCAGCGGGAAGTGCTGTGCCGTGTTGTCGTCGAAGTGCTGTCGTGTGCGCATCAGTGAGAAGGTGAGCCACGAGTCTGTCCCCGGCACGAACTCGCCGTAGAGTTTCATGTCAATGCCTGCTGTGTATCCCGAGCACAGGTTCTCGCCGTAGTACGTCACCTTGACGTTCTGCACGTTATATGGAATGAGGTTCGACAGTGCCTTGTAGTACGCCTCGGCGGTGAACTTGAACGGCCGCTCCATCATGCGGAAGCGGTAGTCGAAGGCAGCAATGAACTGCAGCGACCGCTGGCTCTTGATGTGGCTGTTAAGACGTGCGACGGTCTGACCGCCGACGGTCGTGGTGTCGCGCATCTCCTTATAGAACGGTGCCTGGTAGTAGAGTCCCGTGGCAAGGCGCATGGTGATGTCGTGGTTCCAAGAGGGTACCACGGCTATCGAGGCACGTGGTGACACCGTCGTCTCGCCGTTCAGCGACCAGTGGCTGAACCTTACGCCGTAGTTCAGTGTGTAGAATGACTCCCCGGCTGTTGCCCATCGGTACGTGTCCTGCACATAGCCCTCCGTACGCCGTGCGTCGACGGTGTTGTTCGAGGCCAGGGTGTAGATGAGGTCCAGTCGGTTGGCGGTGTGCGGCACAGAGTATCCGCTGGAGTCGCGCATCTCGTATTCGCGGCTGCGCTCCGTGATGTGCTCCCACTTCAGCGTCAGCCCGGCCTCAATGTCGTGGCGTTGAAGGCGGTGTGTGGCCATGAGCTTCAGGCTCTGTACGTCGGCGGTGAGGTAGTTGCGGGCGTGCTCCATGTACGTCCCCACGCCGAGGCTCTCTGACGAGTGTGTGTCGTCGAGCCAGTATTGTCCCTGTATGTCGTAGGTCTCCTGCTCCTTGGTGTGGAACGCCGATGCCAGCAGCTTGACGGTTGTGGAGTCGCCGAAGTGCCGTGCCACTGAGAAGGTGCCGAAGAGTGTGCGGAAGACGTCGCGCTCCTGTCCGTCGAAGTAGACCTTGAACGACTTCACGTCCTCCATAGTGCCGAAGCTCGTCTCGCGGTCCTTGGGTTTGAAGTTGTAGTGGTTGTCGGAGATGTTGCCTATGAAGTCCACCGTCCACCGCTGGCTCGGTGTCCAGCTGAGGTATGTCTGGTAGTCGAGGAAGTTCGGCCGGTACTCGCCCGTCGTCTCTAACGAGCCGAGCAGGTAGCGCGTGGTCTTGTAGCGCAGCCCGTGGCTCATCGAGAAGTGTCGGTTCCCGGTCCCCAGATAGGCGCTGCCGCCGAGCAGCGAGAGGGTGGCGGCGCCCTCGGTCCTCTGCGGACGGCGGTAGGTGATGTCCAGTGCCGACGACATCTTGTCGCCGTATTTCGCCTCGAAGCCTCCTGTCGAGAAGCCTATGCGCTCGACCATGTCGCCGTTGATGACCGACAGCCCCTCCTGCTGTCCGCTGCGTATGAGCAGCGGGCGGTAGACCTCAATGTTGTTGATGTAGACGAAGTTCTCGTCGAACGACCCTCCGCGCACGTTGTACTGGCTGGAGAGCTCGTTGTGCGACGACACGCCGGCCTGCTGCTGTATGAGCTCCTCGACAGCGTTGCCCGTGACGCTCGGCGACTGTCTGATGTCCTTGATGTCGAGCTGCTCGGTGGCTGTGGTCTGCCGCCGCCGTTCGGTCACCGTGACCTCCTGCAGCGACTCCATGGGGTACAGTGTTATCAGAAGTGTCTGTGTGCCGCGCGGCTTGTAGAGCGTTCGCGTGCGTGTCCTGTAGCCTATCATCGAGAACCTCACCACCACGCTGTCGGCCGTATGTAGCGTCATCGAGAATTCTCCCTTCAGCGACGTCATGGCAACGGCAGTCTGCTCGCGGCAGAAGACGGTGGCAATCTCGATGGCGTTGCCTTCCTCGTCGACGACTTTCCCCTTCAGGGTGAAGCTGTCGGCCAGCGCGGCGAGGCTCATCGCCACGAGGACGGTGAGCAGCAACAGTCGTTTGCAGGGACTTCCCCGGCGTTTTCGCTGACGGTGTGTCATTGATGTTATAACGCGCTACTGGTGTTTTTATTGCATTCCTCAGTATTAACCTCGTGTTGCAATTCCTCCAGCAGTGCCGTGACGTACGGCCGTTGCCAGTCGCGCTGGTGGAGCCTCTCGCCGTCGTAGAGCAGTATGTCGATGTCGATGGGCACTATCCCCATCACCCTTTTCTGCGGCGTGCGCCTGAGGCTTGTCTCTATCTGTTTCAGCCGTGCGTTCAGCTCGTCGAGGGTGAGAGCGGTCGTGCCGAAGGCCAGCTGGTTTAGGTATTTGTCGCGACGTGCCGTCGACAGGGGTTCGGTCCACTGCTCTGACGTGTAGTATATATCGGAAAGCACCTCGCCGAGGCACTGGCGTGCCTTGGCGAGGTTACTCTTCTGGAAGCGGTTGGCTGCCAGTGACAATAGTACTTTTGCCATCGTTTGCGGTGTTTTGCTCCGAAGGGTAGGGGCGGCCTACCGTGTGGCGGCGCTGATGCGCTTCTTCACCTTGTCGACGTATGCGTCGATGGTGGCCACGGCGACGATGTTCACCACGTCGCGCACCGACGCTCCGAAGTCGATGAAGTGGATGGCTTTGTTCAGGCCCATCTGTATAGGACCGATAATCTCGACATCGGCATCGAGCATCTGGAGCATCTTGTACGACGAGCGTGCCGAGGTGAGGTTGGGGAAGACCAGCGTGTTGACCTTCTTGCCCTTCAGACGTGTGAACGGGTACTGTTCGTCGCGCAGCTCGTCGTCGAGGGCGAAGCCCAGCTGCATCTCGCCGTCGATGGGCAGCTCCGGGTACAGCTGCTGCATCTGTTCCACGGCGTACTTAACCTTGTGCGCCCCGTCGCTCTGGCTGGAGCCGAAGTTCGAGTGGCTTACCATCGAGATGACGGGTTTCTCGTTGAAGAACCTGACGGCCGTTGCCGCCAGCTTGGCAATGTCGACGAGGGTGTCGGTGTCGGGGTTCTCGTTCACCAGTGTGTCGGCGACGTAGATGGTGCCCTTCGGCGAGTTGATGATGTGCATGGCACCGAAGTGCTTGTACTCGGGACGTATGCCGATGACCTCGTTGACGACCTTGATGGTGTTAGAATATTTCGTGTACAGACCGGTGATGAAGGCGTCGGCCTCGCCCGTCTCGACCATCATCATGCCGAAGTAGTTGCGCTCGAACATCTTGTCGTTGGCCTCCTGGAAGGTGTAGCCCTCGCGCTGACGCTTCTCGGTTAGTATGCGGGCGTAACGCTCGCGGCGCTCCTGCTCCGACGGGTGGCGCAGGTTGACAATCTCGATGCCGTCGAGGCTCAGGTCGAGGCTCTTGGCCAGCTTGGCTATCACCTCGTCGTTGCCTAAGAGCACGGGCTGGCAGATACCCTCGGCCTTGGCCTGCACGGCGGCCTTGAGCATCGTCGGGTGGACAGCCTCGGCGAAGACTACGCGCTGCGGGTGTGCAGCAGCGGTGGCATAGAGCTTCTGCGTGAGCTTCGTCTCCTGCCCCAGGAGCACCGACAGCGAGTTCTTGTACTCTTCCCAGTCGTCAATCGTCTTGCGGGCCACGCCGCTGTCGATGGCTGCCTTGGCCACCGCTGCGCTAACCTCGCTGATGAGGCGCGGGTCGACGGGCTTTGGTATGAAGTAGTCGCGGCCGAAGCGCAGGTTGTTGACCTTGTAGACGTCGTTCACCACGTCGGGCACGGGCTGCTTAGCCAGGTCGGCAATGGCGTGCACGGCGGCAAGCTTCATCTCCTCGTTGATGGCGGTGGCGTGCACGTCGAGTGCTCCGCGGAAGATGTAGGGGAACCCGATGACGTTGTTTATCTGGTTGGGATAGTCGGTGCGGCCGGTCGACATCAGGGTGTCGGGGCGAGCCTCCATGGCATCCTCGTACGAGATTTCGGGGACGGGGTTCGCCAGAGCGAAGATGACGGGGTCCTTGGCCATCGTCTTTACCATAGCCTTCGACAGCACGTTGCCCTTCGACAGGCCGACAAAGACGTCGGCGCCGTTGACGGCCTCCTCCAGCGTGTGGATGTCGGTGCGGTCGGTGGCGAAGAACTTCTTCTGCTCGTTCAGGTCGGTGCGGCTCGTCGAGATGACGCCTTTCGAGTCAAGCATCACGATGTTCTCCTTACGGGCACCGATGGCCATGTACAGCTTCGTGCACGAGATGGCGGCGGCTCCGGCACCGTTGACTACAATTTTTACTTTGGCAATATCCTTGCCGATGACCTCCATGGCGTTCTTCAGGCCGGCAGCCGAGATGATGGCCGTGCCGTGCTGGTCGTCGTGCATCACCGGTATGTCGAGGGTCCTCTTCAGACGCTCCTCTATATAGAAGCACTCCGGGGCCTTGATGTCCTCCAGGTTGATGCCGCCGAAGGTGGGGGCTATGCGTTCCACTGCCTCGCAGAACTTCTCGGGGTCTTTCTCGGCTACCTCGATGTCGAAGACGTCGATGCCGCCGTAGATCTTGAACAGCAGCCCCTTGCCCTCCATGACCGGCTTGCCGCTCATGGCTCCAATGTCGCCGAGGCCGAGCACGGCGGTGCCGTTGCTGATGACGGCCACGAGATTGCCTTTGTCGGTGTAGCGGTAGGCGTTGTCAGGGTTCGCCTGTATCTCCAGGCATGGATATGCCACGCCGGGCGAGTAGGCCAGCGAGAGGTCTGTTTGTGTACGGTAAGCCTTTGTGGGCTTGACTTCAATTTTTCCGGGGCGACCGCTCTCGTGGTACCTGAGGGCGGCTTCTTTCGAGATTTTTACCATATAATATAATGTTCTGTGCTCAATGAATTGAAAAATCGGCCGCAAAATTACAAAAAACAAACCTATTAGCACCCTCCGACGGCATTTTTTTTGAAACTTTCATCGCGATTTCATTATTTTTTGTAACTTTGCCAATAAATTCGAATACTTATGCAAGAAACTAAGCAGATTTCACATTACAGGCAGCAGTTGAAGCATCGGATTGTCAGCACTGCACTGCAGATGTTTGCCGACCACGGCATCAAAGCCGTCAAGATGGACGACATCGCCACGGCACTGGCTATCTCGAAGCGCACACTATACGAGATCTACGATAATAAAGAGGTGCTGCTCTACGAGAGCATCAAGAGTTACCACCTCCAGACATCGGAGCAGATAGAGACCTTTGCAGCGACGGCGGCCGATGTCATGGATGTCATACTCTATGTCTACAGCCGCAAGATGCAGCAGATAAGACGTACCACCCCTGTGCTCTATACCGATCTGGAGAAATATCCCCGCGTGCTGGAGTATCTGCGTGGCGAGCGCCAGAAGAAGCACGACGAGACCATCCGGTTCATGCTGCGCGGTGTCAGCGAGGGCTTCTTCCGGCCGGAGGTAAACTACGAACTGACGCTGCGCATGATGGAGGGCCTCGGCAGCTACCTGCGCGACAACCGGCTGTACCAGCAGTACTCCTACGAGGAGATACTACGCTCGCTGCTGTTCATAACACTGCGTGGCATCTGCACACAAAAAGGCATCGACCGACTCGACGCATACCTCAAGTGAGTCTCTTGCATAAATGATTCTGCAATTGTCACGTCGGCTTGACAAAATGCAAGAATTTCGTTGCTTTTTGTGAATTTCTGCCAAAAAATTTGCCCAAATGAAGAAAAAAGTGTAATTTCGCGGCGATTTTCGTGAACGAAGGTCGGAAAGAGGAAAAGAAACGAGTTAAACCATCTATAAAATAACAAAAACAACAATGAAGAAGTACAACTTTAACGCCGGTCCGTCGATGCTGCCCCGCGAGGTCATCGAGGCAACCGCTAAACAGTGTCTTGATTTCAACGGCTCAGGTCTCTCGCTCATGGAGATCAGCCACCGTGCAAAGGACTTCCAGCCTGTCGTCGACGAGGCAGTGGCCCTGGTGAAGGAGCTGCTCGACGTCCCCGAGGGCTACTCGGTGATCTTCCTCGGCGGAGGAGCCTCGCTGGAGTTCTGCATGATCCCCTACAACTTCCTTATCAAGAAAGCTGCCTATCTGAACACCGGTGTGTGGGCAAAGAAGGCCATGAAGGAAGCCAAGCTCTTTGGCGAGGTCGTTGAGGTGGCTTCTTCTGCCGATGCCAACTACACGTTCATACCCAAGGGATGGAACGTGCCCGCCGATGCCGACTACCTGCACATCACTTCCAACAACACCATCTACGGAACAGAGATTCGTAAGGACCTCGACGTGCCCGTACGCCTGATAGCCGACATGTCGTCCGACATCTTCTCGCGTCCCGTCGACGTGGCTAAGTACGATGCCATCTACGCCGGTGCACAGAAGAACCTCGCCATGGCCGGTGTCACCATCGTCATCGTCAAGGACGACGCACTGGGCAAGGCTCCCCGCGAGATTCCCACCATGCTCGACTACCGCACACACGTCGACAAGGGCTCGATGTTCAACACGCCTCCTGTGGTGCCCATCTACTCGGCACTCGAGAACCTCCGTTGGATAAAGCGTCAGGGTGGCGTCCAGGCTATGGACCGTCTGGCTCAGCAGCGTGCCGAGATCGTCTACGGCGAGATCGACCGCAACAAGATGTTCGTCGGAACAGCCAAGGAGGAGGACCGCTCGCTGATGAACATCTGCTTCGTCATGGCCGACGAGTACAAGGAGCTCGAGAAGGACTTCCTCGACTTCGCCGTCAGCAAGGGCATGGTAGGCGTCAAGGGACACCGCTCCGTCGGTGGCTTCCGCGCCAGCTGCTACAACGCACAGACCATCGAGGGTGTCAACGCTCTTGTTGCCTGCATGAAGGAATTTGAGGCTAACCACTAACACTAAGATCATGAAAGTATTAGTTGCTACAGAGAAGCCGTTCGCAGCAGCAGCTGTGGAGGGCATCAAGAAAGAAGTAGAGGCTGCCGGCAACGAGCTGGCACTGCTCGAGAAGTACACAGAGAAGGCACAGTTGCTCGATGCCGTCAAGGATGCCGACGCTCTCATCATACGCTCCGACAAGGTCGATGCCGAGGTACTCGACGCTGCCAAGCAGCTGAAGATCGTCGTGCGCGCCGGTGCCGGTTACGACAACATCGACCTGGCAGCAGCCACTGCCCACAACGTGGTGGCAGAGAACACACCCGGACAGAACGCCAACGCCGTGGCCGAGCTCGTCTTCGGACTCCTCGTTATGGCCGTCCGCGGATTCTACAACGGTAAGAGCGGCTCTGAGCTGCTCGGTAAGAAACTCGGCATCCTCGCCTTCGGTAACGTCGGCCGCAACGTGGCACGCATTGCCAAGGGCTTCGGCATGGAGGTATATGCCTACGATGCCTTCTGCCCCGCCGAGGTCATCGAGCAGGCAGGTGTACACGCCGTATGCTGCCAGAACAAGCTCTTCGAGACCTGCGACATCGTCTCGCTCCATATACCGGCAACACCGGAGACCAAGCAGAGCATCAACTACGAGCTCGTCAGCAAGCTTAAGAAGGGCGGCGTGCTCGTCAACACAGCACGCAAGGAGGTCATTAACGAGCCCGAGCTGATAAAGCTCATGCAGGAGCGTGACGACCTGAAGTTCGTCACCGACATCATGCCCGATGCCAACGATGAGTTCAAGCAGTTCGAGGGCCGTTACTTCTCGACGCCGAAGAAGATGGGTGCACAGACTGCCGAGGCCAACATCAACGCCGGCATCGCAGCAGCACGTCAGATCAACGCCTTCTTCATGGACGGCGACACACGCTTCCAGGTGAACAAGTAAACCCCGCCCGGGTGAACACCTGTTCTCACGTACAACCTGCGGCAATACCGCATAGCACATTATAGCAGAGTACTCAGAGCCACGTCTCGTGTACTCTGCTTTTCTTGATAGACGGTCAGGCTTTTTCTGACGGTTAGACCGTTAGACTTTTTCTGCGATATAATTTGGTGTTCTTACTGCAAATTCGTACCTTTGCACTTGTGAAGCACTTTTTAGTTTTTGTACTGCCGCTTCTGTTGCTGCTGCTCACGTCGTGCCATGGCGGGCGCAGCGGCGCGATGGAGGCCCTTCTCGATAGGGCCGACAGCCTGAACCGTGCCTATATCCCGATGACCGGCGGGCTCGACACAATGCTCCTTGAGGCCACGAAGTACTACGACCGTCATGGCACCCCCAACGAGCAGCTCCGCGCCCACTACCTGCTAGGCTGTGCTTACCGCGACATGGGCGAAGCACCTGCCGCCCTTTCTGCCTATCATGATGCTGTAGAGCGTGTCGATACTACTGATGCTGATTGTAATTTCGCCCTATTGGCTCGAGTCCATGGCCAGATGGCCGCCCTATTCGAGGACTATGCGATGCCTCGCAACCAGCTTGACGAGGAACGCGTAGCCTATCGCTATGCCATGATAGCCAAAGACACCGTTGCTGCCCTTGCTTTTCTGAACATGCACGCCTCATGTTATGATTGGTTAGGTATTGATGACAGCGTCATCTACTATAGCGAGGAAGCCTGTCGGCGCTATATGGAGATTGGCGATACATTCTTTGCCAACACAGCTCTCGGACCTGCTATAGCAGCCTATCTGAGTCGTAAGGACTATGCTAAGGCGAAGGAATACCTTGACAGGCTGGTATACCATTCTACATTAACAGGCAATGAACCTTTTGGGGATAAGAACCACTATCTTTTGTATTATAAAAAGGGGCTATACTATGCGGCTATGCACCAATACGACTCAGCATCTACCGCTTATCGTAAACTTATTAGCGATGGTGAAACACCAAACAATCTTTTGCTGGGCTATCATGGACTTTATCAGCTCTTTCGAGAAAGAGGCATAGCAGATTCAGCCTTCAAGTATGCCGACATCCATACGCAGTTCAACGATACATTTGTCGGCCGTTTGGAGCAGTCAAAACTCCAGGCAGCACAGTCGCTTTACAATTACACCCGCCACCAACAAATAGCCGAATATGAATCGGCACGTTCTGTCCGTTTACAGTTAGCCATTTGGGTTGGCGGTCTCATGGCCTTTAGCCTTGTCCTGCTGTTGATTTTTGTCATCTATGTACTTCATGTCCGTGTTAAGGCTCGTCTCCACCGCATGGCAAGCTGCTATGCCATGGATATGCTGTCCTATCAGGAAACCTCCTCTAAGTTACAGTTGCTAAGGAGTCAGAAGAATGAGGACACGGAACTGATTAAGCGCTTAGAATCCGAGCTCAACGTCTTGCGTCAAACGCTTGCTAGCCAACAGGCCGATCACAAAGATCCCAAAGAATGGGGACTGTTGGATACGTTGTTGAACAGTCCCATTGTCATCCGTTTCCATAAACAAGCTACTATTGGAGCCACTGTAACCGATGTCGAGTGGAATGAACTCCGACAGTTGGTAAACAAACTAATGCCACATTTCATGAATACCATTACTACTGGCAACAAGTATAAACTTGGTCCTCGTGAAACCAATGTGTGTATTCTTGAAAAGTTACGTTTTTCCTCCTCCGAACAGGCTGCGCTTTTGGAGGTTACAAAAGGGGCTATCTCCAATATTCATCGTCGCCTGTCAAAAAAACTCTTTGACCAGCAGCCTTCTGCCAAGGAATTCAGCATGATTATTCAATCTCTACCGTATTGATAGTCAAGCGCTTGTAAATTCTGTTTATTCTGTTTAATCGATTTAGTTGCTTTTCCACTTCTCTTTTCATATCTTTGCGGCATATTTATCTTTTTTATAACGCATAAGAATATGAACTGTAATACGAAAAATGAATATGGTTAACGATATTTAGCACTTAGTGCTGATTCGAACCCTCTCATGGGGGCTACTCGCCCCCAACCCCCTCGGTGTTT
>Ga0310697_10000881_pt1 | contig 37809 bp, 39 predicted proteins | sample 172DNAGHGlowgp2_FD_203883 | JGI IMG/M metagenome (GOLD analysis project Ga0310697, IMG submission 203883) | Sheep rumen microbial communities from Palmerston North, Manawatu-Wanganui, New Zealand - 1728 DNA GHGlow gp2 (v2) (version 2) | ecosystem: Host-associated > Mammals > Digestive system >...
TTTCACTGAATGAGACAATTACAAATATTGAGTCGGGAAAAATTCCGGACTCAATATGTGCAATTCACTGGCAATCAACGATATGCATTTCACGCCAATTTTGTGCTCATCTGGAAACACCCGAACATTATGTTGTAAGCGCCACGAGATGTACACTTCACAGCCTCACAGCAACGTCAGGGTCTTGTGTCACCTCGGCCTGTGTCGGAAATTGGGCCCTGGCACGTTCGCTTGACGGCTAACTCCTCCTTTTTAGCCACGCCCGGGGCGCGTCTAACAGTCGTCAAACACTCGCCGTCATGCCGCTGGAGCGGCACCGCTCACTGCACTGCCATCGCACAGGCCCACCGCACCCACCGCGCATGCCCATTTCCGCCAGAGGCAGCTCGGTGCCACAAGCCCTGCCGTATTTGCTGTGAGGCGTGCACACAGGTCCAGAGGAGAGACAGTGTGGGCACGTAGAAAAGGGACGAGGCGTGCACACAGGTCCAGGCGGATGGCAGGGTGGATGCGAAAACGGGCATTTTTGATTCCACCGGTCCAGTGAAGTAGCAGGGTGTGCACGGCGAAGCGAACGCGCACGGAGAGATATCATCCCCTGCGGATTTTATCGTCCGGAACCATACGTCATTACGCGAAAAAATGTATATTTGCAGAAACCGGACACAAATACCGCAATTTTGCAAAAACCTGAGAGTCAAACCACAATAACGTATAAGTCATGAAAAAAGTACTATTCTTCATTGCAGCGGCGGCGCTCATGATGTCCTGCGGCGGCAACAGCAATCAGAACAAGTCTTCCGAAAGCTCAGAAAGCGGCACGAAGGAGGCTCCGGCAGCAGCTGCTAAGAGCAAGCTCTCCATCGACAATAAATTCGCATTTGCAGGCCTGGAAAGCGATGCACTAGTGCCTTCGTTTGCGAAGGAAATCGGCGAACTGGAGGTGGACCCGCGCTCGGAGGCAAAGCCCATGAAAGATGCGGTCTATTTCTTCACCGGTCCGGAAATCTCCGACATCCCGGCGGCAAAGGTCCAGGAATACCTGCAGCAGGTCTATGCAGCCGTGAAGAAGGCTGCCGATAACGGCCTGGTTTACAAGGCGAAAGGCATCTCCGGCGATGAGCTGGGCGAAGAAATCACCACTCCTCCCACCACCGACAAGCCGGCCGCAACGGTCATGTACCTCTATCAGCACGACGGCAAGTGGTTCAACATCACCGCCGGCCACAAGGCCTACTTCCACAAGTTCAAGAAAGACTACGGCGAGAAGTTCATCGGCGTGGGCGTGAGCGTGCAGGAAATGCTCGGCGAGGTGAAATAGCGGGCCGATGCGTTCTCTGACTCAGCCTCGACGCCAGAAGATGGTGTCGGGGCTTTTTGTTTCGTGCCCGGGGGGCGGGGGAGATATCCCCCCTGCTGATGCGCGGTTGGGGCGCCGCGGTTTCAGTCTATGTGTGCAGCAAAAACTCACAGAAGGCCATTTCCGTGTACACATAGATTCCCAGGACCCGTTTTTCCCGGGGTTCTCATTCTATGTGTACAGAAAAACCCACTCAGAAAGCCATTTCCCTGTACACATAGATCCCAAGTATAATCAGTCTTTTCTCGTCATCCATAGTTTGCATTTCTGTTTGATTCTTAACGCAATTATTTGCTGGATTCAGAAAAATATTGCATATTTGCATCAGAAAAAGTCCTACTCGGGAGCGAAGGCCCTGGTTCCACCAAGGCGGTTTATGTAGCTCAAGCGGGGCTTTTTTTGTGCTCGTTCCGGTACTCCGGCGTAGTGAACTTCCAATGCCGGTATGGCATGCCCCAGAAGTCTCTGGGAACAGCAATTGGCGTGGTGTTACTAATGTCGAATAGTTCTATATTATCACATACCTGAATGTGCTTAAGGATGTGAAGAAAGAGTTGTTCTTTTGCAACGGTTCGATGCCCGCGCTCTTTGGAACCGACAGGCATTTCCTCGTTTTTATTGTTGAGCATGAATGAAATGGATCCAAGAACTATGTCCATACACTGCTGAATGGAGTGTTTCCTGGAATTGATTTCCACCACGTCATCCATGCGAATCTTTATCCCAGCTCTGCGAAAATGTGAATTTTTCTGCAGGGAAAGGATATGGGATTTGAAGGCATCCCGTTGGTCTAAGGGGTATGGAATCTCGTCAAAATAGAGCCGAAGGAAAATCGGCTTCGGACCATCGTGATAGGTCAAGCCGAAAGCATGCTTGACAAACTGATAATACAAAAGTGAATACCGATTATGGATTTTTTCGGGACTTAAATCAGTTGGCGTTTGCGCTGTCTCACGAAACATGATGCGAACTTTCAGGCGACTATCCTTCAAGAAAGAGAAGAATAAATCCATCATCTGCTTATATTTATCAAGATAATTACCTGTAACCTTTACCCATTTTATCTCTCCTTTTAAGTTCAAATCTAACTTCTTGGCATCTAAAGCCGCTTTGATGGTATCATAGTCCGTGTTGCGGACAAGTACGCCCCCAAAGAAGTCGGTATAATATTTCCCATCGCTGACGGATTCGTCGCAATAAATAATGTACTCCATCTATTCTTGAGCAATTATGATATTCTTGTGAAGGGAGCGCCATCCACAGAATGGAACAGCCCTGCTCCTGATTTCATTACCGGCCGATTCAGACGACCATTTCTCTACAAATATAGGGATTTATGTCGATATTACCAACACTATTTCAACATTTCAAACCTTCCCCGGATAGATATCCACCAGCACTGCGCAGAAGGTCGATGTTGTGGAGACCGTCAAATACCTGGCCGAGACCGGATTCCTGTCGACAAGGAGATCCTCTTGCTGGGTCGATATGGCGTCGATGTCAATATCTTCAAAGGTACGGAGCTGACGGTTCACGAAGGACAAATGGGAATCCATACACTAATTTTGCCTGTAGCAACGAAAAGTACGGCTTTGACTATCTGGAAACCAAGTTCGTGAACCTCAATTCTACGAGTCGTAGGACAAGGAAATGATGCGGTTATTTCCCTTCCTCTTCAATTACTATCCACTCACCGTGGTACTGATCACCGTTGTACTTTACTTTTCCATTCATTGATTTAATGAGGCGATATACTGAGGTGCGGCTAATGCCCATTTCCCCTGCCATTTCCTCCATCGTAAACTCCGGATGCTTGTGCACAATTTGTATTAGCTTATCCTGTCGTTCCTCCCTTATAGATTTCACATGAGTACCATCTTGAGTTTCAACATGAGTTCCACATTGGGAATCATGGGTTTCACTTGAGTTCACATGAGGGTCAGCCGAGCGGACAATCACCTTGAAGGAAGACGGCTCAGAGAAGATGTACTCTGCCGGCGGATTTCCATTTCCGGAGCGATCGCTGGCAGAACATCAACCAGGAAGAGGGGAGGGCCTACCAGCTCAATGCCTACCGGGTGCTCATGACCCGTGCCCGCCAGGGGATGGTTATTTGCATTCCCGAGGGAAACCCTGCCGATGCGACTCGTTTGCCGGAGTTCTATGATCCTACGTACGAGTATTTTAAGGGGTTGGGGATTGATGAGATTTAGGGCGATGGGGGACCATTTTCGTGAGGTCTCGAAAATGATCCTGAATCGCCTGAAAGGCCATTCTATTTCCATTCATTGCCTTAATGAGACGATATACTGAGGTACGGCTAATGCCCATTTCCCTTCCCTTACAGATCTCACATGAGTACCATTTTGAGTTCCTAAATGAGTTCCACTTTTGGAATCATGGGTTTCACTTGAGTTCACATGGGGGCAGCTGAACGAACAATCATTGAAGGAAGACGGCTCATAGACTTCTTCAATCAGCTCGCCAACAAGCCACTGTAAATTCACCTCGCCCTATCCCACAGCCTCGACACCGAACCGTGTCGGGGTTTTTGTATTTTGGAGTCAATATTTCTGACAACAGCCCGTCAAATTACTTTAGCAAATTCATTTTGTTGCACTTTCTTATACGGCTTTACATAAAAATCTTTAAATTTGTACATTACAGCTAAAACGTAAGACACCAAATGGATTTCAAGGAATACATAAAAACTATTGACCGCCTATATCACGTCGGTAATACAACCGAACATAGTTTTAGAGGAGCTCTTGCTTCTTACTTGCAAGACATTCTCAAAAACTTTGTTATCACCAATGAGCCTCGCCGTATTGATTGTGGGGCTCCCGATTATGTGATAACGTTAAAGGATGTACCGGTTGCTTTTCTTGAGGCTAAAGATATTGACGACAAGGACTTAGACGGACGAAAAGAGCACAAGTCCCAGTTCACTCGCTATAAAGAGTCTCTGGAACGTATTGTTTTCACCGATTATCTTGACTTCCATATGTATATTGGAGGAGAGTACTCCGATTCTGTACGTATAGCGGAGACCCATGGAGATCATATTGTTGGTATTCCTGAGAATGAGGCGAAATTCAATGAGATGATTCTTCATCTAGCTACAGAAGGAAGACAACGAATTACATCTTCTGCCACCTTGGCTAAACAAATGGCGGCGAAAGCTCACTTACTGGCCGAGGCTGTCAAGTTGAGACTCGAAACCGATGGCAAAGATGGCAATGGAGACATTCCTGCCCAGTTAAGGGCTTTCAGAAATGTACTTATCCATGATCTTAAGGCTGCTGAGTTTGCAGATATCTATGCTCAAACAATCGCATATGGTATGTTTACTGCTCGACTCAATGATACTACACCTGACGATTTTTCGCGTCAGGAAGCAGCAAATTTGATCCCTAAGTCGAATCCCTTCTTACGTAAAATATTCCAGAGTATCGCAGGTTTTGATTTGGATGAGGGTATTGCTTGGATAGTAGATGACCTCGCCGGCATGTTTGGGGCCACTGATGCCGAGCGCATCATGCGTAATTATGGTAGCAACAAGCGTCATAGCGACCCTATTGTTCATTTTTATGAAGACTTTCTTGCAGAGTACGATCCAAAATTAAGAAAAAGCCGTGGCGTCTGGTACACTCCTTCTCCAGTTGTCAAGTTTATAGTAAAGTCGGTCGATGAGATTATCCAGTCCGTCTTTAACCTCCCAATGGGGCTTGCTGATGATAGCAAGATTCAGATTGACCATGCTGTAGAACAGTCACATGATGAACGTACCAAAGATCATAAGAAACATGTCATGAAGTCGGTTCATCGTGTACAGATACTTGACCCGGCCACAGGAACTGGGACTTTTCTCGCTGAGGTCATACAACAAATCAGAGACAAATTTGATGGAATGGAGGGGATGTGGCCCTCGTATGTTGAGACCAATCTTATACCGCGATTACATGGCTTTGAAATTTTGATGGCATCCTATACAATTGCCCATTTGAAGCTCTCAACCACGTTAAAGTATAGCGGGTACAATAACCAAACGAATCAGAGGTTAAAAGTTTATCTTACTAATTCTCTTGAGGAAGCGACACCGAGGGCAGATAATTTATTTGCCAATTGGTTATCTGATGAAGCTGATGAGGCAAGTCGCATTAAAACTGAGACACCGGTGATGATATGCCTTGGAAATCCCCCGTATTCCATTAGCTCCTCAAATTCTGGAAAATGGATTATAGACCTTATATCTGATTATAAAAAGAACCTTAACGAAAAGAATATTCAACCACTATCTGACGACTATATAAAATTTATTAAGTTAGGCCAATATTACATTTCAAGGAATGGAGAAGGCATTTTAGCATACATTTCCAATAATGGTTTTCTAGATGGCATCATCCATCGCCAGATGAGAAAGTCACTTATGGAGACTTTTGACCTTGTCTATATCTTAAACCTCCATGGGAATAGTCGGCGTAAGGAACTCTCTCCGGATGGCAGTCAGGACGAGAACGTATTTGATATTATGCAAGGCGTGAGCATTAATCTCTTCGTCAAGACCGGTAATAAAGAGAAAGGTCAGTTAGCAAAGCTAATGTATTATGACCTATTTGGGAAACGTGAATCGAAGTATGATTACTTGGGACACAATAGTTTCCACACAGTCAACTGGATAGAATTATCCCCTGAGGCACCTTATTATTTCTTTGTTCCCAAGGACTTCAGTACTCAAGAAGCATATAATGAGGGAATTAAGTTAGATGAGTTGATGCCATTAAACTTATCCGGTGTTCAGTCTGGCCGAGATGCGATTTTCGTAGATGATTCGAAGGAGGAGTTAACAGAGCGTGTTCAAACCCTTCTTGGGCAGCACTATGACACCCAGTTTGCTCAAAAATATAAAGTTGAAGATTCAAGCAGCTATCCTTTATTAAAGCGTATTAGGGAATCTTCATTCTCAGCAGAACATATTGTGAAGTTCCTTTACCGCCCATTTGATTATAAGCATCTCTATTACGATGAAGGATTAATTAAGCGAGCCTTTTATAAAGTCAATCAACACATGCTACAAGACAACATTAGTCTGTTGTCTTGTAAGCAGCAAAGTACATTCCCATACCAACATGCGCTGTTATCCAGGAATATCACAGATATGAATTCTATTTCTATGCAGAGTAAGGAGGCGACATATGTATTCCCTCTATACTTATATGCAGAAGACGGAAGTAAGTATCTGAATATGTCTCAAGAGGAGCTTAAAAAGTTCTCTACAGCGATTGGTGCTGATTGTAATGCCGAAGAACTTATCCATTATATCTATGCAGTACTGTATTCTCCCAAATATCGTTCTTCTTATCTTGAGTTCCTTAAAATTGATTTTCCCAGAATACCTCTTCCTAAGGATGCTGATTCCTTCCATAAATTGGCTGAAAAAGGCGCAGAATTAGCACGATATCATCTACTTGATAATTGTTCATCATGGCCCATGATAATAACTTTCCCCGAAGGAGGAGATGGTATTATTAGTGGGGTCTCATACAACGGTGGTAAGGTATCCATAAACGACAGGCAGTATTTTGGAGGGGTTTCTGAGCTGGCATGGAACTTCTATATTGGTGGTTACCAACCTGCTCAAAAGTGGCTTAAGGATCGTAAAGGAAAGAAGCTAGAGTTCGTTGATGTCAAGCATTATAACCATATAATATATGCACTTGAACAAACGGATAGAATAATGAAAGAAATTGATACTATTGGTGTCGTGTAACTTCCTTAATTCTTGAAACAGAATGTCTTTGGAACACATAATAACAATTGTTATTGCTGCCATTGGTTGGTCATTGGCTATCTTCCAGTTTTTTGTAAACAGAAGGTGGCAGAAACGTGATTATATCAAACAACAAAGATATGAGGCTTATAAGGGCTTCATGAATAAACTTGATTCTATTGGCGCCTCTATGAGGATTGATCCATCAAAGAACGTCTTTTCTTTGATGTCCGAGTTCCTGGCTTCTATACTCCAAATTGTCGGTAATGATTCTATTGACCCTCAGGCTTCAGTTGCATCCTTCTCACATAGACTCCTTGAGCAAACAAAACAGAGTTGTGAACCACTCCAGGAAATCAATGGAGAGATTAACAATATCAAACTCATTGCTTCTGATGCGCTTCTGGTTAAACTGGAAGAATTGCAAAACTTGAACGAGGATTTATATAACGAGATGATGCTCTCATTGAATGCTATAGGGAAAGAGAAGAACCCAAACTTTGAATCACTTCAAACTGTAGGTCAACAGGAGAGATGGAAGCGTTTTCAACCTCTTCAAGAGGAGATTCGTCACTTGATGAGAAAAGAAATTGGTCTTGATTAATTCAAATACATCATACGTATTTTAGCTGAGACAGTAATAGATATATGCCCCGTAAAAAAACACTGCAAGACTTCATTGAAGGTGCTCGTAAAGTGCACGGGGACAAGTATGACTATTCCAAGGCGGTATATCAAGGCTCTGAGTCGAAGATTTGCGTCATTTGCCCGCAACACGGCGAATTCTGGCCTACAGCCAATAATCATTTAAATGGTTCTGGATGCCCTCAGTGTGTTGGTCGGACCGTTACTAAAGAAAGATTCATTGAAAAAGCCCGGGCGGTACATGGTGACAAGTACGACTACTCAAAAGTTAAGTATGTTAATTCAACTACTCCAGTCACGATAATCTGTCCGGAGCATGGAGAGTTCCAACAAAAGCCGACATTGCACTTGTGTGGTAATGGCTGCAAAGAATGCTCTGGAAATGTCCGACTTACAACAGATAGATTTGTACGTCTTGCGCAAGGTATTTACGGAGACAAATACGATTACTCAAAGTCTGAGGTTATTGGCAACAATAAAACAAAGCTTCGTGTCATATGCCGCACACATGGTGAATTCTGGATAAGTCCAAACGCCCATCTGAGGGGTGTAGAATGCCCCAGTTGCTACGGAACTCCCAAGAAAACAACTGAGCAGTTTATCAAGGAGGCCAGGAAAAAGCACGGGGACAAATACGATTATAGCAAGGTTGATTATCAAGGAGGGAAAGAAAAAGTATGTATTATCTGTCCTGAGCACGGAGAATTCTGGCAGAATCCATACTCACACATAAAAGGTGGTCAATGTCCTGCCTGCAGCGGGATGCAACGGGTAGATGAAGATCTTTTTAAGCAGCGCGGTGCCAAGATTCATCATGGTAAATTCGATTACTCCAAAGTTCATTACGTCAATAGATTCGAGAAGGTTTGCATCATCTGCCCTGAGCACGGTGAGTTCTGGCAGAAACCAGGAATCCATTTGCGTGGATATGGCTGCCCTATTTGTGGTGGAAGCAAGAGACTAACTACTGAGGAATTCATTGAGAAAGCAAACAAGGTACACGAAAACAAGTACACATACGAGAAGGCAAACTACATTAACACCGGAACAAAGGTCTGTATTACATGCCCAGAGCATGGAGACTTCTGGCAGGTTCCCAACAATCATCTTCTTGGAGCTGGTTGCCCTAAATGCGCCGGGAAGTATAATGATCTTGATTTCTTCATCGAACGAGCCCATAAGGTCCATGGCGACAAATATGATTATAGCAAAGCAGAGTATAAAGGAAGCAATACTAAACTCTGCATAATCTGTCCTGAACATGGAGAATTCTGGCAAACACCCAGTGGTCATATGCTTGGCCAAGGGTGCCCAGTTTGTGCAGGAAGGTATATGGATACAAAACTTTTCATAGAACGATGCACTGAAGTTCATAATGGAAAGTATGACTATTCTCTTGTCGACTACAAAAATGCGACAGAGAAGGTCAAGATAATATGCCCAAGGCATGGTGTTTTTGAGCAGGTCGCATCTGCACACTTGTGGGGAAATGGTTGTCCCATATGCAACCAAAGTCACCTTGAGAATTATGTGATGAGAGTTCTCAAATCACAGCAAATCAAGTTTGAAACGCAGAAAGCCTTTGAATGGATGACGTTCAGAGGGAAAATGCATCTTGATTTCTTCCTTCCAGAACAAGGAATTGCCATTGAGTGTCAGGGAGAGCAACACTTTGTGCCCAGCGAGTTTTTTGGTGGTAAGGAGATGTTTATCGACACCCAAGCCAGAGATAAAGCCAAACGTGAACTCTGCGAGGCACATGGTATCAAGATGCTCTATTTTTCGGATCTAGGAATTGAGTATCCATACCCCGTTATCGAAAACCCGGACACCCTTCTTATGGAGATTTGGAATACTGGAGAGCCTGACCCCACCAGATGGAAGGACCCCGAATTGCCTTTGTTTGTATGATGGCCCAATACGTAATTACAATGGATGCTGAATTATTAAGACCATACCTTGACTGGTACAAAGCCAACTTCGCAAGCATCTTTGCGAAGCATGAGGACTACAAATGGGAGTCTGTACAGACCTTCCAGGAGGCTTATCTGCCTGATAAGGCCAACTACCCTACAATCCTGAAGGATGGCTTCAAACGGAGTGAGAATCTTCTGAACAGCCGCAGCGTTTTCTCTATGGGGATGATGCTGGACATAACCAAGTACAGTCAAGCACACCCGGAAATTCAGCCATCTGGACTGGACTTGTTCTATGACTTGTTTGAGAGCATTTCCCCGGAAGATTCCAAAGAAACCCTGCTGAGGAAGATTACTACTTTCAGGAAACAAATACGGAATTATGTCAGGACAAACCAGCCTGATAAACACAACGACTACCAAGACCTCCACGCCGTATCAGTTTATCTCAACCACCGGTATCCAGATAGGTTCTACATGTATAGAACCTCCGAATTCACGGAATTCAATGCCCTGATTGGTAATGAGTATCCGTATGAATGGGGCTCTGACCGCAACTATCTGGCTTATCTAGATATGTGCGATGACCTAAACGCCATCCTTCGCCAGGAGCTGGAATTGGATGCGGGGTTTCGTTTGGCTGTAGAAACTGCTGTCAATTCTGACCCGAAGTATTTCAAGGATGTTGAGAGACGTATCTTGACACAGGATTTCATCTATTCCGTTACCCGCTATTACAAGATGGATATGACCGGTCGGTATGCGGAACAGATGAAGACAAAGAGCCTGACCACCAAGGTTGATTATGTTGCTGTTGAGGATCTGAAACCCAAGGACCATACAACGCCGGTTGCAGCCGGAGGTTCGACTCCTTCAAAGACGGACTACATCCTCCGTCAGAAAGAGAATAATCGTCTTGGTGCTGCTGGAGAGCAGTGGGTGTACGCGTACGAAAAGAAGCGTCTCCTTGCTGCAGGACGTAAGGATCTGGCCAAGAAGGTTGAATGGGTTGCTCAGAAAGATGACTCGAAGGGTTATGATATTCTCTCTTTTGATGAAGAGGGAAACGAACTGTTCATTGAAGTTAAAACCACCAATGGAGGCATTCAGACGCCGTTTTACCTGTCGGCCTTAGAAATGGCCGTCAGCAGCAATAATGCTTCAAAATATCGGCTCTATCGCGTCTACGATTTCCTCAAGGCACCGAAGCTTCGCGTCATCATCGGCGACATCGGTCTGCTGAATCCTCAACCTACGAATTACATAGTATACACTGATTAACTACCGGCCTATGGATACCCACAAAATATCCAAACTGCTTCGCCTAATGAAGCTGCTCACGGGGAATGTTTCCCGGACGATTGATTCGCTCGCCCAGGAGATGGGTGTTACAACGCGGACGGTGTACCGCTACATCGACACCATCCGGGATGCGGGCTTTGTGGTGAACAAACTCTACGGTAATGTGTACCAGATGGGGAAGGTGTCCCGTGGGATGACGGATTTCAAGAAGCTGATCTATTTCACTGAGGAGGAGGCATACCTGGCGGCAAAGATGATTGAGGGTATCGATAACAACAATGCACTCAAGCGGAGTCTGCAGCGGAAGCTGGCCAGTGTCTATGATTGCACCAGCATTGCCAATTACATCGACAACACGGCAAATTCGGCCAATATCGAGGCGCTGAACGATGCCATTCGGGAGAAGGTGCAGGTGGTGCTTCGGGGCTACGAATCGGCCCATAGCGACGAAATGCGTGACCGTCTGGTGGAACCCTTCGCCTTCACGCCCAATATGATCGACGTGTGGGCCTACGACGTGGAGAAAGGTGATAGCCGGGTGTTCAAGGTGATGCGTATCCATTCCGTGGAGGCAACCGAGACGCCCTGGGCCTTCGAGGATAAGCACGAGGTCAAAAAGCCGGATGTCTTCCGGATGACCGGCTCGCCGGTAGAGAAAGTGGTTCTGCAGCTGAACACCCGCGCCAAGAGCCTCCTGGTGGAGGAATATCCACTGGCAGAAAGAGACCTCAAGCGCGAGGATGGCAACTGGGTACTCAGGACCACCATCAACAGCGTCGAAGGCGCTGGCCGCTTCGTCATCGGACTTGCTGCCGACATCAAGATCCTCCAGGGCAAGAAGCTCCTGGACTATATCAAGAAGTACGACAAGAAACACATTCAGAAACTATAATTTAGAGTATTATCACTCCTTAAGATTTATGATGATAGAGAGCAAAACAGCATACTCATATTTAATTGAGCACATGGAGTCTCCTTCTTTTAAAAAGGTTCGAGACATTGCATGTGATTTTGTACGTAAACTTCCGACGGAGTTATGTGATGAATTATATGAATCACTAAATCGAGGTGTTGACGCTCTCGATTCCGAGTCATCTTTACAGATGTACTTTTATGCCTTCGGAGATATGCATGTTGCAAAGTTAGAATATGCTTTTGACCACCTTCGCCCTGCTTTATGGAAGGAGAAAGAAATAGAGATTGTGGATTATGGATGTGGACAAGGATTGGCAACATTGTGTTTGCATGATTTTATTTTCAAGAATAATCTTCCGGTTGAAGTTCGTAAGATTGTATTGATTGAGCCGTCCGTAATGGCTCTAAAGAGAGCGGCTCTATTATGCTCGCGTTTCTTTCCTGCTGCTGACATAGAAACAATTAGTAAATCTTTTGAGGATTTAACCATAGAAGATTTGAATCTATCTAAAGACACCCCAACTATACAACTATTTTCGAATGTTTTAGATGTGGATTCCTATCAAATCGAGACCTTTTCGGATATTGTACGTTCTGCCTCAGTCGGAGTAAACGAGTATGTAATTGTGTCTCCTGTTATAAATGTCCAGCGGACAAATAGGATTAAGGAATTTGAGAGCGATCTTGGATTGGCACCGTATTTTAGGAGAATCTTAGATAAATATGAGTTAAGGGAGGACAAAGAGTGGACATGCGTGGTCTCTTTGAGTACAAGTCATAAGAGATTATCGATACGTTCGAATAACCTGGATGAAATCATAAATGAGTCATCGTTTATTGTGAGCGAGAGAATTCAGGACAAAGACGCGTGTGATTTGGCATTCTCGAAATTATTTGAACATGCTGTTTTAGGAGAAAAGCGCTGTCAGAATCTTCTAGGTTTGTTTTACTCGCATGGCATCGGTACGGAAACAGACGATAATGAGGCATTTAAATGGTTTTCTAAGTCTGCGGATCAAGGCTACCTTCCAGCTATGGGGAACTTGGTCGGATGTTATTTCGGAGGGAAAGGAACAGAAAAAAGTGAAGAAAAAGCAGTTGAACTCTTGAAAAGACTTTACAAGGCAGGATATGTAAATAGCTACCACAAACTTGCTGGGTGCTATTTTAAGGGATTAGTAGTAGAAAAGGACATTGAACAAGCAATTCGCATATTGAAAGAGGCTTGCACAGAGAATGGGGTCGATGCTATGTATTGTCTTGGAATGATATATGTTACGGGAGATAATGTTGAAAAAGACTTTACGAAGGGACTTACATATCTTAAGGCAGCAGCAGAAAGAGGTTCTGTTAAAGCAAACAGAATAATGGGTAATTTATACCTAAAGGGAAAAGGAGTAAAGAAAGATGTAGCAAAGGCTGTTTCCTATTACACCTATGCTGGTTCACGATATGACCGGGGGGCAATGATTGCTTTAATTGATGTTTTTAATGATAAACAAAACGAGCACCTTTTTGGAAATGACCAGTATGATGTCTTTGTAAAAGCCGTTCGTCTTCAATTGCAAGAGGCCCATTTAATTGCAAGAACAGCGCTCAACACAGAGCCAAATGCAGTTACTGATGGTGAAGTTGTATACAGTAAAGATGGTTTTCGTTTGATTAGGACAGTCACTCATTATTATTTGTCAGATTTTGAGAAGCAACTGGACATTCCTATTTTCCCACATGCCGAAAAGCATCTTGTAAAGTCTATTATTAAAGACGGAGTAAGGGTTATATGTGACAGGGCCTTTGCCGGTTGTAACCGAATGACCGCCTTGTCACTCCCTATATCTTTAAACATCATTGGAGCTGGAGCATTTGCTGGATGTATTAACCTGGATAGAATAGATGTCCCTAATTCAGTTGTATATATTGGACGTAATGCTTTTAATTGTGACGGAGCTATACTGGACGGGAAAAAGAAGAATCCATTAGAGATAACAATTCCGCCATCGGTCGAAATGATTGATGGGAATCCTTTTGGTTATAATACAATTATTAAAAGCGAAAATAAGAGATACAATGTCATCGATAATGTTCTTTATAATGCTGATGGGACAAAACTAATCTCATATTGTCGACCAGAAAAATCTTTTGTTGTACCAATGGGGGTAAAGACTATAGGCATAGGGGCTTTTGCAGATACTCCAATAGAAGAGATCTGGTTTCCCAATTCAGTAGAGATTATTGAAAGCGGCGCATTCTCTGGATGTAATAAATTAAAAAGCATTGTTTTCCCAAGTTCTTTAAAGGAGATACACGAAGACGCTTTTCATTTATGCCATTTTGAGAATAATGCAGTATCACTTCCTGCAAGCATCGAAACCATTAGCGAAAAAGCCTTTGGATTCGGCTGGGAGGTGTTATGCGTTATTGTCCCTAAAGGGCGTGTTGATCACTATAAATCAGTATTACCAAAATGGTTTTCCGAACAAATCTGTGATGAAAAAGTGATTATGAATAATGGCTTATGTTTAAGTATTAGTGGAGAAGAAGTCATAGCAGCGAAAAGGACCATTGAAAATATTGTTATTCCAGAGGGCGTTATTCGTGTCAGAGCTCACTCTTTAGATACAGAGTACACAATCGAATCTTTAAAGATACCATCCTCACTTGAGAGCATTCATAAAAATGCATTTGATGAAGAAGTTATTATCAGAAGATTGCTTGTCCCCCAAGGGAAAAAAGAGTATTTTGGGGCATTGCTTGACGGTCTTTATGAAACAATCGAAGAATGGTAGGCAATAGTCATGAATTAATACAACGAGGGAACGGAGTACAGGTCCCGGCCCAATTCCCAGTAATCGTCTCAGCCAGTAGGAGCACGGATATACCGGGCTTCTATTCCGACTGGTTTCTCCATCGGTTGAAGGTCGGCTATTCCGCCTGGACGAACCCGTTCAATGGTGTCAAATCCTATGTGTCATACCGGGACACCCGCCTCATTGTTTTCTGGTCAAAGAATCCCGAATCTCTGCTGAAGCAAGGTGGATTGCTGGATTATTTGGATGAGAAGGGCATCAACACATATATCCAGTATACGCTCAACGATTACGTAGCAGAAGGGCTTGAAAAGGGCGTCCCCTCAGTCGAGAAGCGCATTGATTCTTTCAAACGACTGGTGGACCGTCTGGGTGTTGGAAAAGTCATCTGGCGCTTTGATCCACTGATTCTCACGGATTCTATTTCCGTTGATGATCTTCTGAAGAAAGCAGAGTCGATTGGAAATGAACTGAAGGGCTACACCGAGAAAATGGTCTTCAGCTTTGCCGACATTGCTGCATACCGAAAAGTCCGCGCCAACCTGGTCAACAATAATATCCGGTACCGCGAATTCGGGGAGGCGGATATGCTGCAGTTCGCGGCTGGCATTCAACAGCTAAACCAGGCATGGGGTTACACACTGGCCACTTGCGGAGAGAAGATTGACATTGACGCTTACGGCATCGTACACAACAAATGCATCGACGATGATCTTATGATAAAGTACTTCTCCGATGATGCCCGTCTGATGGAGTTCCTCGGCGTTGAAATCACCGGTGAAGACCTTTTCAATCCCGGGGAAAAAATCATCGTCAAACATCGCAGCAACAAAGACAAAGGCCAGCGCCAGTTCTGTGGTTGTATTGTCAGCAAGGACATTGGCGAGTACAACACGTGCGCCCATCTCTGCGAGTACTGCTATGCCAACAGTTCTAAGGAGGTTGCACTGAGGCATCTTCGTGAGCACAAGTCCAATCCATTCGGGGAATCCATCTATTAGTCAAAGTTTAAATACAATCGTATTTTATAAGTTCAAAATGAATCGTTTTAGAGAGTCAATCAGACATTTATTCATATTCTTCTCTATGGTTTCTACCTTGTCTTGTGGCAGCAAAGACAAGGTAGGGAAAATAGCTATTAGTCTGGTTTATGACAAACCGATTAGTGGTTACAACGTGTCCGGTACATTCTATCCCTTTCGACCAACTACCGAAACTGGCCAGGTAGAGTTCAGATTTGTCCCTGTGAATGGTGGTGAGGCTTTGGTCTTCTCAAATGTTGATTGCTTCGAAGACGATAATCCTGAGCACCCTTCGAAATACACTGATAAGAACATCTGTGACTACGTATTCAGTGAGGGTTTCTCTGGTTTTCATGATGGCGATTCACTTATCTGTCATTATAGCGATGCCAAGCATCCTTTCTTAGACTCACCCTTGAACTTTGATGCTGGATTTCAGTTTTTTGATGTGGATTTTGATGGGGAAGATGAACTATTGATTAATGATTACTATCGTGGGAGATGCGGCAATCATTACACGGTGTACGAGATTACTTCTGAAGGTTTTGTTTTAAAGAACGAGTATCCTTTCAATTCTATCACAAATGAGACGCAGTTCTATCCTGAGACAAAACAGGTATACATTCGAGTAGATGAAGACAAGTTTGAATTAGTCAATCTGCTTCTTAATGCTAAGCCGTTCGATGATACTGCCGACACCTTTCAGTGTAAGATAATAAACACGCTTAAAGGCGATGCACTCGATGCATATAAAAAGGAGCGGGAGGCCTTTTCAGTCTGGTACGAATACCAAAATACCATATCAGAAGAAGTAATTGGTGATATATGGGAGTTGTATGCTGGAGGCTCTGCTGGCTGGACATTCCAGGAGGGACATCTATATGATATCGCCAAAGCAAATGCTTCCGAGCAAGTGGCACTATATGAAGCATTAATCAAGAGGCCCTCTAATAACCAATGTAGGGTCGAAGTTACAATGCAACAAATTGAGGCTGCAAAAGAAAAGCTCGTTACGGATTATTCAGAACTCTATTCCCAGTACGAGAATATCGGCCCTGATGGATGGCCGAAAGTCGATAATACTCCTATACAGATATCAGAGTACCTAGATAAGGATCTGGCGCTTTTCAATAAGTGGATGACAGACAGAGAAATGCTCGAGTCACTCTTAAAAAGGAAGATAGAACGGACTACGAGTCTTTGTCCGATGATTGGAAGAGCCTCTGCCTGCAGAAGTATAAAGAGCATTTTATCCACAAATGAAACTCGAAGAAGCTATAGTCTTTCTCCAGGCGAGCTCTGGCCACGGCATGAAGACCGAGCAAATCGCCCAGGAAATGAATGCCCGTGGACTCTATACCCGCTTGGACAAGGCGCCGGTGACGGACAAGCAGGGCTATGCCTTGATTATGATGCTTCAGGAAACGTTTTACAAATCTGAAGGTCGAATCCGCTTGATGATTTAAACAATAAAAAGTCGCTATCTATGCATTAATTTAAAGCACTGTTTATGAAAAAGTTAACATCAATCATATTGGCAATCCTAATAGCAGTTGCCTCTGCGCATGCACAGCGCTCAGAGGGTACTGCATCGGTCAGTCTTGCCGGTCGTTCACTCATTGGAAACATCCCAAGATTGACCTCATCTGGCAATATAGAAGGAACAGTAGTCGTTGCTATCATAGTTGACAAGTACGGGAATGTCACGAAAGCGGCTCCTGGAGTCGAAGGAACCACCATAACTAGCAACAATGTCTGGAATGCTGCCAGATCTGCAGCACTGCGAGCCCGTTTTAATTCTAGCGCCAATGCTCCTGCATCGCAGGAAGGAACCATAACATATACATTTGTCACTTCAGGTTTTGTTGAAACGGATGATAACGCCTTAAAATTCATTGGCATTCCCATTGATGGACCCGAGGAACAGTTCTTCGATGCCCTGGTAGCCAAAGGCTTTAAAAAGGATTATCATAATTATGTAACTGGAATGTTTAATGGTGAGCAAGTTGAAGTCTATTTAAGTACGAACCATAAGATTGTTGATAGAGTAAGAGTGGCCTACCCATACTGTTCCGAAGATAATGATACTAGGGTCAAGTATAACGTCCTCCTTTCCCGGTTTAACCGGAATGCAAAGTATGTTTGCGTCAATCCACGTGTTGAGGTTCCCGCAGATGAGGAGATCTATTGGGTCTTAAACAAAAATTCAAAGGCTTACGATGCAGTTTACTTCTACCTGCATCCGGAAGTAAACGCCAATGAATGGGTAGCGGAATTCAAGCAGGAGTACCAGAAACACTATAGGAAGCCTCTGCAGGCCATATCCTATGAGGAAATGGAAGAAGCACTGTTCTGCCTGCCCATGAAAGTATCAGCTTCTGTTATTGGCGTTGTATGGTTTACAATGGTTGATGCCCATAGAATCGAAATTAACTACATCAATTTCAAGAACAGACCCAGAGGCGAAGATCTATAGATTCTACCCCATGATCGGCAAATACCCCGTCATAACCCTCTGCGGCAGCACTCGTTTCAAGGAACAGTTCCTGGAAGCGCAGAAGCGCCTTACCCTTGCGGGCAACATCGTCATAAGCGTGGGCCTCTTCGGCCACAGCGGCGACGACGAGGTCTGGACCGAGGGTACCAAGGAGATGCTCGACGACATGCACAAGCGCAAAATCGACATGGCCGACGGCATCTACGTCATCAACGTGGGCGGCTATATCGGCCAAAGCACCCGCAGCGAAATAGAATACGCCCGCAGCCATGGCAAGACCGTTGAATACTTAGAGGATGCATAGTCTATTCACAAGTTATTAATACTTAGACAAATATTTAACACTTTCTTAAACACAACAACATGAAATCAAGATCACTACTCATTGCTCTTGCCTCTTTATTGTTTTGTTTTTCTGTTAAAGCACAGACGGAACAGATTATTCAAGATACATTTCTGGATATGAAGTTTGGAAATGTGTATATCCCAGCTAACGTTAAGAATTCAGTCGGTCAACGAGGCGTTTTTAATGAAGTGTCGACTTCCATCTACTATAAAGAAGTAGAATTTACAGATTATTCATTTGGAGGGTACAAATGGGATTTCGCTACTTTTTCATTTAACAAGTCAAATCGCTTTTTTGAATTTGAGGTAAGTAATCATTTCACTTTAAGAGATGATGCACTCGAATTATACAAGAGCATGGTTGATAGGCTTGGCAATAAGTATTATTCCTCATATACGGAAGATGAGTATAATGACAAATGTGTTAGGTATGACGGTCAAAATGGCGTATCAGTTTTAGTCAGACTTACTTATTCGCTATCGAAAGGCGGTTCACGCTACTATTACGTTGATGTTGATTATTTTCACAATCAATTGTACCGTGAGGTGGTAAATTCCATTGATTCAGAGTTGTAGATGAAAATAATCCACCAGCCCATGGACACCCCCAAAATCTCCAAACTCCTCCGCCTGATGAAGCTCCTCACCGGGAACGTGAGCCGCACCATCGACTCTCTGGCAAAGGAACTGGGCATCACGCCCAGGACGGTGTACCGCTACATCGACACCATCCGTGAGGCGGACTTCGTGGTGAACAAACTCTACGGCAATGTGTACGCCATGGGCAAGGTCTCCCGGGGCCTAACCGACTTCAAGAAGCTCATCTACTTCACCGACGAGGAGGCCTACCTGGCAGCCAAGATGATCGAGGGCATCGACAACAACAATGCCCTGAAACGGGACCTGCAGCGGAAACTGGCCAGCGTCTATGACTGCACCAGCATCGCCAATTACATCGACAATCCGGCGAATGCGGCCAACATCGAGGCGCTTAGCGACGCCTCAAGCACAAGAAGCAGGTGGTGCTGAAGGGGGATGCATCGGCCCATAGTGACGAGACGCGCGACCGCGTGGTGGAACCGTTCTCGTTTACGGCGAATATGATTGACGTATGGGCCTACGACGTGGAGAAGGCCGATTGCCGGGTGTTCAAGGTTTCTCGCGTGGGCTCCGTTGAGGTGCTATCGGATGACTGGGCGTTTGAGGACAAGCACGAGGTGCGCCGGCCGGATGTGTTCCGGATGACGGGGCCGCTTTCGATGCGGGTTGTGCTGGAGCTGAATACCCGGGCGAAGGGGCTGCTGGTGGAGGAGTATCCGCTGGCGGAAAGGGATTTGCATCGCGAGGACGGGAAATGGATTCTGCGGACCACCGTGCAGACGCTGGAAGGAGTTGGCCGGTTTGTGATTGGCCTGGCGGCGGATGTGAAGGTTGTGGAAGGGGAGAGGCTGGTGGAGTATGTGATGGAGTACGATAAGAAGTATATACAGAAGATATAAAAATCCCCGGACGGGCCGGGGATGAGGAGTGATTACTTCAGGCGCTTCCAGTAGCCGCCGTTGTCGGGACCGATTCTTATCACAAATCCCTTCTCCTTCAGTGCATCCATATCGCGCGCAATTGTCCTCCTGGACACTCCAGTTTTCTGTGCCAAAGTGGAAGTGGTTTCTGTGACATCTTCTGTGTCATCGAAGGGCAGCATCCCAATAATAACACGTTGTCTTTCAGTTAATTCGCGCAAATTATCATCAGTGACATTATCTGTGACATTTTTGGTGTCATCGGCCTTGATGAGCCTGCCGGTTTTGGGGTCTATCCGACCACCTTGCTGGATGCCGTAGAAGAGTTCACGCTTGATGATGACGCGGACGCCGCCCTGCTCTTCCACCAGGGTTGGAACTTCGAGACCTTGTTCCTTGAATGCCTCTGAAATGAGTTCGAAACCACGGCCCCAGGCCTCTACGAAGCCGGCCATATAGAATGCGTTGGCGATAAGGCGGTTCCTGGGATGGGAATCGTGAGGCTTGAAAAGGTCCTCGGGCGAGATGCCGGAGGGTAAAGTACCCTGGTTCCAGAAAGTGATTTGGTCATCGAAGATGCGCATCTGGCTGTCTGGGCCATTGTAATCTTTGTGGCAGATAGCGTTGTATAGTATCTCTCGGAGGCCGTCTTCCGGAATCTCCAGAGGCTCTTTACGCTGCATGCCCTCGTAATGGATGGGACGGATGAGATATTTGGCATCCAGGGCTTCCATTACGCGGTCGGCCATGCGGATGAGGTCTCCGCCAATTAGGTCCTGGTTCATCAGTGCTGCCTGTGTCGCTCCGAATCGGCCTATCTTGATGCGGGCATTGAGGCAGTAGTGCTGGGGATTTTTGCCAAACAGGAGAAGGGCGGCGATGGTGAGTTCTCCGTCTTCTGTCATTACTTCCAGGTTCATGAGGACTTTCTCGATGGGGTCATTGATGCTGTCCTTGGGAAGCCGGCCTTTGTCTATACCTTTGCGGAGGAAGTATTTGATGGCTTCCGGGTCAATTGCATCGAGGGTGGCGTCGCGAATGATTCTGGAATCCCAGGTGGCGTTCATTTTGCGGGCGTAGAAGTCTTTGAGGGCTTGGCCCTTGACTATCTGGTTGGTGGCGCCGACGCGCTTGTAGAGGATACCGTCCAGTGTGACCGCATCCTGGCTGGGAGAGATCTCGATTTCAATGATTTCTTTGCCATCCCGCTCCAGCAGGCGGACATCGGGATAGAGACGCATTTTGTCGGCGAGCTTGTTGGGGATGTCTTCCATCAACTTCTTGGCATTCTGAACACCACAGACGGTTTCTGCGTCGGTGATGCCTATATACATGGTGCCGCCGTCGGCGTTGGCTAACCCGCAGATCCACTTCAGCCATTCGTCGTCCCAATTACGTTTGTATTCTATGATATGTTTTTCTCCCATAGGGTTCGTTGTTAATATTGACAAATTTACTGATTTATCGCAGATTCTAAAAATCTTTGCAAGGTTATCGGCCTACTTCTTCCCCATCTCGAGGGATCAAGTGAGCAACTCGTCCACGAAAACAGGCCAAAAATCGTGGATGAAAACCGTGGGTTTGTGCTTTTTTTACATATTTTTTTGAGGTAATAATATTATTACCTATCTTTGCAAAGTAAAGCCATGATTAAAATTGAAAAGATTTGGCTCACGGAGGATGCCGTATGGATTCGCACTGCAGATGGGCGCGAAGCATGCGAGTTTTTCGCCGACTATCCTAGACTGAAATACGCCACACCGGAGCAACGGTCGAATTACAAGACTGATGCTTTTGGCATCAATTGGCCTGATATTGATGAGGACCTTAGCTTTGACGGTTTTTTTCAACAGAAGAAAAAGACTGATCTTTACAGGATTTTCACGGACCATCCGGAGTTAAATGCCTCTGCAGTTGCAAGGCGTTTAGGGATTTCTCAGAGTCTTTTCGCACAGTATATCAGCGGCATAAAGACTCCATCTAAAGAACGCCTTCAAGAGATTTATTCTACAATTCAGGCTATAGGCGCAGAACTTCAAAGTATACAATTTGTCGCATAAATGAACTACAAGGGCTACTACTGCAATCCTCAGTATTTTGAGTCGGACCATATGTATCATGGCTTCATCGACAAAATGGATGATGCCGATGAGATTGTTGCACCCAGCATCGACGATTTTATACGCATCTATCATCAGACCGTGGATGATCACTTGGGAGCATGGCGGCACAGGAAGAGTAAACGTTCCTGGCTGTTTTGGGGAATTGTGGCGGCGATAATAGTGATTGCAGCATTAACATGTCCAGACAAGGCTAAGCATTTGGAGGTTCTTTCCGATAGGGCCGGATATGCTATTTCCAAATCGGCAAGTAATGAAGGAGGGCTGGTTGCTTTGCTGGGGCTAGCTGGCAACAGCCTTGCGAAAGTGTATTTACAGAGTGCCCTTATAGTGGACAATTATTTCCTTTTCAGCGTAGGTAGGTTGGATGACAGTGAGGGACGCAGAGTTGTTTCCATCGGTGCCTTCGGCCATATATTCACCTCATCGGGCGATGATATGTACAACAGGTTGCAACAAGTCGACAACGAGTAAAGAAGTGTGCGTCTTTCTGATCTATGAACGCATCTCGTAGGCAAAAAGGCCTTGTTTTGCACACGAACCCCGTCCAAAACCCATCTCGTAGGCAAAAAGGCCTTGTTTTGCACACGAACCCCTTCAAAACCGCATCTCGTAGGCAAATAGGGCCGGTTTTGCACACGAGATGCGCGGAGTGTGCATATTTACAAAAATAGCTTCTTTTTTCGTATATTTGTAATCTATGGAAGATTATTGCAGAATCAATCTGGACGACTACGTCCAGTCCGGCGAGGGCGGGACAGCCGTCACGTACAAACACAAAAGCCGCAATTCGCTGGCTAAGCTGTATAATCCCGGATTCGAGGCCGATATGGCCGGAGAGGAGTTCATTACTGCCAAGGCGGTTTATGACATGGGAATTCCCACGCCCGAGCCCATCCGCCTCGTTACAGATGGCCAGCGCATGGGCGCAGAGTACGAGTTCATCCCCGGAAAGCGTTCCTTTGCAAGGATCCTTTCAGAAGAGCCTCAGCGGGAAGCGGAAATCGCCCAGGCATTTGCCCAGGCCGGGAAGCGCCTTCACGGCACCCACGCGGACACCTCCCGGATTCCTTCCATCAAAGACATCCTCAGGTCTTTTTACCAGAATAACGATTGCGTGACGGAAGAGTACAATCAGCGCGCGCTGGCCTTTCTGGACAAAGCTCCCGATGCCGATACCTGCCTGCACGGGGACTTTCACATCGGCAATATCATCACGGTCGGGAGCCGGACATTGTGGATTGACATCGGCCAGTTCTGCCATGGAGTCCCGCAGTGGGACCTGGGTTGGTTCTGGACCATTTGCCACAATCTGGGCGACAAACGGGCCGATTTCCTGCTGCATATGACCCAGCGCGCCCTGATCTCATTCTGGGACGCATTCCTGCCTGCCTATCTGGGAACGACTGACCCTCAGACCTTGGCAGACTATACCCGGGAGATCCTTTCGTTCTATGCGGTAAGAGTCCCCTATATGTTCCGCATGGCCAACCACAGCCGCTTTCCCGAAGAGGGTTGCAGGGCCCTCATTAAACTCATCCCTTAATGATTCTTAAAGACTATATCGACACACAGATCATCCCCCGGTATGCGGCTTTCGACAAGGCGCACAGGGAAGATCATGCGAGGGCGGTTATCCAAAGGGCAATGTCGATGGGGGAGAGGTACCCCGAGGTGAACCGGGACATGCTCCTGGCTGCGGCGGCGTGCCACGACCTTGGCCTGGAGGTGGACCGGAAGACTCATCATCTGGAGAGCGGGCGCATCATCCGCGAAGATGTGAAGCTTCGTAAGTGGTTCACTCCGGAGCAGATAGAGACGATTGCGCAGGCCGCTGAGGACCACCGCGCATCGGCAACCACTCCGCCGCGTAGCATCTACGGAGCACTCGTTGCCGAGGCCGACAGGATGATAGTGCCGGAGACCATCATCCGCCGCACCGTGCAGTTTGGCCTGTCGCATTACCCGGAGCTGGACAAGGAGGGGCACTGGCAGCGCACGCTGGAGCATCTGCACGAAAAGTACGCGGAGGGCGGGTACCTTCACCTCCTGATCCCGGGCTCCCCGAACGAGGCGCCGCTCTCAGAGCTGCGCAGGATTATCCGCGACGAGGTGCGGCTGCGCGGCATTTTCGAGAAGGTATATAAGGAGGAAGTCCTATAGCTTCTTGATTATCCGGCAGGGATTCCCGGCGGCAACCACGTTGTCCGGGATGTCTTTTGTTACCACCGAGCCGGCACCGATGGTGACTCCGTTGCCGATTTTCACTCCCGGGAGGATTATCGCCCCGCCGCCAATCCATACGCTGTTGCCGATGCTCACCGGCTCCGCCCATTCCTTGCGGGCGTTGCGCTGCACCGGGTCGGTGCTGTGGCAGGCCGTGTAGATGCTCACGTTCGGGCCGATGAAGCAGTCATCGCCAATGGTCACCGGGGCCTCGTCCAGCACCGTGAAGTTGAAGTTGGCGAAGAAGCGCTTGCCCACGCTGATCTGCTTGCCGTAGTCGCAGTAGAAGGGCTGGTTGATGCAGATGTGCTCGTCGCCGATATGGCCCAGGAGGCTCTTGAGGATGGCGCGCTTTTCCTCTTCCTGCGATGGCAGGAGGGCGTTGTAGCGGTGAATCACGTCCTTGGTGGCGTTGAGTTCCCTGAGGAGCTGAAGGTCCGTGGCCGAATAGGGGAGCCCGGAGAGCATAAGTTCTTTTTCTGTCATAGGTCTATGTTGGCGGCTTGCAGGCCGATGCTGTCGAAAAAGTGGGCGTACTTTTCGTTGTGAAGGTCCGTGCCCCGGGTGTCGTAGAGAGCTTGCAGTTCGTGTGCGCGCTGGCTCACCGCCTCTCCGTACAGGCCCTCCTTTGAGCCGATGTTTCTCTGGAACAGTGCCCCGGCTTCCTTGAGGCTGAGGTAGCGTTCCATGTCCAGATACAGGTAGCGTTCCGGGTGCGCCAGAACCGGCTGATAACCCATGTCCAGGAGGCGCTTGATTTCGTCTTCGGGCACTATGTGGCCAATCCTGCTGGCCTTGTGGATTGGCAGTTCGATGAGTATGTGATTGCCTTCCCAGGGGAGCAGCCAGCCGTTTTTTAGGGTTTCAGGCCAGGTCTCCGGGATGAGCCTGTACTCCATGGATGGGGTGAGTTCCAGGGGTATGTCCTGCTTTATGAGTTCCTCCTGAAGGGCTTCGCATGCCTGGATTACGCTGTCCGGCTCGTTCGGATACTTGGCCACCCTGTGCGATGTGCACACCACCCTGCGAAACCCCCACTTGGCCTGGTAGCGGGCAAGTGCAACGGACTCCGCCATGCTCGCCGCCCCATCGTCCAGCATGGGCAGTATATGGCAGTGGCAATCTGTGAGTGGGTTAATCATATCTTTGGGTTGGAGTTGCAAGTTACACATTCCCTTTCAAATTGCCAAATCGGCGCTGGTTCCGAGTGCTGTCCCTTGCGGGGTTTCCGTGTGATGTCCCTCCGTCTCCCCGTGCACCGAATTGTCCATTTCCGTGCACCGCCACTCCGTTTTGCCACCTCCGTGCACCGAATTGTCCATTTCCGTGCACCGTCCCTACGTTTTGCCACCTCCGTGCACCGAATTGTCCATTTCCGTGTACCGTCCCTCCGTTTTGCCACCTCCGTGCACCGAATTGTCCATTTCCGTGCACCGTCCCTCCGTTTCCACCACCCCGTACACCGAATTGTCCATTTCCGTGCACCGTCCCTCCGTTTTGCCCCCCCGTGCACCGAATTGTCCATTTCCGTGCACCGTCCCTCCGTTTTGCCACCTCCGTGCACACCGGTCCAGTTTCCGACACCTGTGGACTCAAAAATGCCCGTTTTCGCACCCACCCTGCCACCCACCTGGACCTGTGTGCACGCCTCACAGCAAAAACGGCAGGGCTTGTGGCACCGAGCTGCCTTTGGCGGAAATGGGCATGCGGGGCGGGTGCGGTGAGCCCTGCGCGATGGCAGTGCAGTGAGCGGTGCCGCGCAGCGGCATGACGGCGTGTGTTTGACGACTGTTAGACGCGCCGAAGGCGTGGCTAAAAAGGAGGAGTTAGCCGTCAAGCGAACGGGCAAGCGCCCAATTTCCGACACAGGCCGAGGTGACACAAGACCCTGACGTTGCTGTGAGGCTGTGAAGTGTACATCCCGTGGCGCTTACATCATAGTGTTCGGGTGTTTCATGATGAGTACAAAATTGGCGTGAAATGCATATCGTTGATTGCCAGTGAATTGCACAAATTGAGTCCGGAATTTTTCCCGACTCAATATTTGTAATTGTCTAATTCAGCGATAGTTGCATTTCACGGGGTCTGAAACACCGGGATGCAGGGAGTTCATGTGCATCGCTCCGACAAGGCCCATCGTGTCTCCGGAGGCAGGAGCATTTGTGTATCGCTTCGAACAGGACCGAGTTGCCACCGGGAGGCAGGGGCTTCGTGAGTATCGCTTCGAACAGGACCGAGTTGCCACCGGGAGGCAGAGTGTGGGGTGTCAGTGCTGTCGCGCTTCGCTTGCCTGCTCACGGCGTTTTTCGAAGAAATGTCCGGCACGGGGGCCGCCATATCATCGAAAAAGCCGTCGAGCCTGAACGGGGCTGACGCGCCGCTTCAAGGCCGGAACAGTAATCAAGGGCGTCCGTCACCCGCCCGGGAAATCAAGGGACGGCACACACTTATCAAGAGTCTTTTGCCGTGGCTGACGCCTAAACCCTTGGACCCGTTTTGCTTCGATTCGGGGGAAAGGTGCTTCGATTCGAGGGCTGGGGATCTATGTGTACACGGTGGAAGGAAGGGAAAGAGAGCCTGAAGGGCGTAGAATGGGGATTTGTGATGTGGGGTTGTGTACACATAGAATGAGGAATAGGCCCGGGACATCTATGTGTACACGGAAATGGCATTCTGCGAGAGTTCTTGTGTACACATAGACGGGAAAACGGCGATAAATGGGCTTTTCGGGATCTATGTGTACATGAAAAGGGCATTCTGTGAGGGTTTTGGTGTACACATAGACGCGGAACCGGGACGGAAGAGTGGCAGGGGGCGGTAGCACTGGGATGTAGCACCGGGGGAAGCAGCGGGGGAAGCACCGGGGGCGGAGGCAGGACAGATGGAACCGCGGGGGCTGGAAACCGGGCACGGGGTCTGGCAGAATGGGAAAAGGGCCTGGGAGGCACGGGAGAACCGGGAGACAGGCCAGAGGGAACCGCGGGAGACCGGGCCGGGCCGGGCCAGGGCGGGGGGATTAGCATTTCACGGCAAAAATCACTATATTGGCAGAAAATACCACACAATGAGCGACACAAGTACCACCAAACAGCTCTACGGGCTATACGTGCAGAGGTTCGGGAGCTGCCCCAGGACGCCTTATCAGGCGGAGTTCTACAAAGCGTGGCTGGAGCTGCTGAACTCCTGCCAGACCAACGAGGAAGCGGAAGAGAAATCCAAACAGAACGGCCTCTACACGGGGGGTGCGGCTGCCGTGGCCATGGACCGCATTTTCGCAAACAAGCAGGCGGCGGAAAAGCTTGGCTGGGCCGATGTTGCCAGCTTCTGCGAAGACCTGATCCGGAAAATCAAGGCCGATCCCTACTACACCTTCACCCACACAGGCATGTGGGCAGACCTGCAGGGTGTAAAGAGCGGCTGGCTCAGGACCATCGAGGGCTTCCATAAGCTCTTCATCGACTTCCTTGAATATGACGACACCAGAAGCGATCCGGACAAAGCCATGAACTCCATCCGGACGGACATGAAGATGCTCTCCAAGCCCAGCGCGGATTTCGCAAAGCTTGCGGCCATGCCGCAGTTCAGGGCGCTTATCGACTGCAGCGACCAGTACTATAAGGAATTCGCAGACACCATTGGCAAGGCAATTGCCACCGGCAAACTGGAAAAGATAGAGTGGAGCTCCAAGGCATACAAAGATCAGATAGACGAACTCTGGAACAAGCGAGACACTCTGAAACCAGAGTGCGACCAGTGGTATGCTCAACCGGTAAAGCCCTGCGTGGCAAGGCTCTCGCCGGAGTCACCTGAAGGAAAATATGAATTCGTAGAAATCGACTGACAAATGGACGCCACAATAAAAATGATGATCCAGGGCTACTTCGATGGCCTGGACAGTATGAAAACCAGCGACCCCGCCCTCAAGAAGGAAGTGGAGGATTTCAAGAAGGAACTCACAGACTTCGCGAACAGTCAGTCAGATCCCATGAGCTTCTTCCCGAAGTTCCAGGAATCCGGGATGATGGGGAAGTACATGGACCTCACCACAAGGCTCTCCATGGCAGCTCAGGCCCAAACCCAGCCGCAGCCACAGGCCCAGGAGGCCCAGCCGGAAGCAAAGCATCGACCCACCCCGCAGGAGTGGCTGGAGCCCCTTCGCACCGCCTACGACTACATCAAGGACCTTCCCATCCGCGAGCGCGGCCTGAAAGTGTACAGAAGGCTCTTCGAGATAGGGGAGAGGCACACCGACGTCACTGAATTCCTGGCGGAAGTGGAGAAGGAGAACATCCTCTGGAAGCTCACCTCGGAAGACACGCTGGGCATCCTGGAGATCACCCTCACCGGCATGGATCCCCTGTACAAGGGCCTCACGTATCCCACCCGCAAGAACATCGAAGCCTGGGAGGCATCTGTCTGCGAGGCCGATGCGTACTATCAGCAGGAACTCCTCGCTGCCGATATCGCCACAACCTCGCCCCGTCTCCTTCAGCTGGAGCATTACGTGATCTGCCTGGGCGTCCACCTCATGACCTACCGCGGTCCACACGGCAAGGAAGGCATCATGCAGATGATTGCAACGGGCGACTGCTCCGAAGCCGATTTCAAGGCCAATGCCCGCAACATGGTCCTTTCAAAGCAGCACACGAAACGCACGCTCGAGATTATCCGCAAAGCCATAGGCCTGAGCTTCGAAGACATCCTTGCCGATGAATACCTTCGCTACAAGCTCCTGGTCACGTCCAACGTCTGCGGTCTTTCCAAGGCATACGTAATGAGTAACCCCGTGATTCTGGACCTCCTTGCCGATGCATATTACAACGAAATCGTCCCTGACCTTCCCCTCATGGACGCAATCAGAAGGGAGCCGTCAGTGAAGCTGGGCCGATGGGTGATGCCCGAAAGCCCGGAGCACGAAAAGGCCAAGGCGATTGCCCGCGAGCACTACAGGGATGTGCCGTATTTCAAGTACGAGGACCAGCTCCAGGGCAGCATCCACGTGGGAACAGGCGAAGGCTTCGACATCAAAGTGCCGCAGCGGTAAGCGCGGCAAGGCGGGCGTTGTTCAGGACCAGCTGGATATTTGATTCCAGCGAATCCCCGCCCGTGATGTCCTTGATTCGGGCAAGGAGGAAGGGCGTGGTGTCCTTCCCCTTGATCCCTTTCTGCCTGCATTCCTCAATTGCCTGGTCGATGGCTGCGTTAATGCGCCCCGGATCCATCGAATACTCCTCCGGGATGGGGTTGGTGACAAGCATGCCGCCGCGGAGCCCCATCTCCAGTTTGGCGCGGAAGGCCTGTGCCAGCTCCTCGGGCGTGTCTATGCGATAATCGACCTTGAAGCCGCTGCTGCGGGTGTAGAACGCAGGGAGTTCGTCGGTGCCGTAGCCGATTACGGGGACGCCCTTTGTCTCCAGGTACTCCAGCGTTAGGCCCAGGTCCAGGATGCTCTTTGCACCGGCGCAGATCACCATCACGGGGGTCATTGCCAGCTCTTCAAGATCGGCCGATATGTCCATGGTGGTCTCGGCGCCGCGGTGCACTCCGCCTATTCCGCCCGTTGCGAAGACCTTGATCCCGGCCAGGCTGGCGATTATCATAGTGGTAGTTACGGTGGTTGCACCGTCATCGCCCCTGGCCACGAGGACCGGAAGGTCACGGCGGGAAGCCTTGGCCACGGCGCGGCCTTTCTTCCCAAGGTACTCGATTTCATCGGGAGAGAGTCCGGCCTTAAGGCGTCCGCCGATTATGGCGATAGTGGCGGGCACGGCCCCGTTTTCGCGTATGGTCTTCTCCACCAGGAGGGCCGTTTCAACGTTCTGTGGATAGGGCATCCCGTGAGAGATTATGGTCGATTCCAACGCCACCACAGGTTTTCCCGCGGCGAGGGCCGCTGCAACTTCGGGGGACAGGTCAAGGTACTTGTTCATATTCTTATGTTCTTTATTTCATTACTTACTGCATCGGGGCTCTCAACGGCGCAACGGGCACACTCCAGTCCCCAGCGGGCCGACTCTTCGACGGACGCTCCCACACCTGCGTGAACTATGCCGGCAAGAAGGGCGTCCCCGCCTCCGGTTACGTTCCTCACTATGCAGGGGAGTGCCGGAAACTCATACAGTTTCCCGTTCTCTTCCACCCTCAGGCCTTCGGCGCCGGCACTAACATACGAGCGCTGGATTTCGGCCCCGGGGAGAGATCCAAGCACCTGACTCTCAAGGGCATTGCTCTTCAGCGCGAAGAAGGCTTTCTTCTGCGACAGCTCCACCGCATCGGCAATCCTGGGAGCCTTGGCCACAGACACGGCGTCCAGGTAAAGCGGCTTCTCGCAGTTGTCTATCAGCCAGCCAAGGGCCGATGGTGACAGATTCGCGTCGGCCACAACGGCATCGGCCTTATTGATGAACTCCGGGCGCTCGCGCAGCCATTCGCGGGTAATACCCTCGGTGGCGTTCATATCGGCCACGCCGCCCACGAGCTCGCCGTTTGCGTTGTTGATTGAGACGAAGAAGGAGTTGGTGCCTTCGCGCGCCGTGCTGCAGTGGTCCGTACATATCCCAAGCTCGCGGCACGAGGCCTCGATCACCGGCCCGAAGATTCCTCCGCCGAAGATGGTAAGAAGCTCAACCTCATCGCCCATAAGCACCAGATTATGAGCGATATTGCGGGCCACTCCGCCCCAGGAGACGTGCACGCTGCCGGGGTTTGAATCACCGAAGCGGAATGCCTGGGCCGATGTTGCGGTGATATCCACATTGGCGCCGCCGATAACACAGATTCTACGCATGACAAACAAATATACAAAAAAGCTAGGTTTTTCGTATATTTGTGAGACATAACTTAAGAACCATGAAAAAGATCCTTTATATTGCCATTGCCGCAGCTATCGCTTTTACCGGCTGCAGGAATGAAAACAATCAAAACACTCAAGATATGAAATCCAACGAAGCTTTGAAGGAAGTGGCCGGCCGCAAGAATTTCGGCCCCAATCATGCACTTGTAACCACTCCGCAGCCCTGCGTGATGATTGCCACCTGGGACAAGGACCACAATCCGGATGTGATGATGGCCGCCTGGGCAGGGCAGTACGATGCAAAACAAATCGTTATAAGCCTGTCCAAGCACAAGACCACAGAGAATCTGGAACTCAACGGCGCCTTCACCGTGAGCTTTGCCGATGTGCGCACCGTGGCCGAATCTGATTACTTCGGTCTGGTGAGCGGCAATTCTGTTCCCGACAAGGTGGCCAGAGTGGGCTTTACCGTTACGCCCAGCCCCAACGTGGACGCACCCATCATCAACGAATATCCGCTCACACTTGAATGCAAGGTGGTGAGTTGGGAGGACGGCTGCCTCATCGGCGAAGTGATCAACCAGAGCGCGGATGAGAGCATCCTCACCGACGGAAAGGTGGATCTTGCCAAGCTCCAGCCCATAGTCTTTGACGCGGCTGGAATGTGCTACCGCGCCATCGGCGAAGTTGTTGGCGGTGCATGGAATGCCGGCAAGAAGTTCACGGAGAATGGATCGAAGTAAGCAGATCATACGGACAAGCGTCGTAGGGATTGCGGCCAATGTCCTGCTGGTGGCATTCAAGGCTGTGGTGGGATTCATTTCCGGCAGCGTGGCCATCATCATGGATGCGGTGAACAATCTGAGCGACGCGCTGTCAAGCGTAATCACCATCATCGGCACAAAGCTCTCGCAGCGTCCCGCAGACAGGAAGCATCCCTTCGGCTTCGGGCGCATCGAGTACTTCAGCGCCATGATCATCGCCGTCATAGTGTTGACGGCCGGCGTCACTTCGCTCATCGAGTCGGTGAAGCGGATTATCGAGCCCACCGAACCCAGTTACACCGTGCCCACGCTCATCGTCATCGTGGTTGCGATTGTGGTAAAACTCCTGCTGGGCTGGTACGTGAAGCGGAAGGGGAAACAGCTTAAGAGCGATGCCCTCACCGCTTCCGGCTCGGACGCCCTGTTCGATGCCATAATTACCGCCGCAACGCTTTTATCGGCAGGGATAATGCTCATCTGGGGCTTCTCGCTGGACGGTATTCTTGGCGCCATCATTTCAGTTGTAATCATCAAGGCGGGCGTAGAGATGCTGGCGTCGCCTGTGAACGAACTGCTGGGCTCGCGGGTTTCGCCTGAGCTTGTCAAGGAGATAAAGCGGGAGATAATGGCCCACGGTGAAGTTCGCGGCGTGTATGATATCATCCTTCACAATTACGGCCCGGACGTGATGATAGGCTCGCTGCATATCAGCGTCCTGGACACTATGTCGGCCCACGACATTCACGGTCTCACGCGCACGATCGCCACGGAGATGTCGCTCCGGCACGGGATAATCATGACGGTGGGCATCTACGCTGTGGCCACTGGCGAAAACCAGCGCGCAGACCTTCAGTCCAAGGTTATGAAAGCCCTTGCCGCGCACAAAGAACTGGTGCAGGTCCACGCTTTCTACTATTCCGAAAAGGACCGTATGCTTTCCGTGGACGTCGTGCCCGATATCGATTGCCACGACGATGCGGCCCTTTGCCAGAGGCTCACCGCCGAGATCCAGGCCCTGGTACCGGACACGACGCAGGTTGTCATCGTCATCGACCACAATTACAGCGACTGAGCCCGGGGCTTTTCCGGCTGGAAATCCCCAAGAACGGCACCGTACACAATCACTTGCTATCGCAATGGCGCCCGACACGACGACGTCTTCCCCGAATATGCCCTGATAGGCACCCATACGGGCCGCAAGACCTTCATCTGCTTTATGCTCTCCATCGGCATCGCCGAAAAAGCCAAGACCGACGCCATGGATGCTATGGGAAAAGAGTTGAATGGATAAAAGAAGGGTATAAAAAGACTAAACCCGCGCGTTTGATTGCTCAGGGACGCACGGGGATTCCATTACAAAGGTACGAATATTTCTTAAATTTGCAAAAAATATTGAAAAAAAAGGAACGATGAAGTATTCCGACTACGAAAAAGCCTTTTCTCCTGCAAGGCTCAATAAATACCTTACAGCCTGCGGAGGCGATACGATGGCTGCTCTTACTCTCTATCGACATAACATCAAACTGTGTCAAAAGTGTTACGGTATTCTCAACATCTTCGAGGTGGTCTTGCGCAACGCCATTAATGAGCACTATAAAGCCTATTTTGCAGATCCTGACTGGATTAGGCATCAGCTTCAACCCGGCGGAATGCTATATTCATATCCTCGGCGGACTTCAGTCTTAAGTACAATCGCTGAACTGGATAATGGAGGACGCTATACGAATGACCGTGTTGTTTCCTCGGTGACATTCGGATTCTGGACATATCTCTTCACTCGAGTTCCATTTAGGCGTGGCGGCAGTACGCTCCTTCAAATATTTCCAGCTAAAACTGTTGGCCTTGGACAAAGAGCTATTTTCAATGAGTTGCAGACAATAAAGGATTTCCGCAATAGAATCGCTCATCACGAAGCAATATGTTTTGATAGTACCGGAACCAAAAGCACAGTTTCCGTCAGGGCTAATTATGCTCTTGTTATCAAGTATATTCAGTTCTTGGGCTATCAAGAATCTCACATATACTTTGGGTTGGATATTCTTCCGGATAAAATCATGCAAAAGATAGACTCCCTATAGAATTGTCTCGATAAAAATTTTCCATCGGCCTCTCACCACCCTGAGGGGCCGATGTTCATAACTTTCCGCCCACACCCAGCAAAACCCTCTTGCACAAATAAAGACAAAAAACCAATTTTGTAGTGGAGATTCTTTCGAGGGGAAAAAACAGCGTCCAAATCATAGTGCAACACTTGTTTATTCATACATCCTCATTTTACGTTCCAGGTCCGTTCCTATTTGAAGGAGCATAATCTCCTGGTTGTAGGAGTCGTTGAAGGTCCAATCAATCTTGAAATCCGGCATCGTAGGATCGCCTTTGAGCTCATACTGAATCATTACGGCGTTCTTGCTGACCTGCTGAAAATAGAAGTGACTGGAACCGTCGGGATTGTTCATGCCAATGTCCATAAATGTCCTTGTCTCCGTGATAATAGACATGTTGGGATGTGACGACAAAAGACGTTCAACAAGGACGTTGTATTTTTCTCTCATGCCACCATGAGCGGCTACATAATCAACGACTTCATCTGACTTTGATTTAGTCTTAATAATGATTACGATTGCGATTATCGCTACAATGAATATCCACATAATGTTGTACGTTTTTTAAAAAGTGAAACTAATCTATATTCCAGTAGGCCGAAGGGTCGCCATCAAATATAGTATCTATCTCTTCGTCACTATAACCCATATCATCCTGGGCATAAGAACCGGCATACCTTCCAAAATGCCGATCTTCTTCATAATCTGGATAATTGGGTTCTTCTTCATAATATTCTTCATCGTCCTCTACAAATTCAAGATCAAAAAGGTCAAATCGTAGTTCAACACCATCTTTAATGACCTTAGTGTCGTACCTCTGCTTGCCCTCAAATTTCCAGATGCTATCATATTCGGCCTTGAGGACTTCTTTGCCGTCTTCGTCAATAATGCCCCATTTCCCGTCAAGCGTTTTGACTCTGGACAAACCAGTATAGTTATCTTTCCCGCTAATCCATTGATACTCTTTCCCGGCAAGGATGGGGGTTCCGTCGTGGGCCTCGACGAAAAACTCAACTGTGTTATTTGTTCTGTCTATCATACTTGAATGATGTTTGTTTTGTTCAACACTATATGATTGAAAAGATGAAAAGGTAACATATTAATCATTTCTCGAGAGCAATCCTTTTTGGAGACTTGAACTATGATATGGGCATTGCTGAAATGCACACCGTAAGTTTAGCCTATCACGATGATTCTATTCTTATTCTTCGAGGAAGCCATGTAACTGGAGATAAAAAATGGGAGTCGCTGCCTGAAACAAGAATTGAAATTGAAAGTATTAATGAACTTTGTGCCAGTAACGGCATTGAATGCACTCTGATTGAATCAGATGCAGGTGTTGAAGAATCATTTAAATCGATTAGCGGGAGTGATTATTCAATCGTGCATGTGGCAACCCATGGATTCTTTAAGCCGGATGATTCTTCTACGAATTCGTACCTAAACAGGGTAAAGAACCCAGAAGATTATTATTCTAACAGTGAGATGAATAATTCAGGGCTGATTTTTTCTGGAGCCAATCATGCATGGACAGAGAATTTAGTGCCTGATGACACCGATGATGGCGTTCTCCTTGCGAGCGAAATCTCCACGATAGATTTAAGTAAAGTGGATATTGTCGTACTATCTGCATGTGATACAGGATTAGGATTGTTGTCAACAGAAGGCGTGATGGGGTTACAATATGGTTTTAAACAGGCTGGTGTACAAACTGTTTTAATGAGCCTTTGGAAAATAGATGATGCTGCGACCAGAGAATTCATGATTGAGTTCTACCGGAACTTATTATCTGGGGAATCCAAACAGGAGGCACTAAATAAAACAAGAGACCATATGCGAAACTCGACCAAATATTCAAATCCGTATTATTGGGCCCCGTTTATTATGCTTGATGATTAAATAAATACCCCGCCGAACTGTCTCGACGGGGTATTCTATAGTAGTCCTGTTTAGGCGGACATCAATCAAACAATGCCTTTAATTCATCACGTGCTGCTTCAGCATAGGGGCTGCTTGAAGTTGCTATGGCATCCAGGGCCTTCTTCGCCTTGATCACTTTCCCCTGTCTCATCAATACGATTGCCTCATACCACTCCAAATCGTATAGTTTCTGCTGGAGGACTTGGTGCTCGTATTCATCTTTCTCAGTTTCAACAGGCTGAGAAAGTCTCTCCGAAACCGTTGCTTTTGCCTTCTCAATGGCATCTGTGGCTTTGTCCAACTCGCCTTCGCCGATGAAGTCATACGCATCTTCAATCATGGTGTCAAGTTCGTTCCCATCCCTGGCTACAGGAGCAGATAGCTCAGCGTATGCGAGCATTCCGTTGCCCTGCATAGTGTGAAGCGTAGAAGTATAATTCACGCTGCCAACAATGGCCACCACCATGGCGGCGACAGATGCAAGAGTCCAGGCAACCCGTTGGCCGGAACTGAAGAAATCCCGAATCTTTCCTTTAGCTTGTTTAAAATAGGCTGACAAGTCAACCACGTTACTACTTTCTTCCTGTCGTTCTGCGGCGTGCTGGGTGAGGAAATCATTCATCGCAACCTTCTGGACAGCATTGGCAATGGCCTTCTGGCACTCATACTCTTCCTTCAAGTCTGCATCTGTCGCCAGTTCTCGCTCAAATGCAGCCCTTTCTGCTTCGGACATTCGCCCAAGCAAATAATTGTCTATCCTCTCTTCGGTTGTGATATCGTTATTCATATCTTTCGTTTTCGATAAATGATGCAAAAGCCACAAATGTAACCTACAAATTCCTGAATTTTTCAACGATAGGTTTGAGCTTCTTCATGCACTTGTTCTTCTGCGTCTTTACGGAATCCGCATTGCTGTAGTTCATTGCCTGCGCTATCTCGAGGCCGGATAATCTATCCCAATAGAAACGCCGGAGAAGTTCATCACAAGGAGGGGTTAATTCGGCAACAGCACGCTCTACGAAATCCTTCATTTCTTCATTTTTGCGTTCGGCGTCTTCGTTCTCGGCATCTTCTACAATCTGTTTTTGCACCTTAATATCCAGAACCTCGTCATCTCCTTCTCCCCGGTGATAAAGTTTAACTTTCTCAAACTCATGAGACTTTCTGTCACCGGCCTGCATCTTGCGGATTGCATCTTGCGGATTGCAATACCCAGAAGGTACTGGTATAGAGAACTGGTAAGGTTCTCAGGTGTCAGCTTTCCACATAGGATATTGTCGTACATCGCCATGTAGGAGTCATGGAACAAATCCATGGAATACTCCTCAGGCTTCTTGAACTTGTTCCTGAAATACAATACAAACTTAGGATACACCTGATCATAGAATCCGGCCATGGCGGTCTGGTCATTTACGGTGAATTTCCTTATATAATCCTTGTCTGTCATCCCTTAAAACATATATGTACTTCTCCGACTGGGCTGCCCATCGGTATCCAGGTCTTGAGGGTATCTGGACTTCTCGGACACGGACTTGCTCCATTCCAGCAACAGCTCGCTGTACTTACAAATATCAAGACGCCTTTGTTCGGTAGCAATTGTGTAAGATAACACTCCATAATAAACACCTTCAGGAGTACGATACTCGTAATTGGACTGGTATGGTTTGCATGCTGCCACAAAAAGCCACTCTGTCGGCTCCGGCTTCTTAATGATATTACTGGTTTGTCGAGGAAGGATAAACTTATCGCCGGTACCCCGGACAAAGACTTCGTCATCCAACTGTC
>Ga0310697_10000885_pt1 | contig 37726 bp, 60 predicted proteins | sample 172DNAGHGlowgp2_FD_203883 | JGI IMG/M metagenome (GOLD analysis project Ga0310697, IMG submission 203883) | Sheep rumen microbial communities from Palmerston North, Manawatu-Wanganui, New Zealand - 1728 DNA GHGlow gp2 (v2) (version 2) | ecosystem: Host-associated > Mammals > Digestive system >...
GTCGGGATAGAAATATTTTTGCCCCCTCCCCCGGGGGGTGCCCCTTGCTCCGGATCATATGCCGGATGCTCTGTCGTATTTCCGGAACCAGTCCTCTATGTACTCGCGATATGCTGCGCGCGTTTCCTGCCGGTCCAGGTCCGCGGCTCTCTGCAGACATTCTTCTTTTGTTGTCTCCATGTATACCAACCGCGCGCCTGTCTCCCTCTGTATCCTCTCGCGGTCGGATATTAACGGGAAGCCGCCGCATATGTATGCGTTATTCCATTTGCCCCGCCTTGTCTTCACGCAATCCAGGAGGAAATCCCGGACCCCGAATGCGACCGCGTTCAATCTCGGCGGATGGATGTATCTCTCTTGCCCGCTGATACACTCCCAGATATTATCCATATCGACCAACAGGTCGCCCTCGCTCGCTGTCTCTGCTGCGTACCCTGTGACGCCTGACAATGGCGGCCCATATACCAGGAACACCTCTTTGCGGATATATCCCAATTTGTCATGGATCCGGTTGTGGCAGACATGGTGCACGAGCTGTATGTTCTCCGGGTTTAGACTGACCGCGTAATCGTTCACGTTCTCCAACGTCAGGAACGTCTGGCAATGGTGCGCGATGCAATCATATTTCCGAATGATCGGCCGCCCGCAATACGCGCATGTTATAAACCCGTCGGCGTTTGTCCGCTCCATCCGGAGCCCCTGTGTAAATCTTTTCCATTCGTCGCTTTTATAGAATTCCTCTAACGTCCGCCACATTGTCACCACTCCTGCGCCTCGATCCGTTTGTCCGTCTGCTCTAATGCTTTCCGCTTTTGTGCTATCGTCTCGCAGTCGTCATTGTGCCAGGTCTCGTCGTAATTCTTTAATAACAAATGTGCCGCCACGGTGTCCGGCGGTGAATACTTTTTGAATGTCTCGATGGAAACGATTGTTTTCCCGTTCTCTTTTCTCTGGGTTGTCTTCGTCTCCTCGTAATGGAACCCGAGGGCCTTCCTCCGGAGCGCGTCCTTCAACTCTGCGACCAGGTCTTGCTTCCCTGCGCGTAACGCTTCGGCCAGCTCTGTATACTCCGCTTTGTATCTCCTGAATGTTGCATACGACACGCCGAGCCGCTTTGCGATGGCTTTTTCGTTCTCGAAACGTGCCCATGTTTTTATACTCGCGAGATTTGGCTCAACGTGGGAAACATATCTGTTTTTCTTTCCCATCGGCTCACCTCTTTTTATTTGTGCTCAAAATGCGCATTTCATGGGTTTAACAGCTTTACTTCGGAATCCGTCCCCATGAAATCTATATAGCGTTGTATGATTACATCCGCATAATGCGGATCGAGCTCCATTGTGTAACATGTCCGGTTTAATTGCTGGCACGCAATCAGGGTTGATCCGGATCCTCCGAACGGGTCCAGAACGATTTCCCCGGGTCGGCTGCTATTCCGCATCAGGTATGTTACTAACTCTTGCGGTTTAACGGTCGGATGCAATTCCGCCGCGTTCGGCTTTTCTGCCCGCAGGATCGTTGTCGCGCTGTCCCGCTGCATTAGCTTTTCGCATAATGCGATCAGCTCGTTTTTCTTCAGGGTGGATAGCTTCGCGCCTGTGTCCTCGATCACCGTCGATTCTGCCCGGCTGTCTGTGAAATAATGCGCGGCCCCTGTCTTCCATCCGTAAAATGCCGGCTCATGCTGCCATTGATAGTCTGTTGAACGGCCTAAAACGAAATGGCCTTTTACCCAGATTAAAATCTCACTAATCAAAAAATCTTTTATGTTCTGCAATGCCAGGTCGAATTCTGTATGATGCAATCCGGCATAAAATATATAAAACGCCGCGCCCGGCTTCATGTGATCGCTGGCGTTCTGCATCGCGCTTGTTAACCACGGGATAAACTGCGACGCGCTCATTTTGTCGTTGAGGATTCCCTTCCCGCTGTTCTTGCTTCCCGGTCTGTCTGTTCCTGCGATGTCTACGTTGTACGGCGGATCCGTCAGGAGAAGGTCTGCCACCCCCCCCTCTGTCAGCCGCTGCATGTCGTCCGCTTTGGTGGAATCTCCGACCATCAAACGATGGCGGCCGAGCTGCCATATCTGCCCGACCTTCGTCATGTTCGGCGCGTCCTCCGGTGGTTCGTCCTCGATGATCTCCGGCTCCTCCTCCGGTTCCTCAACGTCAAACCCGAATTGCGACATGTCTATATTTTCCAATTCCGCCAGCTCTGCTTCCAATAACTCCGGAAGCCATCCGGCGATTTCGCCGACCTTGTTATCGGCAAGGCGGAAGGCCTTCACCTGCTCCGGTGTTAGGTCCTCCGCTCTGATAACGGGAACGGTATCGAGGCCGAGTCGCTTGGCGGCTTTTGCTCTTGTGTGCCCGGCGATGATCACCCCGTCTTTGTCCAGGATGATAGGAGACCGGAATCCAAACTCTCGGATGGAATTCGCCACGGCCTCGACCGCTCCGTCGTTTGCTCTCGGGTTGTTCTCGTATGGTATCAGGTCATTTATTGCGACCTGCTCGATCTGCATTGTCTTTTTGCTCACGTCTCGCCCTCTATTCCTTCACGTATCCGGCGCCGTCGAATTCGTAATCGCGCCCGTCGATTCGGATCCACCGGTTCTTCGGGTACCATGTGCCCGCCTGGAACCACCGGCCCTTGTCGTCCTTCTTCCAGGCTCCCTTGTCTCCGGTCTTGTATCCGTCCATGTTCAGGAACCATCCGTCGCGCCATTCTCCGCAGGCCATTGCTCCGGATGCCTGGAAATAATAATCCATTTTGTCGATTGTCTGCCATCCGGTCAGCATCGCTCCGTCCGGCCCCATGCGGTATTTATCGCCCTTATAGGTGACCCAGCCATTCTTTACCATCTGGCCGTTGTCGTCGTAAAAATACCATTTGCCGCCGTCCTTTACCCAGCCGCGCTGCTTCTTCGGTTCGTCGATGTATTTCTCGCCCTGATAAATGCCGCAGGCCCATCCGGCCGAAAACTCCAGCCATGTGTTCCCGTTGCTATCGTGACGGAGTGCCTTGCATTCGATGCGGTCGCCCTTCTTCAGGCATCCAATCGTGCCGTAATTCGTCCCGGGCCCCTTGCGGATCATTAGCGGGCCGGTGCAGGTCACTTCGTAAACGCTGCCGACTTTGTAACCGTCCATCTCTTTCGGATCCGGTTCCGGTGCCGGGCCGTCCTTGTATACCGGGTAACCATAATCCAAAATGTCCGGATCCGTGCGTTTATAGCTGCGCGCCTTCACTCCGGAGACATTCTGGGAAACGTAACAATTACCCTCATACGTGTAAATCATGCTTTCCGTGACTTTGTATACAAAACCAATATGCCGCGGATATGGCAACGTGCCGAAATATACGGCGCACCCAACCTTCGGGGTTGTTCCTACTCTGCCGATGTCGAGGAGGTACTGTCTGGACCAACGGACGCCGGCGCCGGAGGATTTCTTCGGCCGGTTCAATACTGCGCGCGCCCGGTCTTCTCCCAGGGCATGAATGAAATTCCAGTCAAAAAATACCGTGCACCAATCGAAGCCGCATTTTTTCCCGTTGTACCAGTCCGGGTGATTGTCGTCGATGTCCTGCGCGTACTTGCTTTTTTTGTCCTTGCATGTGTACCCGCTGGCGACCTGCTCCGCGAATGATTTAATTACTTTTTCCAGCTCCGTCATCGTCCTTGCCCTCCGTCTGGTTTCCGCTGTCTGCGAGTCCCTCGCCGATTGTATAGCCGATCACGGTCGCGCCCGCCATGATTAACGCGGCGATTTTCGCGCCTTCGCTCTCCGCTGCGCCGAAATAAACGACCATCATAGACACGAAGGACGCGATGGACGTCCAAAACTTGCGTGATGTCAATTTCCGTTTCCAGTCGATCATGGTTTGCCCTCCTCTATCGGTTGATCAGATATTCTTTCAGGTCGTTCTCTGCGTCCTCCAGCTGCTTTGTGTTGTTTCCGTCCTTCGCATGTCCCAATAACGCGAGAAGGGCCTTTTGTGTGATGCGGTTTCCCTCCTCCAGGACTTCTATCCGCCGGAGGTCGCTCTGAAATCGTCGCTCATACTCGTTTTTCACGATGTTTTCCAAGCTCTCCACCCTCGTTTCTAATTTCTTCGTTGGCTCCGCCGCTGCCTTCTTCCTGGCATCGATCCGGTCCCACAAATTGAAGGCAGATAGCAAAAACGCGATAATAACCGCCGTTGTGTTCATCCAGTCCATTTATTTTTTACTCCAAAAACGCAAAAAGGGCCCGCCTGCGGTAAACTCTTAATCTCACAACCGCCGGTGGGCTCTCTTGTTATTCTGCGATGGTCAGCACTGTCTGACGCCCGCAGGATCTGCATTGTATGTATATTTTATTGCCTTGTTTGAAATATAGCCAGTGCCCGCAACAGCACGACATCGGGCGCCCTTTTGGCCTCTCTTTATGATAACCGATTTTCGCGCCTGCGTCAATTTTTTTTTGTCCGCTCATGTCCCCCGTTCCTCACCTTCTTCCTCCAGCCATGCTTTCGCTGCATTCTCTGACGTTCTCCACGCTTCGCCATCTGTTGCCGGCGTGTAATATTCACATGCCATTTTTTCTATGTCCTGCGATTTCGATATACCGAAGCCGAAACACGCGAACCCGTGATATTCCATTAACCCCCATACCGATCTTTTCATGTGTGCGCATGTCCTGCACTTTTTGTTGACGCCTTCCCGGTATCCTTCGGCAAACTGTCGCCCGGCGCTCCATGCTTTCGCCTTTTCCTTTTTCTCCCTGTCCGGATCCTCGATAAAATCAAACAGGGACATCTGCCCGCTCATGTTTCCCCCTTTACGACTTTTTTGATTTCCGTCAATGCTTCACGGATTGCCAGGAGCTCCGTCTGGATGCTCAAAACGTCGACCGCGTTGCTTACAACGATTTTTTGCGGGGTCCCTGGCGTTTCCCACGGAAGCGGCCGCATTCCCTCCGGCGTCTCGAATTCTCTCCGGATCCGTGCCTTTTCGTTCTCCGCTTCCTGGTACCGTAACGCCCGGAGCCCTGCCCGCAGGCATTCCTCGCAATATGAATAATGCGTGTAACTGATTTCCCGGAACGTCGGAACGGTCAGCGGTATGTCCTTTTTGCAACGCAGACATATTAACGGCATTATGCGCAGTTCCTGCGTCTCCTCTTTCGGATTCCCGTCCGCGTTGTATCCCAGGGCGTCCATTTGCTCCGCGTAACTCTCCCGGCATAACCTCCGCGCCTGCTCCTCCGGTGTTTCGTGTTCTTTTCCCTTCATTTCGCCGCCTCCTCACCGTCTGCTCCAATGCTTCAGGATTTCGTTTAGTGTGTGCAATTCCTTTTTGATTCCCTCCAGCTGCTTCTCGATCTTGCTCGTGTCGTTGTCTATGTTTATCGTTTCGATTTGCATCACGCCTTTTTTCCGTGTCTCCTCTTTCGGGTTGTCCCCGTTCGGTGATACATTAACGCCCAGCGCCTCCATCTGTAATCTGTCGATTATGTCTTTTTCTTTCATCTCTCACCCTCCTCGCTTTCTGCCTTGTGATAACAAAGCCTTTTTTCCTCAATTCCGCATGGTGATATATCGTTTTTCCAATCCTTGCAGAATACGTACGCAAACATTTTTCTATAATCTCCCCTTTTCTCCCTCTCCATTTCAACTTGCATAATCGCCATATAGATTTTGTTACGCTCATCTATTGTCATGTCGCTTGCTCTTATAAGCCAGTCTTCGTTCATTCCTCGTCCTCACATCTGTCCAGCTCTGCCTTGCTCCACGGCTTGCCCTTCAGCCACAACTCAACATTTCTCGCCACATTAGAAAATCTCATGCTCTCTACACAGTTATTTCCTGTGCCTTTTCCTGCTCCGTTCTCCCGGAAGTAGTATATCGGGCATTCCTTGTGGCAAATCGTGTTAGTGCATTTACTCCCTAACATTTCAAGTTTGGTCATTCTTCGCCCTCCTGATCTTCTTTTCTCTCTTTCAGATGGATTTCCAGGCAGGGTTCCTGCTCGTCCGTGACCGTGTTCCTCCCGTCCGTGACCGTTTCCTCTCCGAATGATGCCGCGCCGATCCAGGCGACCTCGTAATCGTCCATAACGTCCAGGAGCGGGCTTTCCGCCTGGATCACGGCGTCAACTCCGAGGCCGATGCTGATAGAACACCACATATGCCGCCCCGCGCTCCTGTTGATAACTTTTTTTAATTCTCCGAATGTCATTTTTTTTCACCCTCCTATGCGCCTTTTATGATTCTGAATTTTTGCTTGTTGAAATAACGCCCGATGTTTTCGTCTTTCGATATGTCCGTGTATAGCTTTACCATGTCCGCGGATTCCCAGGCGATCAGGTCTTGTATTACGCTTTCCGGTACTTCGTCCCGTGCCAGCATCGTCGTGAAATAGTGCCGCATACTGTGCCAATAAAACGGCCGCCCCAAAAACTCCGAAAACTCCCGCGCCCAGCCGCTCATGGTTTCGGCGGATAACTGTCTGAAGGGCTGCCGCTCCGTCGTCAGGAGCCATTCGCTCGTGATGCCCTGCCGCTGCCGTTCCCGCATCCATCGGTTTAGATACGGCTCGAATTTGTCCTTCAGCACGTACAAATTGATTTGTTTTCCCTTCACTCCGCGCCCCTTTGTCCGGATCGTTTCGTCGGTCTTCCAGAACGTGTCAAAAACGACATTTTCGGGCGTGAAATGCGAAACTTTGAATTGCACGAGCTCCGCCTTCCTCCGTCCTGAATACATGGCCAGCGCCAATGCCGCCGCCTTCCGGTATTCTTTCGCCCGTGTCAAATGATCCAGAAGGGCCTGCATTTCCTCCGGTGTAAAAACCGACTTTTCGAGGGTTGCTTCCTTTGCCGGCGATTCGATCCGCTGGATGATGCTCCGGAATCCCTGGAAGCCTTCCTCCTCGTCCAGAATGTTCTCGATGTAGTTCGATAACGACGAAATCGCGGATTTAACGACCCGGATCCTGTTTGGGCTCCATTTCCAAACGTTCAGGGCGTGATTCTGGAACCGTACGAATTCCCGTTTTGTGATCTCTGTGAATCTCTTGTTGCCGTTGTGCTGCAGATTGTATACAAAAAAGATTTGTAAATCGCTTTTGTAGTGGTCTATCGTCTGCGGCGAACGGTCCACCGACTGCAGATAAATGGCGAAGTCCTCAATTAGTGCCATGTTTTCCGGGTTGATCTGCGCGATGCTCTCCGGATCCGTGATTTTGTTGTACTGTCTCGCCCTTCCCATGTGGCCCCCTTTCCGGTGTCATATACTGCGCTTTTTTCGCCCTCGCGCCGTAAATGTATATACACACTATACAATCAATAAATTTCTATTGTTTCTTTGCCCTGGTATTTTGCGAAATTGAATTCTATCCGCGCGCCCTTGCTGCTTTCCCATCCCGGCAATAATGCCACGACGTCCGCCGCCTTTACCATTTCCAGGCATACCGGCAGATATAACTCCTCCGGCCATCCATCCGGCAGATCTGCCGGATTCAAAACGAAGAAGCCCATCTTCTTCAGCTTGCGCTTGCCCGCCCTGAAGCGTTCCTGGTAGTCCGCCACCCCTGTGATCGGTCCCGCGATATATGCGACCCGTTTATCCTTCATCGTGTTCCTCCATGTATTTTTTTATGTGCTCCGCGAATCGGTCGTCAATTATGCCGTGCTCCTCGGAAAATTGCCCGTGCATCGTCGCCAGGATGCAATAACCGGAGTGCGGTATGTTCTCCGGGCCTCCGCCGTCGCCGTTCTGCATGTTGTAATACCTGACGCCGCCATCCGGATATACAACCAGGCTGTCGTGGGTGTCCTCTCCGATCCGGTGGATTCTGTTTGTTGTTTTGTCGATAACGTATAAATTGCAGAGCGTGTTTCTGCTCGGTTCCTTCGGCTGCTCGTCTCGTATGGCGTACAACTCCGCCAGGAACCGCTCATACATCCGGAGCTCGTGTCTGTAATATGCCCCGGCTCCCCAGCGTTCCTTCTCCGGGAGCTCGTCTTCTATGTGCTGATGCCGGAGCTCCATCCGGTGTATTAGGCTTTCCAGTGTTGGTTGATATGTCATTGCTTTATTTCCTCCTCACTCCGTAAAATGATTTTTGTCTCAGGATGCTGCCGGAAATACTCGAAGAAGGCGTCGATGTCTTCATCCGTCGGGTTTAGTTTTCGATATAGCGGTTTTCCTGTCTCCGGATCCCGTCCTGAATACTCGAAGCCATCCGGTGCTTTTGGTGGTTCTTCATCGCGCGCGCGCGCGGTAGCAGGGGAAGTATTATATATATTATTATATATATTATTGTTTTCTTTATTTCTTATATTCTTGTTCTGTCGGTCGCTAAACGGTCGCGAAACGGCGGAAGGCGGTGTTGATAACTCGTTTTTTAATCGGCGCTCCGCCGTTTGATTGCCGTTATTTCCGCCGTTTACTTCCCTTGTGTTTGTTGGGCTCGTCGGCATTTCTCCGCCGTTTGTTGTAACGGTCGCGCGTCCGTTTATAAGTTCGGTCGCTAAACGGCCATCCGTCTGAAAATCGGCCCATCTTGTGATCGTGATTATCATTCCCCCGCCGGTGCCGTTCCTGCTCTCTTTTGTGATCTGTTTCTCTCGCTCGAAATCCTCCAGGATCGTCCGGACCTGTCTCGGTGTCAGGCGCTCCTCCAGGGTGAGGCTGCATAGCTTCGCCCGTGTCGTCACTAATTGCCCCGCCTGGATGGTAAAACGTTTCCCGCTGAATAATACATCCGTTTCCTTGTGCGCTGCGTGCAATAATAGATATAGCCATATGCCCATATGCGCGAAGCTCTTTGTTATAACGGGATTGTCTAACATTTGCCGGTATATCTTCACCCAGCCGTTCGCGTCGCTCATGTCTCGCCCTCCGTTCTCCGTTTCTCCCGCGGTTTGTATTTCTTTTTCATCCTGCTGTTTGGCTTCCCTGTCTCGAATAGCTCGCAGCGCTCCGGATCCTCTCCTCGTATGTCGTACGTTGTACGCCCAGGGCCCTTTTGCAGGCATGTCTTCGGCGCGTGGTATAATGCCCAGTCGCAGGTGATTTCGTACCCGTGGGCGTTCTGCCCGTGCCATCTGCATTTACGGCATTGCGTCCTTTTCTCTTTCATTTGCTCGCCCTCTTTTCTGTTCCTCCTCCGCCCTGCGCCGTTCGTCCTCGCGGTCTGTCATGGACGCGCTGGACATTAACGCGAACGAGAAAAACCCGATGATCGCACCGACGGCGACGCCGATCAGAAATGTTACCATGTCGCGCCCCCCTTCTTCGCCTTTTTGATGATCAGCCCTCCCGGATGCTCCCGAATCGTCACGATGCACCCCGCCGGCCGTCCGATCTCCACGGTGTCCCGGAGCTCCTGGATGTGATCCAGATTGTCGTCTAATAGCTTCCCCGCCCGGACCATCGCGTCGAGGATATATTTCCGCCCCGCTGCGCTTATGTTGTCTAAATCCCGCCGCCGGTTCTCCTCGATCCAATGGAAATGTATTTCGACCGGATTCCTGAACGTTGGCAGGATCTCGATGTATTGCCGTATGCACATTTCGAGCCGGCGCTTTGTGTTATTCGCCGCGTACCGGTCGCCCCTGCTCTCGCGGATCATGTCGTTTAGGCTCGGCAGCTTCATTCTGATTTGTGCCGTGTATTGCTGCATATCGGATCACCCCCTCTCTTGCACGGTGTCGCCCATCCGTTCCGGTTCTTCTCCGGGTCGTACGTGTACCCGCAGGCGATGCAGATCGGCTTTCCCTCGCTATGCTGGATTGTTCCGTTTATCCTTTTCCAGATATGTTCCATCTATGCCTCCCTCGCTTCGTGTGGCGCTCACCGCCGGGCTTTATTTCCTCCGGCGGTAAATTGTGCCACCAATGATTAAAACGCCTTAAAACGCCCAGAAACGCGTCACCAGTTCGTGTATACGTCAATCGTCCCGCTGCTGCATCCGGTGTCGTATACTTTGCCGGGCCCGACCGATGTCATAACGATGCTATAAAATGCCAGGTCGCTGGATGCTACGCAGATATATCCGTTTTCGTCCCGGATCGTTCCGTCGTCCGCGATGTGCTTCCCTGGGATTTCTCGCGCGGTCGCTTTTCCTGCCGCCTCGTTTGTGGAATACCATGTTTCTAAATGCCCGAAGCATCGGATTTTCCCGTTGCTCCGCGTCAGGTGGTCCTCCATGATGTGATACTCCGCGGAATACTGCAACGCCACCCAGCCGTATCCGTCCGCGTTGATCTCTCCGGTCGTTTCTTCCTCCGTCGTGATCGCCGTCCGCTCTGCCGCTTTCCGCTCGGAAATAAACAGCATTTTGCCGGTTGTGGTCTCCTCTGTCGGCTCCTCCGTCTCCGGTTCCGTTGCCGCTGCCGTCGCGGCCTCCGTCCGTGCCTCTGTCGGCTTCTCTGTCGCGATTTCCGGGGCTTTTTCTGTCGTGGCGGTAAATTGTGCCACCGTCGTCTGTTCTTCGCTTATTTCGCCCCGTACGGCTCCGCATCCGGACAGGATAAACGCCGCGGAAATGATCAGCGCCGTGCTGCGTTTTCTCATGCGTCGCCCCTCCCGTCTCCGTCGTAAACGTTCAATAATTCCGTGAGCTCCTGCTCGATGCCGATCAGCCGGTGTAACATTTCTAATTTGTTCTTTGCTGATAAATTCAGCGCAGACTCCTCCGCTTTTTTGATGTCTCTAATTGCCGTGTGAACGTGCGCCCGCAGGCCCGCTTCTAATTGCTCCATTGTTCCGCCCTCTCTTTCCGGTGCCCGTCTCGCTTCGTCTGGCGGTCACCTGTGCCTTTTATTTCGTTTCGTGGTAAATTGTGCCGGTGTGAATGTAAACGCCTTAAACCGCCCCAGAAATAAAATCATTTATTTCCATCTGCGGATCCTGCGGTAAAACACACATTTCCTCTTTTGCCCGTCTGTAAAACTCTTTGTTTATCTCGAATCCGTAAAAATTGCGGCCGAGCTCCATCGCGGCGCGTCCGGTTGTCCCGCTGCCGAAGCACGGATCGATCACAACGTCGCCCGGATCCGTGAAGGTCTCGATTAGCTTTTTCAGGACTTTCACGGGCTTTTGTGCCGGGTGGATCTTCGGGATCTCTTTCCCGTCCTTCTCCCATGGGAACCAATTAAAAACCATGTGCCCCGTGCCCCGGATGTTCTTCCCGTTTTCGTCTACCTGCAGGCCGTTCCTGAATTTCGGCAAACGGTCACGATAGAACAGCAGGGCGTACTCCGTCGCGCCTACAACTCGCATATTTGCCTTTAATACCTGCGGAGAATAATTCTTGATGAAAATTAACGGGATATAATTTACAAATCCGTGTTTTTTCGCCGCCTGGATCAGTGTGTGCGTCTGCTCGAAACTGCAAAAAACGATCATGCAGGGGCTGTCGCTGCTTCGCCCTCGTGCTATCGGTTTCGTGTCGTCCTTCTTCATTAGCCGGCTGCAAAAATGGAAATACTCGAACAGATTAAAATTAAAATCCGATGTAAACGCCGCTTTTCCTGCGAATTTCGATTCGCCGTTTTTGTTGTCCCCCCCCACATACCACATGGGATTGCTGCCGTAAAAATTCGTGCCGACGTTGTACGGGACATCCGCAATGATCAGCTGCGCCTTTTGTATCGGGTAGCATTTCCACCCCTGCATACTGTCGTTATATAATTCACATTTGAGCCGCCTCTTGTGCTCCTCCATTGTTCAGTCCTCCTTTGGTTTCCATCTGCCGATTAGCCGGGACAATTCCGCCGGCGGCATCGTCTCAACGCCCAGCGCCTTCGCCTCCTGCACCAATCCGTCAATAACGCGCGCCATCTCTTTGCTGTTATATGTATGCGTGCCACGTATCACGAAATAAACGCGATAGAGCTCCCCATCGTCGAGGACCTTCGTCCTGGACGTCGGCCGCAGGTGCAGGTACCGGAATTCGTGCCAGTCGATGTCGTCCCGCAGGATAATGGTCCGGACGTCCTCCCGGATCTGTCCGAAGTCCGCCAAAATATCGTTTTTCTCATACTGCGCCGAAACGCCGGCCACGGCCGCCACTTTGTCGCATAACACATGAAAATAGCTATTTGCCGTCAGGCTCCGCTTTTGGTGGTACTCCTCGATTTTGTATAATTTGCTGTTGTCCTGCTCAAACAGCCAGGCGATGATCTGTTTTATTGTGCCAATCATGGCGCGCCCCCTTTGTTAGTGCCTTTTCTACGCTCCAGCCGTGCTCCAATCTGGACCACAATGTCGCGACTTTAATCCCCGAATATTCCGCCCATTGCGTCAGCGTTTTCTTTTGCCCTCCGTACTCAATCCACCGATTGCTGCGCATGTTGTTTGCTTGCTGTTTGTATGTCGCCCACCTGCAATTACTCGGTTCATAGTTCCCGTTGCTGTCGATCCTGTCGATTGTCAGGCCGTCTTTGTATCCGTGCGACATCGCCCACGCCCTGAACGTCTGGAAATCGTCCCATTCTTCGCAGACTGTTATCCCTCGCCCGCCATATCTTTTATATGCTGTGCAGGAAGGCGTGTTGCAACGCTCGCGGATGCCCTTCCAGATAATATATAGCCGTGTGCCTTTTCCTCCGTGTTTCCAGTTGTTTCCTTCGCTGAATAGGCACCCGCAGCTTCGCGTCTTCCCGTAAATAACGTTATAATCGCGTGCTGTTTTTATATTTCCGCATTCACACAGGCAGCGGACGTTGTGCCCAGGCAATTTCTCCAGAACGGTCAGCCGCCCGTATTTTTTGCCGACCTCGATTTGCATCCGATCCCCCCTTTATTTGAACGGGAGGAAATCATCCCCCAGGTCCGGGATGTCCATCCAGGCGTTGTCCGGTGCGGGCCCGTTCGGGTTGCTGGATCCTTCTCCATGCCGTCCTTCGCTCTCCGCGCGGGTGTCTACGAAGTCGAATTCGTCCACCCGGATCTGCGTCCCGTAATGCTTCGCGCCCTGCTGGTCTGTCCAGTTGTTGTTCTCCACTCTTCCGGCGATATTGATCCGGCTCCCTTTGTGGAAGTATTTCGCGATTACCTCCGCGCGCTTTCCGAAAATGACGCAATCGAAGAAGTCCGCCGACGGTCCGCCGTCCTGCTTCGTGTCACGATTCACCGCAATCGAAAACCTCGCCATCGTCATGTCTCCGTTTTTCGTCGGCACCATCCTGCTCTCCGGATCCTTCGATATGCGCCCGCCTAAAATCACTTTGTTCATCTTCCTGGTCTCCCTTCTCTAAAAAAATCTTGTGGTATTTGCACCGGCCGAATTCGTCGAGCTCCGGTTTTTCATCATGCTCGCACGTCGCCGGGTTCCTGCTGCAGGTTACGCACTGCAGAAGCCTCATTCCTGCCCGCGTCATTTCAGGGACCCGTTTCTTTTGTCCGCGATGCTGCAATACGGCGTTTTCGCCGGCCTTGATCAGCTTCTTTATTTCCTCTTTCTTGATCTCCGGTTCCGCATATTTCAGGCAGTCGTCGTGGTTGTTCTCCTCCAGCCAGGCGATGATGTCCGGAACGGCTCCGGGATCATATTCCAGCGGGTGCGACATCCGATAATTGAACGACGCCACCCCGAGGTCTTTGTTCTCTCCTTTGCATTCCCTGTCGATAATTGCCAGGAGCCGTTCTTCCTTCTTCTCGCGTTTCTTCTTCATTTCCTGAAGGCGGGCGATCTCCTGTTTTAATGCTGCAACCTCGCCCCGGATGTTCAGGACAGTCTTTGCTAAATACTGCAGGATTTCGTCGCGGTCCATGTCTAACCGATCCAGCTCCGCGTCCAATTCCTCCGATGTCATAATCTCGCCCGTGTCCGGATCCACGAAGGCCCCGGCGTCAATGTCCCATTCGACCCGGTTCAGGATCCGGTCGATTTCTACGTTGATTTCCCATAATTTCATTTTTTAGCCCTCCTCATACTTTGCGCATCTTTCTTTTACCTGGTCCCAGAATTGATTCATGTTTTGCAAATGTCCCAGCGATAACTGCGGGATTGCTTTTACTTTGTAAACGCTGCACAGCTTCACGACGTCGACCCCGTCCTTTTTGCATCGCTCGATTAACGCCGAGGCCATCTCTGCGGTGATCGGGTCCGTCTGCCGTGCCTGCTTCCGTGTGCTTCCGTTTGCTTCCGGTGCTTCCGGTTCTTCCGCTGCCTCCGGAGCCTTCTTCGGTGCCTGCTTCTGTTCCTGCTTCTTTGCTGTCTGCTTTGCTGGCGTCTTCGGTTCCTGCTTTTCCGCGGCCTGCTTTGCCTCCGCTGCTTCTTCCTCCGGCAGATCTTCGCCTGCGTAAATGTATAGGCCGAGGCCAAACATCGCCAGATTCTTTACCAAACAACGCATGATTGTTTTATTGACGTCAAACATTGAGGCCGCTTCGCATGTCTTCGTCAAAAATTCCGGTTGTTCGTTTCCGTATCTGTCCAGCCAGGTGCCGTCCGGTTGCTTTGTTGCGTATTTATGATTCGGATTTTTCACCGTGTATTCGTACGGCTCCGCCTTCATCGCTTTGTTTGCTCCGTCCATTACCGGCAGCCACATTTCCCGCGTGATCCCTCCGGCCGTGATCCTGGTATATACCATGTAACCGGTGCGCGGGTCGTATGCGTACGGGATCCCGTCAAACTTTACAATTTCATAAACTGCATCAGGGTATACCTTCAAAAATTCCGCATATGCCCAGGCCCATGATAAATAGGTGAGCCCGTTCTTCTGCTCGGTGCGGTCGTTCACGTTTACGGCGTACAATTCAGCGAAATGGTTCCGGCTTTCCTCCGGTGTTTTCTTTTCAGCCATCCTGCAGGCCCTCCTCTCCTAAAAATCCACGCTTTCCGACCGAATCGTGCCCGATGCGACCGTTGCTCCTCCATACGTTGAACAGTTCCGGATGGCTTGCCGCTTCCGTGCGCGTTTCTCCCTGTTCCTCAAAATATGCGATGTCTATATACGCGAGCGCGTTTGCGTATTCCTCCGCCGTCCTTGAGCTAATTGATATAGTGATGGGCCGAGTCTCGCCGATCAGCTTCGCGTACTGCCGGACCTTTCCGTTTATTCTGTCGATGTCGCGGAGGATTTCGTTCCCCAATTCCTCGCGCTTCTTCTTCATTTCGTCGCGTGTCATGTTCTGGTCTCCCTTCTTCGTGTTATAGATCGGCGACGCTGATCCCGTGCTCCGTCTGCAGGTAGCTCCGGACGTCCGCCAGAAACTCCTCGGCCAGGTCGTTTAGTCTCTCCCCGTCCAGATAGTCCGCTTTATTCGCGGCGATTAGATACGGCGCCAGCAGCTTCTTTAATGCCGGGCCGTCGTCCTGCTTTTTCATCCTCTTGCCCTCCTCCCATATCTGCAGGCCCTGGTCTCCTCGATCCGGATCAGATTCCAAAACCACAACCCGCCGATGGTTAAAACGCAAATTTGCCAGATTGCTTCGCCTGTCGTGATGCCGTCCGTTTCCAATGCTCCCGGCGTTCCCAGCAGCGCGATGCTGCATAATATCAGGCCGATAATATAAAGCCGCTCCCGCCGTGCTCCGTTTATTGCTCTCATGTGTCGACCTCCGTTCCTAATGCGATATACTGAAACGCCCGCAGGAAGGCTTCCTCCCCGGCGATTCCTGTTAACCTTGCGACTGCCTGCAGCTTGTTTCCGTCCTGCACGCATATATAACGCCCCTTGCGTCCTGGCATGTCGCACACTTTCAGGGATGTATTTCCCCTGCTCAATCCGCAGAATTGCTGCATGTTTCGCCCTCCTCTTTCCATCCGGGGAAAACGTAACGCAGGAACGCTTCCCGGTTGAATTGTGCCGGCCGTCCGATCTTCGCCTTTACCGGGTACCCCTGCCGCTCCATTGTCCGGGCGTGTGTCCGGATCGTCTCCTCGGTGCAGCCGATCTCCTCCGCCAGCACCTTTGCTGTTACCCACATATCAGGCACCCCCTTCTTCGTCGGGATCCGGTTCGTCTGGATCCGGTTCGCCTGGATGGCAATCGACCAATATGTTGTAAATTTTCAACGGCGTATAATCTCGGAAAAATCGGATCCAGTCGTACTCCTGCCAGCGCTCCTGAAATGAAACGGAATTCAAACGGCGTATAACATAATCGCCAGCCCTCATCCTGTCGTGGAGCTCCCGCTGCGCTTCGATCTTTTCCGTGTTCTTGTTTTTGAAATGTCCGCGGATACGCTGCGCCAGGTCGTTTGTGCTTCCTATGTATACCCCGTCGACCTGTTTCTCCGCGTCTAATGTAAAAATTGCATATAGCATTTTGACGCCATCCATCTAATCACCCCCTTTCCGGTTTCTTCTGTCCTATTTTTTCGTACCGTGACGGCAAAAAAATTTCAGATTCCGGAACGCCTGATAATTCCGACAATTTCCGGAGATAGTCCGCCGGGATGATCTGCCGCCCGCTTTCCCAATTTCGGACCGTTGCCTCTGTTACTCCGAAAGCCTGCGCCAGCGCCTTCTGGCTGAGTTTTGCATTAACTCGCGCCGCTGCCAGTGAGATGCCCATTGTTTCCCCTCCTCTCTGTTTTTGATTGTGGCCACGGTTTTATAATAGTCCTAATTTTTCGTACAGTCAAGCGTAAATCGTAAATATTTTTACTATTTACTTGCGCGGGGTTTCATGCTGCGCTATAATTTCAGAAAAAGCGGGGTGATTTTATGGACGATATGCAAAAAGTTTTTGTTGAAAATTTGCGGAAACTCCTCGATATAAAAGGCGTTACGCAAAAAGAATTTGCAGAAGCGATCGGATGCTCTCGGCAGACTGTTAATAGCTGGTTTCGTGGTGTATGTATGCCAAACACAGACAAAATGGACGCAATCGCGAATTATTTCGGCGTTGACCGCGGGGCGCTGATCAGCTTCCTGGAAACGGACCGCCGGATGCCGGCGCACCTGCTCGCTTATATGCGGGCGCTAAACTCTGACGGGCTCCGGAAACTCGAAGAACGAGCGGAGGAATTGCTCGAAATAGAACGTTACAAACGGAAATAAAAAACGGGCCCCGCGTGAGGGCGAACAGACGCGGAGCCCAAAAAGGGGGACCTATGGGTACCCACCCACATTATAACGCGGGTTCCCCTTTATTACAATAAAAAGGGGGTTTTTATTATGGCATGGATAGAAAAAACGCGGTCCGGATCTCTCCGGATGGTTGAACGCGTAAAGGATGCAAACGGAAAACAGCGACGCGTCTCGGTGCCGCTCGAAAAAGACACGCCACGGGCCCGGAAGGCCGCAGAAACGGCTCTTTTCCTGAAGGTGCGGGAAAATGCCCAGCCCGTGTCTGAAATGCCGCTAAATCGCGCGATAGAAGAATATTTGCGCGCGAAGGACTGCAGGGAATCCACGCGGCAAAATCTCGGGTTTATTATGAATCGTGTGTTGCGGATCCTCGGGCCGGATGTCCGTCTCTCCTCCCTCACTCCGGGAACGGTTGCGCGGGCGTTTCTCCTGGCGGATGCTCCTCCGCATACGATGAACCGAACGATTAACGCGTTTAAGGTCTTCTCGAAATGGCTTTACAATCTCGATTATACCGAGGAAAACCTCGGGGCGCGGCTCCAATACCTGAAGGACAAACGCCCGGAAAAAACGCCGGAGCAGCTCTATCTGGAACCGGAACGCCTGCAGGCCCTTGTGGATTCTCTCCACGGTATGCCCCATTATTTCACCCGGTTTTTAGCTCTCACCGGGATGCGGATCGGCGAAGCCTCCGCCCTCACTCCGGACGACATCGGGGAGAAATATATCGAAATCACGAAGGCATATAGCCAAACAAGCGGGGAAATAACGGAACCGAAAACGCGGGCATCCGTCCGCCGGATCTTTATCCAACCGGAGCTTGCGGAAATGCTGGCAGAATTCCGGAAATGGCGGGCGCTCGATATGATGGCGAACGGCCTCCGCCCTGCGACCTTTTTCTACTCCCGGAGCGGCGGGCTTTATTATGAACACTTGTATAATAAAATTCTGCCGCATGAAATACACCCGCATATGCTCCGGCATACTCACGTTGCAATACTCGCGGCGCAGGGTGTCTCCCTGGATGCAATCGCCCGGCGCCTCGGTCACGAAGGGACGGCGATCACGAAAAAAGTATATTATCATGTGACGGAACGGCAGCGGGAAAAGGACGAGGCCGCGCTGGCATCCGTCCGGATCCTCGGGCAATAAAAAGGCCCCCGCGCTTGCGGGGGTTTTCTTTATGCTTCTATCTTTTCGCGTCTGGTTACTGTTCCGTATATGTCCGTGTATTCTGTCCGGAAGTCTTTCCCTATGTTGCAGCCGGTTCCCTTCATATATCCTTCAATACATTTCAGGCCGTATGTTTTCGTGTTTACTCTTACGACTTCGTATATCAACGTGCCGTTTGCTGTTGTGTTCTCGAATCCCTTCCGCTGGTTTCTCTTTGTTTCTCTGATCCGGTCTCCCTTTTTTAATTCTGTCATTTTTTCACCCTCCTCTTTTATAGATCCGGGGGATTGCTCCCCCGGTTGTCTGTTGTTATGCTGCCGGATGGTCTGCGGATAATATCGGGGCCATGCTGTACCGCCCCAGGGGCTGTATGCTTTCGCATCCGCGGTATTCGCTCAACTGTTTATTTATCCGGCATGTTTTCGTTTCTTTGCCGTCTGTGATGGTGACGGTTGCGGCCGTGCGCTTTGTAACTGTATAACTCCATATGCACTCGTGATCGCATGCGCTCCGCATTGTGTAGGTTGTTCCGATTTCAAACTTTTTCATTTTTTCGCCCTCCGTTTTGTTTTGGTGTTTTGCTGTTCCTTATGATATAAGTATATACCTATATACGCAGGAAGTCAACCCATTTTTGCAAAAAAAATAAAAAAATAATCCGGGGATTTCTCCCCGGATCCGTTTCTACTTTCTCCGGGACATGTCCGCCCGGATCAGCTCTTTTATATATCCCTGCACGTTCTTTATTTTCTCCAGATGATCCAAAATGTCCGCGTCATTGTCTCGGTTGAGCTTCATATATACGCCCGCCCGTCTCCCTTTGATGTCCGGGCGGCTCTCGTACCGTTCCCGGGCCCGTCTCTGCGCTGTGCTCTCCATGGTCTCGCCTCCTATTCTTCCGCCGTGATGCAGAATTCATTTTCTAACAGGTCGCGGTATTCCGTCCCGCCTGCAGCTTCTTCTCTGTGCAGGTATGCGCTAAGAAATACAGCATTCGTACACGGTGCCAGCTTCGCGTGGATGTCTTCCCGGATGTCGTCATCCATATATGAGACTATGGCATCCCACAGGGCGGGGTCTTCGTTCGGATCGAATTCCTCCCCGGCGCGTGTAAATGTGTATTCGTCAGCGGCGTCTGCTAATTCGTCCGCCAGCTCCTCGAGGTTTTCCTGCAGTTCCTCAAATGTCACGCCCTCCAACTCTCCGAAGCCTCCTGTCATATCATAGCGGGGACCGTCCTCGGTCTCGATCTCGAAAATGTCGAGGGGGTCTGTATTTTCTACCAGGCGCGCCGCTTTTACGCTCAGGCTTCTCTCTGCCAGCTCTCCGTTGATCTTCTCTGTTCTTGTGTGCTTCTTCATGTTTTCGTCCTCCCTTTTTTATGTGCTCCCGGGGCTCCTGCCCCGGGTTGGTTTATTTTACAGTCCTACGCTTGCCATTACCTGCGCGATCTCTTTGTCCACGCCCTCGGCGATTAGCTCTTTTACTCTGTCCCGCTTGATCGCCTTTTCTGCTCTTTTGATGTGTGTCCGGATGATCTCGGCCTCTGCTATCGCGTTTACCATTTCCGTTGTGATGATGATCTTCTTCATTTTCTCGCCCTCCTGTTTTCTTTGTTTTCTGTTCCTTATGTTATAAGTATATACCTATATGTGCAGGAAGTCAACCCCTTTTCATAAAAATATTTTTTTTCCGCTGGACGATGATCCGGAACGAATGTTATAATAATAACGCGGCGGGAAGCCGTCGCCCTCATAATTTAACAGTGGACCGGTCGGAGGATCGCCTCGGCCGGTCTTTTGTTTTGCCCTTTTGCCCCTCGTTTGCCCCTCCGAGCCATGCAATCCGCATAAATACGGGCGTTTCACATATTCGAAATGAATATATACAGCGAACGCGAACAAAACGCGCGAACGTGTGTAAATCCTTGTTTTATGCGGTTTCCGTGCGTTTTCGTGCGTTTTTGTGGGTTGCCATTTTCCGCCTTTTTTGCCCCTCTTTTCCGAAAATTTGCCCCACGTTTGCCCCTCCGGTGTCAGTGTGGTGCATCTGCCGTACAATGTCCCACGGATCCGGAACGAAAAAAAGGCGGCCCCGCTGCCTGGAATACTCCAAACAACGAAACCGCCCGCAGGGGGTATCACTCCGGCCGGGGTGTGGCGGCCGGGGAGAAGGCTTTATTGTGGACCCGCGTTTCCTGCTGCTGATCCGCTCCGCGCGGGCCTCATGTTACGACATAAAATAACGGTTTTATGGGGTTAGTTATTCGGCATAACTGAACGGATCAGATCTTCAACTTGTGGAACAATCAATTCTTTGTATAAATTCGTGTTTGGATGTGTAAAGTCAGGCATTCCACCGCTTGAAACTTGCCAATATAATGCGCCGATTTCTTTTCCTGGATCTGTTTCTTCTCCTGTTCCTACAAGACCGCACGTTTTCGACAAATCCAAAAACTTGATAGACCACTTTTCACATGCTTTTCTGATTGCTTCCCAGAACAAATCGAATCTTTCCCGCCCTGTCGCATAAAGGACATTTTTCACGGTCTGACCTTTCGTGTCATTATTAAACACCGGATTCTCTGCATAACAACGCTGTGGTGTCATTACATATACAATTTTAGCAAACGGATAATTTGTCCGAAGCTGCTTAAACCATGATTCCAATGCTCCATAAAATGTATATTCATCAAATGTAGCATTGAAATAGGCATCAACTCCGTCTGTCGGTTCTAACAATGCACCCATCGCCATCTGCTGTGCCTGATCGTTATATCCTCCACTAAGAACGAAACAATCGACATCTTCGGGATAGGATTCAATGTGATTCAGAAGAGAATCTGTCTCGCCAGTAACCCGTCCAACCGTCCATCCGCTTTTTCCGAATCCATAACACAATGATCCCGGATGGTTCTGCTGAACCCAATATCCCCATCCTTTGTTATTATTCGGTGAAATGCCTGTGGTAATATCTGTTACACCAGCTCCTTCTGTGATGGAATCGCCATCAAAAACAATCTTCTTTCCGGCAAGATAATCTTTTTCTGTTTCACTCTGGATGTCTAATTCATCAAATGAATAAATCCGATCTGGCGGTGTTGTTCCCTTAACAAATGTTGCAGATTCTTCCAATGTGTATGTACTGCCGACCTGATATATTGCGGAAACTGCACCGGACGGAACCGCGATTGTTCCTTTTGTGTTTGCATTAAATGATGTGGATGATACGATTTTTCCGTTTGCTCCTACGAAATAGAAAGCAACATAATATTTAGCAATATAGGAAATGTTTTCCACTCCTGTCAGATCCATCGGATATGATGTATTTATTCCGGCATTAACACTCAACGGAAATACATCATTACTGATATCCCGCACTTGATACCCGTCTACCTCTCCACGTTCAATCCTTTTGTATTTTTTAACAACATTATTATCCGAATAAATGTTGTATGAATTATAGGGAATATATCTTGTCGGTAACTCAGTATAAATCATCAGGGTTTCCTTATATGCAAGTGCTGTCGTTACTGCAAAATATACCGCACCGGAAGGGATGGTTGAAATAATAATATTTGCACCATTTGAACTTCCGCAAGCCTTGAATGCTGCATTATAGAATGTCACATAAACCCATGAATCACCCTTGAAATTATTGAAAACATACAACTTTGTTATATTTCCAATAGGAATCAGATTTGTGTAGAAAAAATTCGCGTTTTCAGAATGATCTCCGTAATACTTATTTGAATTCTGATTCAAAATTCCACTATGTGATGTATCACCATCAAAAAGGTTTTTCTTCTCAAAAGCAGAACCACACATGGAAATGATTTCCTGACTTTCGGAAACCAAAAGGACAGACATACTTGAAAGACCTTCTGATTTTGCGTAATCAATAGCCATGATTACGGCATTTTCCGGAATTACAATATCATTCCCAAGATACTGATTAGAATACCCGATATATGTCCCATCTGCGCTCCAGAATAAAACTGTTGTTGCTGCGGTCATCTGTGTTTTTATAATTGCCTTTTTCGCTCCGGCAACTATGAATTTCTCTGTTGATCTCAAAGTGTCGGCAGATGCGTAATACACGAAGGTCCCACCGCCTGATTCCCAATAACCGACCAGTACATCAAGCGTTATCGGTTTATTTGAAATATATCTTGTATTGTTTATAATATCACTCTGAAGCTTTGTATCTGAACCGATTACCTGTGCCGCCGGACTCGGATACACAACCCCATCAAATCCTGTTTTCATGTCGTTGAGCATCTGGTCCACTTCTCCGGAGGTTGCCTGCGCTACGGCCGCCCATCCGCAAACGGCAGAATCGCTCCGCTTGTCCGTTACTGTGACCGATGTCGCGCCCGCTGCTACGTTCACATATGCCAGGGCCATCTCATACACTCCGCCGGACCGTGTCATGCTCGGCGCCGCGGGGGATGCTGCCGGCGTTCCGGTTTTTACTGTGATCGAAACGGTGCGCGCGGATGAATCCAAACGCAAAACGACCGCATCTTTCCGGCCGTATGTCTCGGACGCTGCCGAAATAGACAGGGGCAGGCTCGCGCTGTTCTGGATCCATCTATTCTGCACGATGGCCCGGCCTGCTGCTACGTTTACGGAGAGCCCTGTCCCTGCCGTTACCTGCAGGCCCCCGTCTAAATGCTGGAATACGCCCCCGGATACGATTCCGCGGAAGTACTCGCTCATTTGATCGGCGTTGTATTTCCGATCCCCGTTTCTACTGTCAAAAAATCCATACGTTACAGCCATTTGTTTAAACCTCCCATTCTTCAAATGTGCCGGTGACCTTCGTCCCGTCTGCTTCGTCGCTGTATAATATTTCGGTCAGGCGTGTTGTCGCCGTGATCCCTTGTGATAATTTGACCGCCACGATGTCGCCCAGGTTGAAATCCTGCCCGATTTTGTATACTCCGTCCGCGTCGATCTCGCCCTCGATGGTCTCGTGCTTCTTCAGCTTTGTAATCTGGCTTTTGCCGGCCTGCTTTACCTGCTTTTTGTATGTCGCGTCGCTCGTGGTCTCTGCCTTCGTCAGCCCTGTCGCGATGTATTCCTCATAACGCGCCGCGCCGGATGCCGTCCCGATGTCTGCGACCGTCTGGTGATAGCCTTCGCCCTCTCCGGTTGCGAGGCCTGCGTTCCGGTATATAGACAAATCGCGCGCGTATTCCGCATTCTTCAGGTTGTCTAACTCCGGGGAAAATTCGACCGTTGTGTGCCGGTCTGTTCCCACGGCGAAAACAAAATACATATTATTTTCATATAGCGAAATGCCCCACCCGAGGCCGTACTCGCTCGCGATGGTCTCGCACCAATCGCCCAGGTTCTCTCCGTATAGCTGGACCGAAATCTGCGGCGGATTCTGCAGCGGGATTGTCATATCGTAAAAATAGGGGATTGCCCGCAAACTTGCGACCGCGCTTTGCCATGTGTAATACTCGACTTTTTTTTGCGATTCCTTGACCGCCGCCGTTGCCGCTGCCAGATCTTCCTGCGCTGCTTTTACTTGCCCGGCGTTCCATTCCACAAACTCTTTTGCGTCTTTCGCCTCCGGTGAATCCTCCCCGTGTTCTGCGACCGCCTGCTCGTATGCCTCTTGCGCTTCCTCGTATGCCTCTTGCGCGTCAGAGAGTACGGTCTGCGCGTTGCTCTGCCATTGCTCATTGCCGTATAACTCTTGTTGCGCCATCCGCAGATAATTCCCGGCGAAGTTTACCGGATCCGCGGCGTTCATCCGGACCAGGGACGTCATGACGGTATCGAGGGTCGTGTCTCCCCATTCTATCGGGATCCATATAATTCTTTGTGATAATATGTCTTTTATGCTTTTTCCTGAAACGTTCATGATATAGCCGAGGTCTGCGTCGTACGTGATAGCAACGCGCCGTATAATCATTGCGTTTCTGTATTCCCTGCCGTTCGCTCCTCCGTCGATTATGTCCGATTCGCGGACCAGCATCCGGCCTTCCTTCAACAATGCCGCGTTTTGTGCTGTCGCTGCCACCTTCATTTCAAAATATCCGAGCCCGTATAACTGTATATTCCATAATAGCGAATAATACGACGGAATCATGCCGGCAATTCTGAAATGCGGCTCCGTTTCCTGATATGGGTTTATTACATATACATTCATGTTATACCCCCTCAACGTTTGAAATCGTGCGGATAACGCAGGACATATTGCCGCCGCCGGATGTCGCGGACATTATAAACAAATTGTCGCCCGGGTCCATCTGCAGCCATGTGCTCCCGGTGTCCCTGGATGCGATCAGATTCGTCACGGATCCGGAACGCGTCCGCGTGATTGCCTTGTGATCCGTCCGCGTGTCAATCCTTAAAATGTCGCCGTTCTGCAGGCTCGTGTTTACCTTGAAGAAGGCATCCGTGTTTTGGTGGTATATACGCGGATTCGTAACCGCTCCGGTTGCCCGGATCTCGATGATCAGCCCGCTCTCATGCGTGCCGGGATTGTAAATATACGCCGCGTTGTCCTGGTGGTCCTCCGAGAACGGTATCGGGTGCCCCTCCTCGATGGTAAACGGAAATTCGAAGAGGGCTTCCTTCCCGTCCGGCGTTCCTGACACCTCCGCGACGCCATGCCAGAACGGATCCGGGCAGATGATCGTCACTTGCATTATTTGCTTTTGCCCGAAATACTCCACCGGCGCGTTCTGCGCGTATCCGTCAATATATACGCCGTGGATGTCGTTATAATAATATAGCCGTATCGCGCGGGCCGTCCGGAAGAATTTATAAAGCCGGTTCCTGTTCTGCGCGGTATCCGGGCCGTTGATCGCAATCGTCAGGATGATCTGCCGATTATCCACAAACGCCGAATTGAACGTTGACCCGTCATGTCCTGCGCGTGTCACGGTGTTTATAATTGCCTCCGGAGGGTTTAGCCCGTCGATGTTTGTTATTACATAATCGGGGTTGTGGGTGAGCTCGATCTGCTCCCCCTTCGTGTTCTCTGCTATCAGTGTATACATCGCGCCCCTCCTACATCATAGCCTTTAACATGGCGACTTGCTGGCGCCGTGCCTGGTATGTCTCCAACGCCGTGAGCGCCTTCGGGCTCGTGTTGTTTTGCACTAAATTATACGTGTTGTTGTTTACGGTGGATCGTCCGCCGGCGATGGCAGCGGCCCTGTTCGGATTGTTTACCGCTGCACGTACTCCGGAAATGTTGCCGAAATTCAACGGAACGGCCGCGCCCTGCATTAACTGCGCCGCGGAATCCTTCACGCCTGCAATTACTGCCCCATTGTCCAGGGCTTTTATTGCTTCCCGCGCGATGGCCTTCACGGTGTCGATTAGCTCCGGGGCCATCGACCCGATTCCGTTTATAAATCCCTCTGTAAAGAATTTTCCGGATTTCGTCGTGATCTTCGACGGGCTCCCCTCTTTTTGGCCTTCCTTCAGTCCTCGGATCGCGGTCTGCGCCAGCTGCTTCGCCTTTTGGTATATAGCGGAATCCTTCGACCCCATGCCATTTATGAAGCCCTGCGCGAAATACTCGCCGGAGGCGTATGTCTGTTTCGATGGGCTTTCAATTCCCATCGCCGCGTTGAATTCTTCCAGGGATCCGTAACCCAGATTCTTTGCGGCTTCCTCCGCGTATTTCTGATCGTCTTTTAGTCCCTTCGCGTATCCTGCGACCGTGTTCTTCCCGCTCTTTTCGTATTCGTCGGCGGCCTTCTTCGCCAGCTCTTTGGCGTCGTTCACCATCTGCTGCGTGATTGTTGTGTCGCCGTCCTTCATGGCTTTTTCCAGCGCCTCGTAATTCTTTTGGAATTGGTCCCGCTGCGTCTTTAATGCGTCTGCCGTCGTATTGTTTGCCGTCTTGAATCCGTTTTCGGTCTTCAGGAGGGCGTCGTTTATTTTCTGCGCGTCTCCGCTGATGATTGCCGCGGAGAGGCCCTCGTAATTCTGTATAGTCTGGTTGTATCCCTGGTATGCGTCCGTTGCGTCATGCAATGCCGCGCGCGTGTTCGTGACCTCTTGCTGCAGCTTCGCGTATGTATCCATAACCTCTTGTTGTGTATACATATAATCTTGTGCTGCTTCGATGCCTTCCTCGCGCTCGATGCGGGCGTATTCCATCTCCGCCTCTTTTACCTTGACCGCGTATTCCTCCGCCTTTGCCAGGGTATCGTTGAACGTCTGCCGCGCTGCCGTGTATGCCTGTTGTGCTTCGGTCCGGTGCTGGATGGCGTCGGCGTATGCGGTTTCATTCGCCGCGAGGATTGCCTCCGCCTTTTTGCTCTGCATTACCTGCTCGATGGCCTGCCGCTCTTTGGCGTAATTCTGGATAATGCCGTCTTGCATCTGCATTTCCAGGCCGAGTGCCTCGTTTAATGTCGTCATGATGAACGCGGCCCGGTCTTCGTATCCTTCTTTGACCCTGCCGTTTCCTCCGACGATAGAATCGAATTCGTTCAGCAATTCCTGATAATATCCGAATTCTTTTTGAACGGATCCCATCGCGGTGCGGCGCGCGCCTTCCATTTCGTCGTATGCTGCTTTCATCCGGTGGGATTCTTCAACGCTTTTTTTCTGTTCGTCCGTCAGGACCTCGATCTCCCGCTTCTCCTCTTTGAAAATGCTAATCAGGGACGCGGTGACGGCGATCACGGCCGTTATACCGAGGACGACCGCGCCGGCGGGTGAGATTAGGCTCGCAAAAATGCCGGTTGCGGATGATGCCAAACTCGAGGCGGCTTCCACTCCCTTCATAGCTGCGGCGAATCCCTTCACCATCGTGATAACGCTTTTTATAGCATTTCCGAATTGAACGACCTTTTTTACCACGAAAACAACGGCCAGCGCCTTGCCGATGTTCTTTATTACGTTTATTATCTGCGGGCCGTTCTGGATCACCCATTTTATAACGGCCTTTATTGCCTCTTTTACTTTGTCGATAAACTCGACAATTTCATCCTGGTATTCCGTCGCGATGTCGCGGACCCATGCGCCGAGGTCTGCCTTGCCGCCCTGGATCGCTAATTTTATTTTGTCGAATCCGTCTTGTGTTGCCTCATATGTGCCCGTGACCGTGCCTTCGGATTTCTGCAAAACGTCCAGGAAGTCTTTATATTCCAATTTGCCCGCCTGGATGTCTTCCACGAGCTCGGGGCCTGCTTTGCTGCCGAATGCTTCAATCGCGATTTCCGACGCCTTCGCAACGTCCGGCGTTTTCCGGATTTCCTCGAGGACCTTCGCGTATTCCTCTTTCGCGTTCTTCCCTTCCTTGCCCCAATTCGCAACGGCTTTTTTCATGCCGGCGAGGACTGTCTCGGTATTTACGCCGTTTTTCTCAAACTTCGCCAGCATCGCGATGGTTTCCTCTGTGGAAAATCCAAGTTGACGCATGGGCGCGCCGGTCTTTGTCAGGCTCTCCGCCAATGTCGCAACGTCGACCCCGGTGTCCTGTCCGGCCTTCGCTAACATGTCGAGGACATTCGCGTAATCCTTCGCGTCGATGCCTGCGTTTTCCATCGCCCGGGAAACAAGGCGCACCGCGTCCTTTGCGTCCGTTCCGGTGATGTCCGCGAATTTCAGAAACTGCTCGGAGGTCTTCTCCAATTCTTCGCCGGTCAGTCCGAAACGGGTTGAAACTTCGCCCACGGCCTCGCCGATCTCTCCCATGTCGCCCACCACGTTATGCGCGACTTTGTTATATGATTCTGTCAGCTCTGCCGCTGCCGCTCCGGTTGCTCCGGTTGCCTTTATGACGGCATCCGCGCCTTTGTCGAATTCCTCGTATGCTTCTTTCGTTGTGCTGGCCAGATTCTTCAGCCCGCTGATCGCCGCTTTTATTCCTGATGCGACTAAATCCGCCAGCGCTCCCTTCATGACGGTGAAGCCCTGGCTCGCGTCCTTTGTTTCCTTTTCGGCCTTGTCGGTCTCTTTCGCAAATCGCCCGGTTTCGTTCTCGCAGTCTGTCAATTCCTGCGTGTATTGGTCGACCTCTTTCTGTGTCTTTGCAACCTGCGCCTCGTACTGATTCAATTTTATTTTTGCGCGCTCCGCCTCCGCAGAATTCTCCCCGAATTCGTGCGCGGCCTTTTCCCATTCCGCGCGGGCGAGGTCTGCCTTCTTCTTCTGCGCGTCCAGGGTTGTGTTCAACGCCTTTAGTTTTGCGGACAATCCAACAGCAGACGAGCTCCAATCGTCAAGCCCTGCCGCTGCCTTTTGGAATTCCGATTCAGCCAGGCGGACCTGTCTCTGTGCCTGCTGCATCGCTGCTTTTAACTGCGATATGTCCGCCCGGAAGCTGGTTGTGCTCTGATTGTCTGGCATTTCGTCACCGCCTTAAAACCATGTTGTCGCCGGTCTCCGGATCACGCTCTCCGATTCCGTCGCCGTCGCTTTCTTTTCTGCTATCTGGAAGGCCCGCATGTCCGAATATAGCCGGATAACGTCGCCGAAGCTCCACGCCTCCAACTCGTGCGGATTCAGGGCCGGGTATTCCTTTGAAATCTGATGACAAATGATAAATAATTGCATCGGCAGGGGCGTGTCATCGTCGCCCTCTACTCGTTTTTTTCCGTCGGGATCTGCAGCATCGCATCAAATGATGCCTTTACAATCCGGATAATTGCCGGCATTAGCTCGTTAACCTTTACGCTGTCCCATTCCTCCCGCGTGATGTCCGGGAAACACTCCCCGAGGATCTCCGTCAACTCGTCCCAGACTTCGTAAACGGTCCGGAGCATCTCGTATGTGTTTTTCGTCTCCTCGATTTTTAATACTTCCATAACGCGGCGGATGCTGCCGAAGCGCAAATCTAACGGTTTCGCGCTGGATGTCTTCGTGACCTGTCCGTCTTTGCCATAAACTCGGATTGTGATCTCTTTCGTTTCTGCCATGTGATTTTTACCCCCTTTTTGGCCTGCTCTCGTCCTCACCGTTGCGTTTTTCTGTCGTCGGTGCTCAATTCCTCGCAGAATGATTAAAACGCCTTAAAACGCGTCAGAACGCTTTGCAAAATGCACCGGGAAGTCCTGCGCTCCCCGGTGCGGTGCTTTGTTGTTGTCGTGTTATGCCTTCGCCGTCACGGTGTCCGGTGTCTGCACGGTATCGAAAAATGTCGCCTTGTTTGCGATCAGGTCGAGGCCCGTGTCGATAACGACCGCGCGTTCCTGCTTCCCTGTCTTCTCGAATTTGTGCGTGGTGAAAATGCCTGTATACACCAGTTCCTGTCCGTTTGCGTCGGTTCCGTCGTCTTCGGTGGCGTGTGTTTCCTCCGGGATCGCAAAGGTCCCCTTTAATCTCCAGACATAGACCTCTTTATCGTCTGCGGATCCAACGGTGCCGGTACGGTATCCGATAGCAAAATATTTTGTCTGCCGCTGGCCTTCAATCAGCATTCCTGTTGCGCTGTCGTATGTCTGGCCGGTGATGTCTGCCAATACATCCAGCGGGATTGCGGAAGCCTGGATCGTGATCGTGTCTGTGCCGTTGTTGTCAACGTTTACCGCCGGGATGTTGTCGTACCAGTGCGGCTCGGTGGTACTGTCGTTTGTCTTGCCGATTTCTGCCACGCCTGCCAGCGGCTTTACTGTTCCGGTAACGTATCCGTGATCGGTCTCGCTGCTGTTGTCGTCGCAGGTAACCTCTGCATAAACAAGGCCTTCAACTCCGCGATATTCGTAAATGTTCGGTGCTGCTACTGCCATTTGTTTTTCCTCCTGTCGTTTTTACGCCCTTTTTAGGGCTTTTTCATGCCCGCAGGCATAAATTATCATGTTTCGATTTTTCGGCCCGTTTTCGCGGTCAGGGCCGTGTCAGAATGCGAGAATACTGCAATCAATCCCGCGCCCGGTGTGTGTCGGTTCGTCGCTCGGGATGTCGTACCCTTTGCCCGGAACGGTCCAGCCGGATGCCTTCAACGCCTGCCGGATCTCTCCGATCAGCCGGTATGCCTCCGCCGAATCCTCCGAATATACGTTGACCGTATAATTCCATGCCGTCCCGCGGTCCGCGTTATCGTAATGCGAATGATCCGGGCTCGAATTATTCCAGTATGTGATGAACGTCTCCGGATAAATTGCATCGTTTGACATCGCGCCCTGGCGATATACCGGGAACCCGAAACCATCTAAAATTGCGATCAGTACGTCTTCCATTACGTGCCCCCCGTCCGTTTGTCGATCTCGTCTTGCAGGTCTTTCTCTATCTGCTTTTGTATCTCTTTTGCGTATTTCTTATTCTGGAATAAATCGGCGAGTGCCCTGTCCGGTGCCATCTTCGGCGTGCCGGTGATCAGGAAGCCTCCCGCTCCTGGTTTCGTCTTATCGAATCCCAGTTTTACCTCCAACGTGGACCCGCGCCGCTCCGGTTTGGTGTCCGTTATGATGGAGTTTTCCGTGTCTCTGTCACGTCCTCGGAATCGGCCGCCCGCTGGCAGGTTTTGTGGCTCAACGGCTCGTTTTACATCTTCCTGCACTTTTTCGGCGGCCTTTTCCATTGATTTTGCGAAAATGTCATCCAAACTCGCGCCCAGTTCCTCCAATTTCTCCGCGTACGCCGAAAAATTGGAAAAATCTATTGCGATCATCCGGTTTCTGGACAGCTTCCCGCCTTTATTCCATTTTGCGCCGGTACGGTTTGCCATTTGCTCGCCTCCCTCCGGCTTTACGGCTTCCCGCCGACCTTCTCGACTTTGAACGTCATAAACTGCCGCCGCATGTTCACGTTTTCGGGCGGAGAAATGATCTTGTATTTCTGCCCGGTCTCGCAGATATAAATCAGGCAATCCTGCGTAATTGCCGGATTGTACCATGTGTTAACCTGCGCCGTGTCGTATACGGTGTAAACGTTGTTTGAGAAGTTCTCCGTTCCGCCATATGTCCGGAATGTTCCGAAGAATGCCTGCGCGTTCTCCGGATCCTCATAGATTCGTTGCGGCGTTCCCTTGACCATCCGCGTTTCCGTCGGCCGTAACAGCTTCATTGCGACGTCAAAGGGCGCCTGCGGGTCGTATTTCCTCATTCTGTCACCTTCTTGTAACTTGCCTGAATCGCCATCATTTCAAATGCTTTTGAAAATTTGACGTCCCCGCCGCCATACCTCCAGAGGTCGTCTACTCCGCGCGCTACAATTCCGGGCGTGATGTTGCTTTCCGCAACGCCGGCCCCGCGTAAATACTCCACGACGGCATCCAGCCAGAATTGTAACGCGTCATCGTTTGCCGTATATTCTGCAGGCATGTTCAGCCCTGGTTTGATGTCAGCAACTGTTACCATGCTCGCGCCTCCTCTATTTCTTCTTGCTCCTCCGCGCCGGCTTCTTCTCCGGTTTCGGTTCTTCGGGTGCTTTCGCTTCCTTCTCCGCCGGTTTTACTTCCTCGGGGGTCTCCTCCGGGATCCCGGAAACAAGCCACCGATTGTCTGCCAGCAGCTCTGCGGCTCTCTCGGCCTCGAATTCCTGGACGGTTCCGGCCTCGTATACTTCTTTCGTGTACTTATCCACAAACCGCCGTTCAATCTTTAGCTTCATGCGCAAACCTCCGTTTTAATTAGCCCTCGGGTGTAACGTCGCTGTCGTTGCTCTCGGTTGCCATTTCCAAAACAACCAGGGATCCCAGATCTACGGGCTTTCCGTCTACGGCCATTACTGCCTTTGTGAGCAGGTCTTCGGTGTCCCAGTCCTGCTTCTTCTGGATTCCCAGATCGTAAACGGTGTTCAGGATATAGTCGCGGAAATTGTAAAGACCTGCGACATAATCGCCCATCTCGGTTGCGTACGGGTGAATGATTACCTCACGGCCGAGGAGCATTCTTGCCGGTCTGCCGTCGATGCCGTGATCTACGCGTGCGATCGGCTGCCCTGCGCTGTCTACCATGCCGACAAATGCCATGTACTGCGCCTTGGTCATGAACCATTTTGCATTGCCTTCGTACTGTACCGGCAGCGCTGCTTCCATTGCTACGAGGTCGGCATATGATACGCCGGACGCCTTCGCGGATGTAACAACGTTGGAAACGGTACCGGCCAGGATTCCTGTCGGCTGTCCGCTTCCGGTACCTGCCAGGATTGCCTTCTCGAGTGCAACGATCATCGCGTCGGATACGTTTCTAACGAACGTATTCTCGAATACTGCCAGCGCCATTGTGCCGACTTCCATCGACATGGAAATCTCGCAGCGCAGTTTGAAATGTGAAAACGTGATGGATCCGGTTGTCTCCTTCTGCTTGTCGCTGCCTGCGCCCTCGTTTACCCAGGAAGCCACCGGCTTTGTGCTGCTCGTGGGTACTACAACGCCGGCCGCGAATGCGGTGCGTGTTACCTCGGGCAGGATCATGCCGCAGGATGTGAGCTGCTCAACGATCCTATTAACAATCACCGTCGGGATCACGCTCGCAACGTCGGTTGTTTTGGTGTTTGCGTCGCCGCGGAATTCTGCCGGCATCGGCTTATTGCGGAGCACGTAATCCATGAACGCCTTGCGGTACTCCTCGGAGTCCTTAACGTCTGCGCTCTCGCTTCTCTTGAATGTTCCGAGCTTTGCCATCTGGCCGTTTACATGCTGCGCGGTCTCCGGAACGGCTGCGCGCTCCTCCTGCTGCGTCTTCAGAACGTCTTCCAGGTTCTTGATCTGCTGGTCGATGCTCCGGCACTCCTGCATGATGCCCTGCAGCGCCTCTTTGGTCTCTGCTGTGTCAACTTTGCCCTGAAGCTCTGCCTTGCGTGCCTTCAGGTCCTCGATCATCTTTTCGATTGTCATTTGTTTTTCCTCCTGTTTGTTTTTGTACTACATCATTTTGATTTTTGCCCTTAATCGGGCGATTTCGAGCGCGGTCTCCACCTGCTCCTCCCGCTGCCGCTTTGCCGTCTCCACGGCATGCCGTGCGCTCTCCAGCGCCTCCTTGCCTCGGGTGTTTATCTCTGTCGCGTCGTATGCCGGAAATGTCACGGCGGACACCTCCACGACGGAAGAAATCGCTTTGATACGGCGCAGCGGGTGCTCGCTCTCGAGGTCTTCCCATTCTTCGCCGTCGATGGAAAACATAAACGACATGCCGGATATGTCTCCCCGTTGTACTGCGCTATATAATGCGCGCGCGTCTGCGTTGTTCTCGGTGTCCAGCTGGGCGCTGATCTGCAGGCCCAATGCGTCAACGGATAATTGCATCGTATTGTTTCCGTTGTTCCTCCGGGAACGTGCCAGCGGGATCTTGTTCAGGTCGTGGTTTACCAAAAAACGGACGTCCGTCAGATCTGTGTTATCCAATGCGCCGGGCTCGATGATTTCATCAAACCAGCCGAGGTCTGTCCTGCTCCCGAATACAATCGGGCGCCCGGTGATGATCCCGTGCCCTTCTTCTCGATCCTCTGCTCTCACTTCGCAGATATAACTCCGCTGCACCAATTCCTTTTTTGCGTTTGGCATCTTCTTTTCCTCCCAAAAATAAAAGCCTATTTCCTGCGGGTTGCGTGGTATAGGCTCAAAGGCTCACATTTATTATTTTTCGGCATTGCTTGCATTTGATCTGCATTCCTCGGACGACGGCGCCCGGCAGGATCATAAATAGCTTTTGCCCGCATTCCGGGCATTTGTACCACTCCATTTTTTAGCCCTCCGATACAACCGACATTTCCACGGGTTCCCCCTGGTTTATACGGAACGGAAATTTGAATCGCTCCGGATCCGCTTCCTGCTTACTCCATAAAATCAACAATTCCGCGATGCGGCTCGTTGGTACTTCTTCATAAATTGATTTGTTTGTTATATTTAGCAGAATCGCCTCGATCTCGCTTTGTGCCTCCGCCTCGATTGTTGTCCCGTTTAGGATTGCCAGGAGAATTTCCTCCATCCGGCTTTCTGTTTCTCCGGCGTATTCCGTTTCGTTCAGAATTGCCTGCAGGATTGCTTCCTCCCTGCTTTCCGGCGGTGTCAACTCGTGGGACGCGCCCAGAATGTTCTCAATTATCAATTCATCGCGGCTTCCCATTGTTTAACCCTCCGTTTCTGTCTCCGGTTCCGGTTGTGGCTCATCCTCCGAGCCGGTGTCGTTTCCGACCTGGTACGCTCCGGCGTTCTGGCTCTCGATCCAGTTCAGGCTAATGTACCGTTTGCCCCTCAACTCCTCCAACGGCCGGAGCCCGAATGCTGTTCGCTTTTCGTTCTCATACATCGCGCCGGTCGGTGCTAATAGGTTGACAAGCTGCAGCGTCTGCTCAACGGTCATGAAAACTAAATCTTTCGGGTACAATTCGATTTTGTTCCCGAATGCCCGCTCCCGCGGTGTAAATAGCTTTTTCGTGAACGCCTGCGAAAATGAAATGATTAACGGCTCGAGGGTCCTCTGATAAAATGCGTTGTATTGCTCTTTCGAGAAATCTCCCCGAAGGATGCACAACGGCACGCCGAAATTTCGCAGGATCTTTTCGTCGATAAATTTCAGCGTCGGCTCGTCGATAATTGCGACATTACGCGGCAGCGGTGTAAACTCCGTTTTCATATCCAACGGCAGGAACCCGCTTTCGCTGTTCCGGAGCTTGCGCTCCAATTCCTGCAGGGCCGCCTCCGTGGCGCCGTCGTCCATCATGGTGTTATATTTCACAACGCCATTCACGGCGTATGATGCTTTCATCGCTTTTGCGATGCCTGATAACAACGTTTTGTTGAGCTCCAACGTCTCCAACAGGGCCGCGTTGTCCGGCTGTCCTGCGTCGTTTCCTCCCATGTACTCATTCACGGAGAAATTCTTCCGGATGTGGATCACGTCGTTATAATTGATCGTTGTTTCGTATCCGCTGGCAAACTGAAAATTGACGAATAGCCGCCCGCCTGCGTCCTCTATAAAATCGACTTGTGCGGGGTTTATCGGATAGAGCCCATCATAATAGCGCTTTTTCTGTCCTGTCTTTTCGTCGGTCCATTCGTAATAGGTCGGAATGATGAACGCGTTATAATTCAGCATTAAAAGCCAGGTTGTTTTCTCCAAAAAATCCGCCGTTGTCATTAGCTGATTTGGTTCGTTTAGCAGGTCCCGCATGTTCCCTTTTATCGGGATCGGATCGTTGTCGATCATCCGGATGTGCGTCGGGTTTAGCTTCTTCATTTCCGTTACTATGCAGGAGATTGCCTGTTGAACGGCATCCGATGCGTATATATCCGTGCCAAACTGCGAATATATCGGCCAAAATCCGCCGAATGTCGGCGCCTGCTTTGTCTCTTTTGGTTTTCTCTTGAATAGGTCAGTAAACCAGCTCATTCTTTCCGCCTCCGCGTTTTCTCAACAAGTGCCTTATATTCGCTCCGGTACCTGCGCAGCATCTCGTATACAATCGCCAAACAAACCGCGCCGTCGATTCGCTTCGCCTGCTCCGTCTTCACGATTAGCACTTGCCCCATTTTGTCCGACTGGATGCCCGCATTCTCGAAGCACCATTTGTCGACCGGGTTATCGTTATAAAAAATTAACTGCTTTTTGAAATCCGCCTCACATAGTTTTATTGCATTGCTCAACGTCTGCGCGTTCTGCAGAATCATTACGAGGTCGGAATCGTCCCCGCCGGTCTTCTCCCATCCGTACGCGCTCATGCCGGCCAGCCAATCCTTCGCGAATCGCTGATCGTACCCCGCCCGCCAGAGCCGGATGCCGTGGGCCTTGTATAGACTGTAAAACCAATCCGCGACGGTCCCCAGATCGAGGTCGTTTCCCTCGCTTATGGTTAGCCAGCCAGCCTTCGCCCATTCCTGATACTTTGCCCCGGCGCTCTTGTCGTCTGAATCCTCCAGCTTGCTCTCCGGTATAAAATAATGCGAAATTATATATTTCACCGGGTCGTCCGGTCGCATGATTAGCACTTTCGCGGCGGTGAGGTCTGTCGTCTCAGATAGGTCGACCGCTCCGATGGCGAACGCTCCCCGGAATTGCTCCAACTCGTACGCGTTCGGGTATGTGTAGTCCTCTAAATTCAGCCACGATTCCGCGGCGTTCTGCTTTATGTTAAAATCCTTTGACAGGACGAAGATCCGGTCGGCCTTGCTCTTTCGTGCCAGGGCCACCTGCTCCTCCATGTACTCCCATTTTTTGACAATCCCAAGCGTCGGGTTGCTTTTCATCCAGAGCCGATTGCTCCGGTTCCCGTTCCACACCTCCGCCTCGCTGTCCTGCGTATATAGCCAGGGCAGATAGCGCTCCGCCGCCTCGTCGTCGTCCTCCCTCGCGATGATGGCGCGGGCCCGCTTCAATTCGTCGGCCAGGTATCCGTCCGTCAGGAATCCTTCGGTTGTGATCAGGATCATTTTCGGGTTGTCCTTCAAACTCTGCGATTGCTCGATGCTTTTCCCGATCACCGCGTCCTGCATCTCGTGGATTTCGTCCACGATTGCAAAGTCGATGTTGCGGCCTTCCTTGTTCCTGGTGCGGTCTGATAGTTTATATATTTTTGTGTTCGTGACTTTGTTTAATATAAAACGCTGGTTTCGCTTCGTGTCCTGGTCCTTCGGGTCGAACATCCGGCGCATCGTGTCGATTGCGTCGTAAACAATGGACGCCTGCGCGTCGTCGTTGCTACTCGCCACGATGTCGGCGCCTGGATTCCCGACCACCAGCTCGCTGTCTCCCCAGGCGCTCGTTGTCTCGCTCTTGCAATTCTTCCGGGCAATTAGAAGCAGGATTTTCTTAAACCGGTCTATCCACATCCCGCGCTCCGCGGAATCCTTCGCCATTTTGAAACTATACGCCGCCTCTATTAGTGCCTTTTGCCAGTCCATCAGGATCATGGGTTTGTTATAATACGGCGATTTCGTCAGCCGGATGCAATTCTCCATAAAATCCATACGGAGAAGGGCGTCGCTCGTGTCGTAAATGTAACGGTCATCCCGCATGTCCTCCGCCAGGTTGTCTAACTCCTGCCAGAGCTCCTGCCCGATCACGATGTCCCCGGCCTCTGCCTTTGCCCGGTAGTTCAATAAATGCGAATTGTCCGGCGTCCAGATGGTCCTCTGTGTTATAATCATTCGCCCGCCTTCGCTCGCATCCATTTCCGGAGCGGGCTTTCCTCCTCCGTCTCGTCGGCTCCGGATGCGTGCAACAAAATTTTCATAATGTTTGTGTATTGCTGCATGTCCTCTTTGCGGAGCTTCGCGGCTGCCGTCTGTTTCTGTCGCTCCGGGTTGTGCGGGTCGACCTTTATCGCCGGCAATTTCCGCAGGTCTTCTATTTCGGCCTCTAAAAATACGGCGTCGGTTATCAATTCACGGAGCAGCGGGTCGTCTCCGACGATTTTTTCCAGCTCCCGCGTCCTGATTTCTTTTTCTTCCGGTGTCATGTCTCGCCCTCCTGCTCACCGTGCCCCTGACGCTTCGCACCGTTCGATTTCCGGCCCTTTACGCGTCCGGGTGGGTATTCCGTTATATTTGCCCCTTTTTGCTCTTAAATCGCCCGAGAAACGGTCATTTCAAATTTTTTGAATTTTGAAAACCGAAAATCTCATTTTTTGTCGTTCTGTGAAAGAAGCG
>Ga0310697_10000886_pt1 | contig 37681 bp, 31 predicted proteins | sample 172DNAGHGlowgp2_FD_203883 | JGI IMG/M metagenome (GOLD analysis project Ga0310697, IMG submission 203883) | Sheep rumen microbial communities from Palmerston North, Manawatu-Wanganui, New Zealand - 1728 DNA GHGlow gp2 (v2) (version 2) | ecosystem: Host-associated > Mammals > Digestive system >...
TTGAATAACAAAATAATACAACAACACCAAAACACACACGTCCGAACATGATAAAGTGCCGGAATTATCAAAAAAACGACAATTTTCGGAACAAAAAACGCTTTTTTCGAGCAGAAATCCGCAAAAAAACAACCACAACAGCGCGGCCGTTATGGTTGTTCGTTTTTGTTATTTTTCTTTTGTCAGAAAAGCACTACCACTGTCCGTCGAAATTGGTCCAGATGTAGTCGCCGGTTTTCCAAGCCTTGTTCACAGCGGCGTTTCCGCAACGGTTGCTGAAATCGGTAAGCATCTTTATCGCCTCGTCGCGCTTGCCCTCGTTGAGCAGCTGCAGTGCTCGTTTCTCTATGTCGTTGTGCTCTTCTATGAAATCGGCCTGCATCGGTTCCCATGCGGCTTTTACCACTTTGCTCATATCGCCCCAGCGCTTGGCGGCGATGGTCCCAAGTCGGTTGAACGCCCACCAGGCGGCCTCGCGGCTGAAGCCCGTCTCGCGACCGCAGGTCTTGTAGGTCGAAGGCAGGTCGGTGACGTTGGCGTAGAACGGCACGTAAATCGACGAAGCCACATTGTCGAGGTCGAACCAGCAGAGTGCCCCCACCTCGTCGGGCAGCCAGTTGCGGCACTGCAGTATGGTGGCATAGACGGTGAAATGCACGGCAATGCTGCGTTCGCCACGGGCGTGCCATCCGCCGTTGATCTTGTGCAGCGCCAGCTCGTCGGCTTTCATAAAGGGGTTGGCAAGGGGCGACATCACCGTCTTGCCCTCCTTGTCGGTGACGGTGAGTGTTTTACGCATGTCGTACTCGGTGCCTTCGTAGTAGTCCTTGAACACCCGCATCATATCCTCGACGCTCACCAGCGAGTCGGGTTTTACGGAGAAGGGGTAGTTCTCGGCATTGGGGTCGAGTTTCAGGCTCGGAGCCAGAAGGTCAAACACACGCCACTCGCGACGACGGCAGGCCAGCATGGTGCGGGTCTCGGGAGCGTAGGCGTAGGCAAAACGGAAAGGCTCTTTCTTTTTGTCCCACCAGCCGTTCTCCTCGGCAAGGGAATACACGTTGTCCGAAGCCATAAAATAGTCCTTGTTTTTGAGGTCTATCTCGCATATGCGCGAAGCGTTGGCGTTGACCGAGATATGGTCGTCGGGGACACGCTGGGCAGCCCACACTGCGCCTTTCTTTCCTTTGCCGGGACCGAGAATCTCCAAGTGCCACACCTCGTTTTTGTCGGCTATGGTAAGACATTCGCCGGCGTCGTTCCAGCCGTACTCCTTAAGTAGCACGCCAGCGGTTTTTATCGCCTGACGGGCTGTGGAGCAGCGTTGCAGCAGCAGCATGCACAAGCGTTGGCAGTCTATCAGTCCGTTGTCCGACTTCAGCTCGGAGCGACCGCCGAAGGTGGATTCGCCTATGGCCAGCTGTTTTTCGTTCATGCAGGGGTATGCCGTGTTGAAAAATTGGTAGGTGTGCGGTGCCTGTGGTATCTCGCCTATCTCGATATTTTCGTAGCGCGGCATCTTGCCTTCCACCTTGGGAGCCCAGCGGCGGAGATAGAGTTTCTGCATCTCGCCTTTCTGGTGGTCTTTGGCAGGTTCCACCCAGATGTTGGTGCGCGAGCGGTGGCTGTCGTCGGTGTGGGAGGTCATCACCGAGCCGTCCTTGGAGGCTTTGCAGCCAACGGTTATGCTTGTGCATTCCATTCCGGCGATTTCTTCGTCGGGAGTGATTTGGGCAAAAGCGGTGAATGAAATCGCAAGTGCCAGTATAAGAGCGAGTTTCTTCATTGTGTCTCTGATTTTTAGTTTCTGCAAAGATACGATTTTTTTTAGTTCGGAACCTTCAGCTCGGCGTAGCCAATTCGGATTTAGGATTTCGGAATTTTTTTTGAGTTAAAAAACTGCAAACTGAATACTGCCCCCTGAATACTAATCAAGTCTGACGACTTTCACCGTGTGAGCCACGTCATTGGCGAACAAATCCGTGTGTTTATATGTTTGTTTAATTGTTGAGTTGTTTAACTGAAAATCTGCAAACTTCCGGCATCTTTTTTTTGCCCATTTTTCAAAAAATTTTCCACAGGTGTGATTTTTGCCCCACTTTTGCGTTTTATATATATACAGAACCGGAAAATCCATGGACAACACACTCGAAGACCGCTTTATATCGCTTGTAAGTCAGCACCAGAACGCCATTTACAAGGTGTGCTGGATGTTTGTGGGTGCCGACGCCGAAGCGGTGAAGGACCTCTATCAGGAGATAATACTGCGACTATGGAAAGGATTCCGTAAATACCGTCCCGACGACAGGGATTTGAGCTGGATTTACAGAATATCGCTCAACACTGCCATCTCGTACAAACGCAAAAAAACACTGCCCGCACTGCACCTCGACCGCGAGGCCGAAAACATAGCCACTGCGCCAGACACCGCCACCGAGGAACTCTACGAGTTGATAAACCAGCTCAACCCATTGGAGAAATCCATCATCTACCTGTATCTTGAACAACGCTCACACGAGGAGATAGGACAGATAATAGGCATATCAGAAACCAACGTAGGGACAAAGATACAACGGATAAAACAAAAACTGAGAAAACTTAACGAAAGCAACTGAAACCTAAAATAAAAAAAATAAACTCCCGCCATTATGGAAACAAAAAACGACAACCGCGACGTTATGGAGCTTTTGGAAAAGGCTTGGAACGAGAAAGAGGGCAAGATAGTTGTGATACTGCCCGAGCAGGACAAGAAAATACGCCAGCTGATACGCTCGGGACGCAACACGCAGTGCGACAGACTTTTCCGCAACAAAGCCATTATGCTCGTATTCTGCGGCATAGTGCTGTTCTATCTTTTCGCCCACTACACACTATATATATACGAGCTGAAATACCTTCTGCCCTTTGCGGGACTGACGCTGTTTTTCGGTGCGAGCGTGGCCTACTATGCCCGAGTGTTGCATCTTATTCTCAACATAGGCAGCACCAAAAGCACAAGCAGGCAGGTAGCCCTGGGAGCGGCAAAACTGCTTAGATACGAGAAAAAGGAGCTTATTTACTCCCTCTCCGTAGCGTTGCCCCTGCTTATTGTATGCACCCCGCCCATCACATCGATTACTTTCAACAGGTTGGATTTCTACCAAAATATCACTGCATACCTTCCCGCAATGGCAGTGGCTACAGTGCTATCTATAATAGGAGGAATTGTTTACTACCGAAGAAATGTTGTGCTGATAACCAAAATGTCTGATTTTGAAAAGGTTGTAAACGTTGAATATTGATAAAAAATAACTAACTAAAAAACAAATAATATGAGTACAAATTACCCCGAACAAATCACAATTGATTGCGGCGGATTTGTGAATTCTCTGCCTATGGCTATCGAAAGGTTCACCGAACCTTTCTTCATACGACGCAATAGAGTATCGGGATTTCAAATCCCAATATCCACTGTTGCGGATTATTGCCAAAGGCAATGAGCTAAAGGTTGTAAATCCGCAACAACTGTCGCTCGTCATTAGTCCTTTGACTTTAGACCTTTGACATATCTCGTTCCGCTCTCCGAATTAAAAAAATCGTATCTTTGCGCCGTAAAAACTACAAAATAATAAACCGTAAAAACCATATAATCAATTGCAAAACAAAATAAACGACGAAAAAACACAATTATAACACATTGGCACACAATCAATTACCCCCCCTTGAAATTTTTCGGGGAAAAACTTGTCAAATAAAAAATAAAAATGTAACTTTGCAAAGTCGAATTCTATGAACGGAATATCCACAAAACAACAAACACAAACAATTAAAACGCAAATAGTTATGAAAAAGGTATTTTTATTTTTGTTAATGGCGGTTGCAGGTTTAGCCGCCACACAAGCACAGCAAGAATATCATTCCGTGCCTTTCGATTTGGACAACGGCTTTGAGGTTGAACAAAACGGAAAACTTGAAATAATCAAATAATCAAATAAATAAAAACAAACAAAATCATGAAAACTTTAAGATTTTTATTCGCATTTGTGTTGTTAGCTATCGCTAACAACACAAATGCCCAGTCCGGCTACCAGTCGTTCTTGAATGCGGACACGACACTATGGTATATGGTTCATGAAACTTATTATGATGAACCCTATAATAGCTACGAATTCGCTGCAACCGGCTCTTTTTTCATTGACAGCGTTTTTTGCAGAAAATTGTCTTGTTCTTACGTGGTTAGACACAATGATGGACACTACTCTTACATTCCATACACCACAAACACGAGAAATTACTTGAGCGAAGACACTGTTTCTGGAAAATTATGGATGTATACATGCAACGTTAACGACACTACACATTTCACTAAAAAATTGCTTGTGGACATGTCGCTTGACGTAGGGGACACATTCTGCTTGCCGTTGGACTTCGGGGATCCGTACATTGACACTTTGGTTTATACTGTTGATAGTGTATTATACCTTGACGGTAGAAAACACATATTTATGAGCGATAAAAGAGTTGACGAATATTATTTGAGTATCAATATTTTTATCGAAGGAATAGGCAGCTCCAGTCATTTGTTTTTTCCTATTGGGTACTATTGGTATTATCCCAGTTATGTACCGGATATAAGTTTCCTGCTTTGTTGCTTTAAAGATGGCTTGCACGTTTATATGGATACTTTGATATGGTTTCTTGATGGTGCCGACGACTGTGTTCAAACTTATTCTTCATTGTATCGACCTAAATTAGAACAAAAAATCACCGCCTACCCCAACCCCACGAAAGGCCGCGTAACGCTGGATTTCGGCGAGGCGCGTTTCAACACGCTACGGCTGGTGAACACCGCCGGCGCCACGGTGCTGGAGACAACCCTCACTGGCCAAGAGCCACAGCACACGCTGCAACTGAAAGGCCTGCCCGCAGGCATCTACTCCTGCATACTCTCTGGCAAAGACGGCACAGCAACGGAGAAAATCGTGGTGGAATAGTTCGGAATTCGGAGTTCGGAACTCGGATTTCGGAATGTTTTAAACAATTAAAAACTAGAACATTATGAGAAGATTTTTATTAACCTTGGCAGTGCTGGCGATAGCCGCCACATCTTTTGCACAACAACAGACGTATCATCCTGTGCCGTTCCCTTCGGGTAGGACTTTTTGGTGCGAACAGTATGATTCTATAGGCGTTAGGAATGGGATGTTGGACTATTTTCATGTCCGTAACACATTCTTCTTAAATGGAGAAGACACTATAATATCTGGAATACGTCACAAAAAACTGTTTTTCTCTTATAATGGAGATACCACAAATGCTTGTTATTATGGAGGCATTTACGAAGACAGCTTGCGGCGAGTTTGGTACAATGGGAAAAAACCACCACATATTGAAGATTTTTTCCAAACTTCAGACGAATATTCTTGTTTGCTATTTGATTTTTCGCTTGATGTTGGAGACACTATTGATTATATGATATCAAATGCGGATGCCGGAGTTGTTTCTCGTATTGATACTATCGAAATGGGAGGTGTTTTGAGAAAAAAAATACATTTTTCAGGTATGGATTTTACTTGGATAGAGGGTATCGGTTCCACGTTTGGACTATTGTATTACAATGGTGCGACAACTACTTGCGACATGTGTCCGAGCAACAAAGTGCGTTGTGTCATCCAGAACGACTCTCTGATATATCATTGGGGAAACGGCAACTGTTTTCCGACAAACTCTATCGAAGCACATGAGGGTTCTCCCCATATCACCGCCTACCCCAACCCCACGAAAGGCCGCGTAACACTGGAGTTCGGCGAGGCGCGTTTCAGCACCTTGCGGCTGGTGAACACCGCCGGCGCCACGGTGCTGGAGACAACCCTCACTGGCCACGAGCCACAGCACACCCTGCAACTGAAAGGCCTACCCGCAGGCATCTACTCCTGCATACTCTCCGGCAAAGACGGCACGGCAACGGAGAAAATCGTGGTGGAATAGTTTACAGTTTGTAGTGTGGAGTTTTGAGTTAAGAGCCGCAATGCTTTGCGGCTCTTTTTTTACGGAAACAAATAAACTGTGAACTGAAAAGGTCGCTCATCGCTCGTTATTAGTCCTTTGACTTTAGACTTTTGACCTTAGACCCATCTCGTTCCACTCTCCGCTCTATTGATATTTTCTTTTCCCGACAAAAGTGCATAAAAAAAGCCCCCCTCAAGGGATTAGAGGGGGGACAAACCTAAAATTGTACTATGAAAAAGAAAATATCAATGAAGTAGCTAAGTAAGGGCTTACTCAGCATATACTTCCAAAGTGATTTCGGCTTTGATATCTTTGTGGATATTGATGGTGATGGGGTAGGAGCCAACTTCTTTCACTCTGTTTCCATCAACAACAATTTTCTTGCGGTCGATATCGTAGCTGTACTGCTCTTTCAAAGCTTCGGCAACCTGTATGTTGTTCACCGAGCCGAAGATCTGGCCGTTGGCGCTGGCTTTGGCGGCCACGCGGATGGTCTTGCCTTCAAGGGCTTCTTTCAGTGTCTCGGCTTCTTTGCGGATGCGTTCTTCTTTGAAAGCACGCTGACGGATGTTCTCAGCGAGGATTTTTTTGTTTGTGGCGGTGGCCATTATTGCCATTCCCTGGGGGAAGAGGTAATTGTTGGCGTATCCGTTTTTCACGTTTACTATGTCGTCCTTATAGCCCAGTTTGGCTACGTCTTGTGTCAATATTACTTCCATCGTTATCTCCTCCTTTTATTATTTTAAACAATCGGCCACGTAGGGCATCAAAGCCAGGTGACGTGCTCTTTTTATTGCCTGGGCCACTTTCTTCTGGTATTTGTTCGAGGTGCCGGTAATGCGGCGGGGCAGTATCTTGCCTTGCTCGTTAACGAATTTCAGAAGGAAATCAGCGTCTTTGTAATCGATATATTTTATGCCGAGTTTTTTGAAACGGCAGTATTTTTTGCGTTGTGTGTCAACGGCTATCGGTGTCAGATATTTTATTTCGGTTTCGTTTGCCATATCTTATTCAAAAAATTTAAAGGTTAGACTTATTAGGCTTCTTCAGCGGGGGCCTGTTCTTTCTCTTTCTTGTTGTTGCGCTTTTTCTCGTTGTAAGCCACGGCGTGTTTGTCGAGCGATACAGTGAGGAAACGCAGCAGGCGCTCGTCGCGTTTGTAGGCGGTCTCAAGCTTGGCTATCAGGCTGCCTTCGGCTTTGAATTCTATCAGATAATAGAAGCCTGTGGTTTTCTTTTGAATAGGGTAGGCTAATTTTCTCAAACCCCAATTGTTGGTATAGATAATTTCAGCACCATTGTCTTTCAACATATCCTGGTACTTATTTACCGTTTCCTTCATCTGTTCATCAGACAAAACGGGAGTCATAATGAAAACGGTTTCGTACTGTTTTACCATAATTGTTTTGTTGTTTTTTAAATTTTACTTTTAATTTTTTTGGACTGCAAAGGTACTATTTTTTTTCGTAACGACGACGTTTTTTTCGATTTTTTATTTCGTAATTAGCACAAAATACTGACTGTCAAATATTTAAATTTTTGTATTTTTTTGTTTAATTGACTTCAATCTGTTGAAAAAATGGCTTTTCTGAGTTTTTTTGCAGCGTTTTTTGTGTCGTTTTTGTCACTTTTTTTCGTCGATGAAAAGCGTCGGCAGTGTTGTGGCGAGTGTCAGTTTTTTACCGTTGGCCGGATGGGGTATCTCCACCTTATAATTATATGTATAGGGATAGGGGTAGTCCACACGGTACTGGGTGTTGGCTTTGTCGCCGAGCACAGGATGTCCGCTCTGCATCAGCTGCATGCACAGTTGGTTCTCGAAAATCTGCACCATCTCCACGTCGAGCAGGCTTATCTCCTCCTCGGTGCGTATCACGGTGTATTTCATTGTGCATTCCACCAGTCCTTCGGCGTCGCTTTCGTGCCATTGGCGCAGAAAACCCCTTTGGTTGAGCTCCGCCCATGCCCTAAGCGCGCCTTTTTTGTTTTCGAAATCGCCGCACACCCACACGCGGTAGTGTTTCACTGCTTTGGCGCAGACCTGACGCAGGGCCTGACGCAGATCGTCGCGTTTGCAGAACACGCAGATGCCGTTCTCGTCGGTGCGCAGGTTCATCACCGGCGTTACCGCTATGGTTTTTTTGTATAGGTGCGAGAGGTCGGAGTTGAGGGTATTGTTGAGCGAGCGCACCCCGCCTACGTTCTTGCCCGTAAGCGGTGTGCCCGAAGGTTTGAACGAGGCCACTATGGTGCCGTCCTCGTAAAGTATGGGGGCCATGGTGCGTTCGCGGTACGAGCGTTTGGCCTCGTATTTGGTGTATTCTATGGCGTCGCCTTTCTGCAACAGAAACTCCGGGTGCTTCACCACGGCGTTTTTGTGGCGTATGCATCCGCAACGTATCACCTTTTTCAGTTTGTTGGTGGATGCGTCGGGGAAGGTCTCCTGCAGCAGCTCCAGCAGCGAGGTCTCGTGTGTGACGGTGATTTTCATGGAGTTACGACAGCATTTTTTTCACCATCTCGGAGACGGTTTTGTTGTCGGCTTTGCCGGCGAACTGTTTGGTGGCCATGCCCATCACCTTGCCCATGTCTTTCATGCTCGAGGCACCGGTTTGGGCTATTATCTCGCGCAGGGCTTTTTCCACCTCCTCGGCCGACATCTGTTCGGGCAGGTAGCGTTCGATAACGGCGGCCTGTTCCATCTCTGCGGCGTAGAGGTCGTCGCGGTTCTGCTGTTTGTATATGTCGGCGGCTTCGCGGCGCTGTTTTATCAGTCGTTGCAGCATGGCGGTTTCAGCGGCTTCGTTGAGCTCGCCGCCGGCTTTGGAGGTCTTCTCCAGAAGGATGGCCGATTTGATGGCACGCAGCGACTCCAGTGTGCCGCGGTCTTTGTTGAGCATCGCCGTTTTGATGTCGGCGTTGATTTTTTCTTCTAAACTCATAACTTTCGGTTTTGTGGGTTTATACAAAAAAAGCACACAATTTCTTGCATGCTTTTCGGTTTTTCTTTGTGGCATCGACTGGAATTGAACCAGTGACACAAGGATTTTCAGTCCTCTGCTCTACCAACTGAGCTACGACGCCAGCCTTTTTTTGCGACTGCAAAGGTACAACTTTTTTTTGTATTGGGCAAATTTTTTTTAATCCCGCAAGTCGGAGTTTATTTTAATCTATTGATAATTAAAAAGTTGAGGGGTGGAATAAATCGGCTTCAAACGCTCTGTTCCGTTGTTTCGGAGGCTGTTTTTTCGACATTTTCTTTCTCTTTTTTCTCTTTTTTCGATGCAAAAAGTTGGTCGATAATCAGCATGAAAATACCGATGGTGATGGCGGCGTCGGCGAAGTTGAAAATGGCGTTGAAGAAGGTGAAGTGCTGTCCGCCCCAGATGGGCACCCATTCGGGCAGGGTGGTGTCGATAATCGGGAAATAGAACATGTCCACCACTTTGCCGAAAAGGAAAGGCGCATAGCCGCCCTCTTCGGGGAACATCTGGGCTACCTCAAAGGTGCTTTCGCTGAAAATAAGTCCGTAGAAACAGCTGTCGATAATGTTGCCCACGGCGCCGGCGAAAATCAGCGACATGCTCACCAGAAGGAACTTGCGTGCATTTTTCTTGATCAGATACACAATGCCCCACGCTATGCCCACCGAGGCGATGAGGCGGAACACCGAGAGCAGTATCTTGCCCCAGCTGCCGCCGAAATGCATGCCGAAAGCCATGCCCTCGTTTTCGATGAAAAGTATCTGGAACCACGACCCGAACACCGGAATGCTCTCGCCGATGTGCATGTGGGTTTTCACCAATATCTTTATCACCTGGTCTATCACAAGTATGGCCACGATGATGGCTATGGCAAGGAGTAGTCGTTTTTTCTTTGGCTGGGTCATAGATTCAAATTAGGAGTTATCTGGAAAAACACGCTCAGCACAAGGTAAATGCCGAATGCAATAAGTATTATTCCCAATATCTTGTTTATGATATGTATCACTTTGGGCAGTAGCACGGTTTTCAGCGTGTAGGCTATGGCACATTTGAGTATGTCGCAAGTGAGCACCGTGACCAATATGGCGGCAAGGAACATAAGGCTGGTCTGGCGGGCAGAGAGTGTGGTGCTGCCTATGGATACCTGCTCCAGAGTGGTGGCCACGCCCACGGGCATCACCCAATAGAGCCATACGCCGGGATTTGCTATGTTGAACAGAAATCCCTTGCCCGTGGTTTTGAGGTACGACATGCCGAGCGAAGGGGTGTGGTTGTCTATCTTGCCTTTGCCGTTGGCCTGGGGCTCTTTCTGCAAGAAGGTGAAAACACCGAAAATTATCATCACAATGCCGCCGATAATTGAGAAAATCATCTTCGACCGCGGGTCGTCCATAAATTGCGAAACTCCGAAGGTAACCAGCGACACCACCACAATGTCGCTCAACGATATGCCCAAAGCAAAACGCACTCCGGCTTTGAAACCCGAAATGAGGCTTGTCTGTATCAGGGCGAACAACGCAGGCCCTATGACACACGACAGGCCGAGGCCCATCAGCACACCTTCTACTATTATTTTTAATGCGGACATACGTTTAGTTATATCAAAAAAGGTTGAACAGCCTATAAACCAAGGTTTTGCGGAATACAGGCTTTTTCACACCAAACTGCAAAGATACGAAATTTATTTGTTTGCTTGGCGGTTTTGGTAGTATTTTATTTTTTGGGCGGTTTTGAGGAGTGGTTTTTCGGACCCTTTTTTCATTATTTTTTGCGGCTATGACAAAAAAATTTGCTCAATTGCCAAAAAAATAGTAAATTTGCTACTTTGCATCTCCCATACCTTTTTTGGGTATAGGGTGTTGTATATAATTATGAATCAATATTTTGTAAGATGATGACAAAATACAAAAATAAAAAAATGGCGTTGAGTTTGCTCTCGATGCTCATTTTAAACACCTTTTTTGCAGTTCAAGCACAGAACAATCTGGACTCCATTTCGCCCAACAGGAGCGTTACTTTCACCTCCACCAACCCCTACGCTTGGACAGCCTCGCAAGTGAACGGGAAATGGGTGGCCCAGTCGGGCAACCGCAATGTGGCAAGCTCCACCTCGTCGATGCAGTCCACGGTATTAGTGCCGCAGGGCGCCGACGGTAGCCTGTGTTTCACCTACCGGGTATCGTCGCAGGCTTCGTACGACCTACTTTATGTGACGGTCGACGGCATATCCATACCCGAATTCTCCACCGGAAAGGGCGGCACCATACCCGAAACGGATGTCGTTTACGCCCTCACCCCCGGCCGACACACCATCGAATGGTACTACAGCAAAAACGCCAGCACCAACACCGGCGAAGACGCCGCCTTCATTTCCAATGTACGGCTCGAATTAGGTTGGTGCACACGTCCCGACAACATAACGCTTTTAAACGCTTCGGACACATCGGGATATATAATCTGGGGCGGCGGAAGCGAAGCCAACATCGAATACGGTCCGATGGGCTTTACTCGCGGTACAGGCTTTGCCGACTATGTTACCGACACTTTTTACACTATCTACGGCCTGCAACCTAACACCTACTACACTATTTGGGTGCAAAACGTATGTCCCAACGGCGACACCAGCGTGTGGGTGCCTCTCACTTTCCGCACCGCCTGCGCCGCCATGACCCTCCCCTACACTCAGGATTTTGAGAGCTGGACATCGGGGTCGTCGCTTACAACCACCATCGACCCATGCTGGACAAGACACACAAACTATACTTCAACTTCATGGTATCCCTACGTTTACACCAGCTATAGCCATTCGGGCTCCAAATCGATGTATTTTTACGGATATACAAGCGGAAGCACGAACTATTATTCTTTGCTGGTGCTGCCTATGTTTGCCGACACTATTCAGAACTTGTCGGTGTCGTTCTGGCTGCATACCTCTTCCACATCATATAACATACAGTTGGGTGTGATGACCAACCCCGACGACCCCAGCACTTTTACGCCCATAGTTACCCGCACCTGCTCCTCTTCGTACACATGGACTCTGTTCGAAGAGTCGCTAGCCTCGTACAACGGACATGGAAAATACATCGCATTCAGGACAGGGACATATTCTTACGGAGTATGTATCGACGATATTACCGTGGATTACATACCGTCCTGTCCGAGGGCAAGGAATGTTACAGCTTCCGGCATTAGCTCCACGGGGGCCACTATAGCGTGGTCGAGTACCAACGCACAGTCGTTCGAGTTGGAATACGGCTATCCTGGATTTCCGCTGGGAAGCGGCACAAGGGTACAATGCTCCGGCACACGCCAGGCAATAAACGGCCTTGCCCCCGCCACCGCCTACGAGGTATATGTGATATCACACTGCACCAACGGTGAGACATCGGTTTCGCAGCCCTGCGTTTTCCGCACATCGTGTGGCAAGATTCAGTCGGTGCCGTTTGTCGAAAATTTCGAGAATATGGGCACAGGCTCCATCTACAGCAAACTGCCCTGCTGGAAAGCCGCCAACCTCTATAGTACGTCGTATCCTTCCGTGCAGAGCGTGTCGGGTACCAACGCGCTAGAGATGTATATATATCGCAGTAATGTTGCAAATCCGATGTACTGCTATATTGCGACACCTCCAATAGACACCAACGTACTGCCTTTGCGTACATTGCAGGTGTCGTTCAAGGCGTTGCGTTCCAGCACAAGCTATATGCACGAGCTTGCCTTTGGCGTGATGACCGATTCGTCGGATATTGAGACTTTCGACACCCTTCAGCTGATCCACATGACCAACTCCGGCATTTGGAACGAATACACATACAGCTTGGCCAACTATCGCGGTGATGCAAGATTCATCGCTTTCAAGTCATCGGTTTACGGATCGCAGTATTATTCCTATCCCTATATCGATGATATTGTTATTGAACACATAGTAACCTGCCCACCGCCCACCGATGTGGAAGTTCTCACCTCCTTCGACCCCAACGACATAAAGGTGGCGTGGACATCGTGGCCGGCACGAGCCGATTCGTGGGACGTTGTATATGGCCCGAGGGGGTTCAGCCCTTACAGGGATGGCAGGCGCATAAACGGCATCACCGACACTTTCTTTGTGTTTTCGGGACTTAGCACCGACACCACCTACGAATTTTATGTGCGTTCGCATTGCGGCATCAACGATTCGAGCCGTTGGTGCGACCAGCCGGCAAGTGTTACCCCAGGCTCCATTATAATGCCGCGCACCTCCACCCAGACCTATTATCTCTGCGACGCCATGGTGTACGACAACGGCGGTCCCACCAACGACTATTCGGATCAGAACAACAGCACGTTGATACTGTACCCCATGAGCAACGACTCCGTTATGTCGATAACCGGAACATACAACACCGAAACCAACTACGACTACATAACGGTTTACGACGGTGACAACACATCGGCGCCCCAGCTGGCACGAGTAAGCGGTTCGGGCACGCTGACGTGTTCGTCCACAATAGGTCCGCTTATGATAGTGTTCTCCTCCGACGTGGGAGTTACCATGAGCGGCTTTGCGTTGCACGCCAGATGCGTAGCTCCTCCTCCCTGCCGCCGTCCCATACCGACAGTGCTTAATGTGGAGAGCCGACAAGTAACTATTGACATAGTGTCGTCGCCCGCCCGCAACTGGATTATGGAATTTGCCACATCACAGAACTTCACTCCCGGACGAGGACAGGCTACAGACATTGTCCGCAGTTCCTCCAGATTTAATGTTACCGGTCTGCAGCCACGGACCACCTACTACGCCTATGTGCGTACCGACTGCGGCGGTGGCGACACCAGCCAATGGTCGTACAGGTTCTCGTTCTCCACTCCTTGCGACCCCGAGATGGTTCCTTTCGAAGAGAATTTCTCGTCGATGTTGGCAAACCGTCGCCGCGACTGCTGGACGAGCATCACTGGATACCCGCAGACACGCAAATGGCACTCCTCCACAAACAACATGGCATACTATTTCTACGACAGAAACGGTTCTACAAACGGCATGTCGATACAGAAATTCTCTGATGTGGATATCGAAGACATTCGTGTGAAATTCAGCCTCTTCGGCACCGACACCGGCACACTCTTCACCATTGGTGTGATGTCGAACCCAAGCGATTTCACTACATTTACACCAATCTCATCTTTCAATGTTCGCGACGATTACGACTGGTACAACTACGAAATACCTTTGTCGTCGTACACAGGTACCAACGGATATATTGCCTTTACAGCCACAACGCCCAGCGGAAGGACTACCGAGCTGTATTTCGACAATCTTGTGGTGGATACCGCAGCAAGATGCCTCGCCCCTGTGCTGGACACCTTGATAGCAACATATACGGGAGCTACCCTGAGATGGCCTTCGAACGGCGCCTCGGGATGGATGATGGAATACGGACACAAGGGATTCACCCCCGGCACATCCACGGTGTATATGCTCAGCAATCCGTATGTAACCCTTGGCGGACTGCAACGCAACAGCGAATACGACGTGTATCTGCGTACGATATGCGGTCCCAACGACACCAGCGAATGGAGCCTCAACCCCATACGTTTCAACACCCTTTGCGAAGAACGCCAACTGCCGTACAGCGAGAATTTCGAAGGCTACTACGGCTCGCCTTATTCGGAATACACTAGGGCCATACCCACTTGCTGGACTTTGACAAGCAGCGAAGCCACATTCTCTCAGTACAAACCACAACTGTACAACGACACAGCCTTTGCCCTAAACGGCGGCAGCTCCGTAGTGTTCAGTTTGCCGGGATTGTTGTCATCCCCTGTCATCAACGCAAGTCTCGACACCGTGGAGGCGGATGTCTTTATGCGTGTGGACGATGTAACGGATTATTTGATTGTCGGTGTGATTGACGACCCCGACGACGCTTCAACTTTTGTGGCCGTGGATACCTTGTTCAACACCTCTGTCGATGTCTATCAGAGACATAATATCGCTTTCAACAACTACAACGGCACCGGCCGACACATTGCTTTCCGCAAAGTAACCAATCAGACTAATGTGTATATCGACAGTCTTTTGGTACATCCGATGGATAAATGTCTAAGACCTAACCATATCACCGTTTCGGATATTACCGCACACACCGCACGTGTGGCATGGACCGAGCGAGGCACTGCTACACGATGGATTATAGAATACGACACCGTGGGTTACACCCCCGGCACCGGCACACAGATAACGGTGAACACCAATCCTTTCCTGCTCACTGGCCTCGATTCCAACAGGACTTACTCTGTTAATGTACGCTCCATCTGCACCGACACCAGCGAATGGTGCACCCTGCCCGCCGAATTCGAACTGCCGCGTTGCGACGAAAGCTGTCTGTACACCCTTGTGATGAACTCCACCACTTCGGGTTGGTACAGAGCGTCGGTGGAAGTAAAATACGACGAAAACACTTCCTATTCCTACACCCTCGACGGACGTACCGGCAGGGAATATATCTACGCTTGTCCTGGCGAGATAGTGTCGTTCAGCTGGGTGCCCGGTGCCTACGACAACTATTGCAGCTTTATGATTTTTAACGGCGACGACACTTTGTACTACACCACAGGCACCCCTGCGGAGGGACTGCACTATACCATAACCTGCGGCAGCGACACCGCCTGTCCGTTGCCACTTAATCTCACCACCACAGTAATCGACTACCAGACAGTGGAGGCAGGATGGTATGGCACAGGCACATTCGAACTTGCCTGCAAGATTGTCGGCCACGACCAGCCCTTGTTCAAAGACACCATTACTACCATCAACTACGTGAATACCTACCGCATAGACTCACTTAACCCCGACACCAACTACGTGTGGATGGTACGCAAACTTTGCTACACCGACAGCATCTCCGGCTGGCAGATAAACAGATTCAAAATTGCCGATGTGATATGCGTGGTACCCGTGGCCTTGACCATGATAAACAACACTAACAACTCCGTCAATGTGAAGTGGGAATCGTTTGCCAACAACGTCTCGTGGGGTGTGCGTTGTTTCTCGCCCTCGTACAATTTCGACACAATAATATATGTCAACTCCAAACAACTCAATATCGGCGGATTGCTGTCGGGAGTGCATTATTATGTCTCTGTGATGGGAGTGTGTCGCGATTCGGCTACCAGCGTATGGTCCGATACTATCGACTTTGTTACCGACGTCTGCGACACTGTTAGCAATGTCCATGTTAACAACATCACCAACACTTCGGCCACCGTGGTGTGGACACCGGGATTCACTGTGTCGCGCTGGGAAGTGGACTACGGCAGGTCGGGATTCCCCGTGGGTTACGGCACCATAAGCACCACCACTTCTCCCACATACTCAATATCGGGACTGCAGCCCGGCACCAACTACGATGTTTACGTGCGTTCGGTATGCGGCACCGACTACTACAGCGTTTGGTCGATGAAAGTAAGCTTTAGAACTACCGGAACATCATCCATTACCGAAGCCGAGGACGATATTGAGATGAACATCGTTCCGAACCCAGCCACAGAAACGGCCCTCATCTCAGCCGAAGGCATCGACGGCAAAACAACGATAACCATTACCGACATAAGCGGCAAGACCGTTTCTGCCGAGACAATTACCTGCAACGGTACCCTCGAAAAAACTGTCGATGTAAGTACAATGGCCAAAGGCACATACTTTGTGCATGTGACCAACGACAAGGTCAATGTGGTGCAGAAACTTATAGTTCATTAAAAACAATCTTATAAAAAAGGAAGCGCCCGCCAACGACGCTTCCTTTTTTATTGTCAAGACTTCAGAATTTTTGCGATGCAGCCCAAGAAAACATACCAAAACGCAATGTAATACGTTATATAAATAGGTATTATGCGTAAATTTGTCATATATATAGGGATTTTGCTTGGCTGCATAGGTTTTTGTTCGGCACAACAACAACAATGGGTTCGAATCACCGAAACAGCCGTGGATATGTATGGCAATGTCGGAGTTGGTTGGGCTTATAACAACATACAGCAAATCGTTTCCGTTGACAATGTTCTGGAGCGAAAAAATGCTACAACGGGGCAATATGACACTGTTTTTGCGGCACAAAACTCCTCCCAGATGACATGGCATATTGTGGATTCGAACGCCAACGCTTTGAACGACAGCGTGAAATACCGTTTGTCGACCACCGTAATAACTGCTACAGATACATATTATATTGTAGATTCCGCCATCACCATACTTCCAACAGTGTACAATGTCCAAAATCAGAGCCAATACGCATATATAAGCTGGAATGCCCCGTACTTAACAAGTGTAACGTATGAGGTTTACCGCAAGATGCCAAACTCTATCTGGACACAGATTGGAACCACGCAACAAACTAATTATCAAGATACAATCAGAAGTTCCATCTGCAACGACACAATCTACTATAAAATACGTGTTCTCCATTCGTATCCCAATCTTACTTTGACGATGCATTCGTTGTCGGGACCATCGGGCGCTTGGTTCACCGACCCCTACCCTACCACTCCCTGCACTTTGGACGTGGTTACGGTTGACACCGCCACGCAAAACATAGTCCTCTCGTGGCAGGCCAGTCCCGACCCCGACATAATGGGCTATTTCATCTGCCAAGGCTCTCCATGCATGGCCCTGGACACCGTGTGGGGGCAGTACAACACCACCTACACCTGCACCACCCGCAGCAGAGACAGCATCAACGCTTTCCGCCTGTATGCCTTCGATTCCTGCTTCTCGGCCAGCGCCCTCACCGACCCATACAACAATGTGGTTTTGCAGATGCAGTCGCAGCACTGCTCGCGCGAGATAGCCTTTTCGTGGAACGAATACATAAACATGCCCGGCGGCGTTGGGCAGTACACTCTTTTTCTGAAATACGACAACGCCCCGTACCGTGCCGTAGCCACCGAACCCTCAAGCAGCCGAAGCCTTAGCTACACCATCCCCGCAGGAGTACGGCAGGTGAAAGCCTATCTGCAGATAAGCAGTAACGGCAACAACAGACGTGCCCTGTCGAACATCAAAACTTTCGACATGATGACGGTGGACACCGCCGATTTTATCTACACCCTCGGCGTCTCCGTCAGCGAAAATTGTGATGCCTTGCAGCTTCGATTCCTCACCGACACCCATTTTGCCGCCACCGGCTACAACATATACCGCCGTTCGGACGTGGGTTCGTTCCAAATGATAAGAACCATACCGCCTTCCACCAATCCCACCTTGGATGTGGTGGACAACGACGTGGACCTCTCGGCACATCGCTATACATATTATATAAGTGTGTGGGACGAATGCGAACTGATAGAAAAAATGTCGAACCGTGCACGACAGATTTACGCCACCATAAGCAGCAACGAAGGCACCAACACTATTTCGTGGAATCCCTACGACGGTGCCGGCAATCTTGTAAATTACAACCTGCTGCGAAAGACAGAAGGCGAGCCTTCGTGGACGCCAGTGGCCACCACACAATCCTGCACGCTGGGAGACAACACCACACAATACGGCAGGGTGTGGTACCGTGTGGAAGCCGAATACATCAACCCGCAGAGCGGCCACCGCTGTTTTGCCTTGTCGCAAATTGTGGAATACCACGGCGAACCTACCGTGTGGGTGCCAAATATCTTTACTCCTGGCCGCGACAACAACAACCGTTTTCTGCCAAAGACGATGTTTGTAAAAGACAAGGAGTACACCATGCGTATCTACAACCGTTTCGGACTGCTGGTGTTCGAAACCAACGACATCAACGAGGCGTGGGACGGTCGCTACAAGGGAAAAGTAGTACCTGCGGCAAGTTACGTTTACATTATCCAGTATCTTGGCGACGACAACTACTCGAACATAATAAAAGGCACGGTTACGGTGCTAAAATAGTATAACACAAAAACGCTGACAATGAGTTTAAAGATAGGGCTTTTCGGCAAACGCTACGACAATACGATGCACGCCTCGCTTCAGGCGCTGGTGCAGTCGCTGGAAAAACACGGCATAGAGATGTTCGTTTTCAACGATTTTTACAATCTGATAAAAGACGAGATATGTTTTTCACAAACTCCTCACCTCTTTTCGCGCGAAGAAGAAACCACATCCGAGCTCGATTTTCTTTTCTCGATAGGCGGCGACGGCACCCTGCTGAAAACCGTTGCCCAGTTGGGACATAAAAATGTTCCTATTGTTGGCGTCAATCTAGGACATTTGGGATTTCTCACCACCATAAGCGGCAGCAACGTAGACAATTACGTGGCCGAGCTGATAAACGGCAACTACACTATAGAGGAACGAGGCATGCTGCATGTGGAATACGGCTGTAGGCCTGACAAGACCGAACGCTTTGTGCTGAACGAGGTAACCCTGCATCGCGACAAGCCCCTCACACTGCTCTCCATCGATGTTTTTGTCGACGGCGAATTTCTTGCCACCTATTCCGGCGACGGACTGATAGTAGCCACCCCCACAGGCTCCACAGCCTACTCCCTCAGCTGCGGCGGACCCATACTCACACCCAACTCCAACTGTTTTGTACTTACGCCCATAGCGGTACACACACTCACTTTCCGTCCGATTATTGTGCCCGACACAGCCAACATACGCATTGTTACCACCAGCAAAACCGACACCATGTGCCTCGGCCTCGACTCCGACTCCATCATCGTTCCGGTGCAGACCGAGATAAACATCCGCAAAGAGGATTTCGGCATAAAACTGGTACGTATGGACAAACAGAATTTCTACTCCGCCCTGCGCGACAAACTGATGTGGGGCATCGACAAAAGACAGTAGTTTTTACGAAACAAAGAACAAATATCATAATGAACAATTTAGAGATTAAATTACCGGAAAACAATCAATTCTTCACCACCGAAGAGTTGCAACAATTTGGACAGAAAGCCGTTCAGGCACGCGAAACTTTGCTTCGGGGCAATGGCAAAGGCAACGATTTCCTTGGCTGGACCTCGCTGCCCGAAACCCTCGACCCGGCCATAGTGTCGTCGATTAAAGAAGATGCCCAGCGTATCAAATCGAACTCGGAACTCTTTGTGGTTGTGGGTATCGGCGGATCGTATCTGGGAGCCAGAGCTGTCATCGAAGCGCTGCAGTCGGAACTGCAGAGTCTTTGCAAAGACCGCAAGGCTCCTCTTGTGGTTTACGCCGGACACACCCTAAGCGAGGACTATTACTCGCAGTTGCTTTCGGTGCTCGACAACTACAACTATTCCGTGGCCGTGATTTCCAAATCGGGCACAACCACCGAGCCCGCCATAGCTTTCCGCCTGATAAAGAACCACATAGAACGTAAATACGGAAAAGAGCAGGCCCGCCAGCGTATCTACGCCATCACCGACGCCGAAAAAGGCGCTCTGCACGAGATAGCCTGCATCGAAGGTTACAAACGCTATGTAATTCCCGACAATGTAGGGGGCCGTTTTTCGGTGCTAACCCCCGTAGGCTTGCTGCCCATCGCCGCCGCCGGCATGGACATCCAGCAACTGCTCAACGGCGCCAAGGATATGCGCAAGGTATGTGTGGAGGCTCCTTTCGGCGAAAATCCCGCCCTGCTATATGCCGCTGTGCGTAACTTGCTGTATTCCAAAGGCAAGAAAGTGGAGATGCTGATAAATTTCCTTCCCACCCTGAGATATATCAGCGAATGGTGGAAACAGCTGTACGGCGAAAGCGAAGGCAAGGAAAACAAAGGCATCCTGCCCCACAGCCTCAGTTTCACCACCGATCTGCACTCTATGGGACAATACGTGCAGGAGGGCGAACGTCTTTTGTTCGAGACATTGATAAGCGTTAAAAACAGTCACTCCCGTGTGGAGATACCCAATGACGAGAAGAACCTCGACAAACTCAACTACCTAATATCCAAAACACTAACCGAAATCAACCACTGCGCCGAAACAGGCACGGCAATAGCCCACCGCAACGGAGGTGTGCCCATTGTGGAAATTCATATTCCTGAGATAACCGAATACACGCTGGGACAGCTTATCTACTTCTTCGAGTTTGCCTGCGGAGTGAGCGGATACATGCTCGGCGTCAATCCTTTCGACCAGCCGGGAGTGGAGGCCTACAAGAAAAACATGTTCGCCCTGCTCGGCAAACCGGGATTTGAGGAACTGCGCAAAACCCTTATCGACTGATGATTTCGAACACCAAACTGAAATATCTGGCAAGTTTCAAACAGGCCAAATACCGCGCCGAGAGCAATGTCTTTGTAGTTGAGGGCGAGAAAATAGTCCGCGAGACATTGCTTTCGGACCTTGAGGTAGAGGCATTGTGCGCCACCGCCGACTGGCTCGGCGCCAACAGTCAATTATTGCACGGCCGAGTAAATCCCGACAAGGTTTTCGAAGTTACGGACGAGGAACTCTCGCGCATCAGTCTGCAAAAGGCCCCCAACAAAGTGTGGCTCTTGGCCGTTCAGCCCCAAGCCCTTTCCGCCGACCCCGCCACCAACGGCTTTGTGCTGGCCCTCGACCACATACAGGACCCAGGCAACATGGGCACAATTCTACGTATAGCCGACTGGTGCGGCATACGTCACATAGTATGCACCGCCGACACCGTTGACTACCTCAACCCCAAAGTGATACAGGCCTCGATGGGCAGTTTTTTGCGTGTGGGTGTGCATTACGGCAATTTGGAACAATTCCTCGCGCAAAGCAAAACGCACGGCAAGACCGTGTATGGCGCCATCCTTGGCGGAGACAATGTTTTCGAAACGCCGTTGAACGACAATGCAGTGCTCGTTATCGGAAACGAATCCAAAGGCATATCGTCGCAGTTGTGCGCTCTGGTGGACAAAAAAATAGCCATACCCAACTGGGGCGGCACCTGCGAGTCGCTCAACGCATCGGTGGCAACGGGGATTTTCTGCGCGGAGTTCCGTCGCAGGAAACAATAGTGAACAGGATTTTGCGACAGGACTTCGTTTTTTCAAAATAAAAACGTACCTTTGCAATGATGGCCAAAGCGTCACGTATAAACTGATTTTAAAACACAACCAACACTAAACCAACAAACTATGGCACAAATTAAGTGTTTTGTTTTCAACCATATCGAAGTGAACACTTACCTTGTTTACGACGAAACGCTTTCGTGTGTGGTGATAGACCCGGGCATGGAAACAGCCGAAGAAAACGAGGTTTTTACATCTTTTATCAATCGCAACAATTTAAAAATCAAAGCAGTACTCCTCACCCACACCCATATCGACCATATTTCGGGACTGCGATGCCTGTACGACCTTTACAAGACTCCCGTGTATTTGCACGAAGATGCCAAGAAGATACTGCACCAAGCCGAGATTTATGCCTCGGTGATGGGCTTTGAAACCGGCAATCTGGAAGATATTCCAGTTACCACCATCGACCATGGCGGAATAATAACTTTCGGCCAGAGCCAGATTGAGGCCCTTTTTGTGCCGGGCCACGCTGCAGGAAGCCTTTGTTTCTGCATTCATTCCGACAAGGCGGTATTCTCCGGCGACGCCCTTTTCAACCGCAGCATCGGACGCACCGACCTGCCCTCGGGCAATTTCCAACAACTGCTGGACAACCTTCGTACAAAAGTACTTTCGCTTCCCGACGACTACACCGTTTTCCCCGGTCATGGACCAGAAACCACAATAGGATACGAAAAAGAACACAATCCTTTTTTCAATCCTTGTTAATCCTTTAACAACATATTGTCACACAACTAATTAAAGACACAATGCGTAATTTCCTAAATATAGCCTCTTTGCTGATGATAGTCTCGGCGACCGTGCTTTTTTCGTGCAACAAAAACAAGTTGCCCGAAGGGGTTCTTGACGAAAAGACGATGGTGGAACTCCTTACCGACATGCACACCGCCGACGCTTATTTCAAAATGACTACAGGCAGCGAATACGACACCCTTATTGGCGAAATAAACTACACATACAACCAAATTTTCAAACAGCACGGCACCACCAAGGAGAATTTCGAAAAAAGTATTGACTATTACTCACAAGATCCCAAGAAATACCGTGCCATGTACGAAAAAGTGGTGCTCAACCTTAACAAAAAATAGAAACGACTTATGTTAGTAAAAACCTACGGCAGTGCCATTTACGGCGTAAATGCATTAACCATCACCGTTGAAGTGAGTGTGGACCAGGGAGTGAATTTTACTTTGGTGGGACTGCCCGACAACGCTGTGAAAGAGAGTCAGCAGCGTATCGACTCGGCTTTGCACCAATACGGCTACCGCATCCCCGGCAAGAAAGTGGTGATAAACATGGCTCCTGCCGACATACGCAAAGAAGGCTCCGCCTACGACCTCACCCTCGCCATCGGCATACTTGCCGCCTCCGAGCAGATAAAAGCCGACGACGTCAGCAATTACATCATTATGGGAGAGCTTTCGCTCGACGGCGGACTGCAGCCCATCAAAGGTGTTTTGCCAATAGCCATCGAGGCACGCAACAAAGGTTTCAAAGGCATAATCCTACCCAAGGCCAACGCTCGCGAAGCCGCCATTGTGAACGACCTCGAAGTGTACGGCGCCGAGAATATCAAGGAGGTCATCGATTTCTTCAACGGCGAAGGAACGATAGAGCAGACCCAGTTCGACACCCGCAAGGAATTTTATAAAAGTCTCAACGAATACGAGTTCGATTTTGCCGACGTGAAAGGTCAGGAGAACATCAAACGCGCCCTCGAGATTGCCGCTGCTGGCGGACATAACGTAATTCTGATTGGTCCTCCGGGCAGCGGTAAGACGATGCTTGCCAAACGTATGCCCTCGATACTTCCCCCGCTGAATCTGTACGAGTCGCTGGAAACCACCAAGATACACTCCGTGGCCGGTAAGATGCGCAAAGAAGACGCACTTATCGCCGTACGTCCGTTCCGCAGTCCGCACCACACCATCTCCGACGTGGCACTGGTGGGCGGCGGCAGCAACCCGCAGCCGGGCGAGATTTCGTTGGCACACAACGGGGTGCTTTTCCTCGACGAGCTGCCCGAGTTCAAGCGTCAGGTGCTGGAGGTGCTGCGTCAGCCGATGGAGGAACGCAAGGTTACCATATCGCGCGCACGCATGACCACCGAATATCCCGCCAGTTTTATGCTGGTGGCAGCCATGAACCCCTGTCCCTGTGGCTATTACAACCATCCCGACATACCATGCACCTGTCCCCCGGGAGCTGTGAACAAATATCTGAACAAAATCTCCGGCCCGCTGCTCGACCGCATCGACCTGCATGTGGAGGTAGTTCCTGTTCCCTTCAAGGAGCTGATAAACAAGCAGAGCACCGAGACCAGCGCACAGATTCGTGAGCGGGTGATGAAAGCCCGTGCCATTCAGGAGGAGCGTTACAAGGACTACCCCGGCATACACTGCAACGCACAGATAGGATCAAAGCTGTTCCACAAGGTGTGCGTTATAGACGCCGAAGGGCAGGAGATACTCAAAGCCGCCATGGACCGTCTTGGACTCTCGGCACGTGCCTACGACCGCATTCTGAAAGTGTCGCGCACCATCGCCGACCTCGAAGGCGCCGAGAATATCTCCGTTGAGCACCTCAGCGAAGCCATCAACTTCCGCAGCCTCGACAGAGAGAACTGGGGGAAAGAATAAATATTATGAACTTTATGAAACATAGTATTCCCATCATTATTATAACATTGCTGTTATGTGCCTGCGCTGCGCATGAACATAAGCATCAGAATAAACGGATTGTCATCGACATTGAGGAGCTGGAGCCTTCCAAAAACGTCCTGCCCACAGCAACTTACGACGCACTTTTGGAACAGACGCTCGCAGAGCAGGATATGGATGATTTCCGTATAGTGGCACATAACCGCATAGCATCTCCGTTGGTGTATGGAGCTGAGCATCCCTTTTTCAACGGTATGTATACGGCATACGCCCAGCATCGTCCTTTCGTGCTTTCTCCCGATGCCCTATGGCTCGTTATCTGCCAAGGGTTTGCACAGCATGTGGACCATAACGCCGAGACTTTGCGACATCTCTTTGTTGATTTCGAAGGGAAACGGACGCTCACCGTATACAACGATGTAATCAGCCTTGACAACCCCGACACTCGTCAGTGGGAAAAGGTGTTTCCCGAGTTCACCAAACAAATAGCAGGCTACACCGGCGACAGCCTTGTCAATATGCTCACCGCCGATTTCACCACCACTACCACCGTTTCCCGTGCTGCCTCGCAGCTCACCATCATGGCAGCCCTTCAGGAGTATTTCAACTTCGAGTTGATTGCCGTCTGCGGCATACCGCAAGTAATACTTGAAGGAACACCTGAAGACTGGCAGAGCATCGTGGACCGTGTAGAATGGCTCCGCCGCTATCAGCTCGACTGGTGGGTGGATGAGATGGTGCCTGTGTTGCGTAAAATAGTCCTTGCTGCACAAGGCGAAGTGGACCGCGATTTCTGGCGTGGAATGTTCAAGATACACGAATTGCCGGGAGCGGATTGTGGCGACCCATCCTCTCTCGCCGACGGTTGGATAGTGAAATTTTTTCCTTACAACAACTTGAATTTCCGTGCAGACTATTGGAAGGATGAGCCTCCCGAGACTTTCCGAAACAATTTGCAATCGCTGTACGATGTAGCAAGTAATCTTCCACCAGAAATAACAGTCGTCCCGCTACAATTTATTTCGGTTAATGACACCACTATGCTACAACTTTGCGCCGGCTTTGTGGGGCTTACGCAAGACGACAAAACTTACGCCCTTTGCCCGCAAATAGGTTGGTTTATTATCAGAAAAAAATAGAGCTAAAAATATTATTTGTATTATAAACTTTCTTCGCCTTTTTCGAAGTCTCCGAAAAAATCTCAATAAACCACCTCAGCAATACCCCTCCCCTATGGAACTGACACTAACATCCCCCAACTGGCACGGCAACGGCCAAACTTTTGTAAGAGGCTATTGCTACGACAAAAGCAATACCCTTTTGCAGGGCGACTCGTTGCTTGCCTTTTTCGACGAAGTGAGTTCCGAAACCACCTTTCAATCCAAGCTTGCCGAGGCCAACGGACTTTTCTCAGTGGTTATTGACAAGCCCGCTCTCCAAGCCGCTGCCGTCGATGCAACACGCACCTACCCAATGTATTTCACACTTTCGGGACAGCTTTCGGACAACCCACACACTTTTCCCGCAAAGGGCATTGCCGACCGCAGGATAGTGGATTTCTACAACGCCACCGGAGCCACTCTGGAAGGCAGTACTCTGATTGACAGCATTTTTCAAGTCTGTCCCTCGCATTATGCTTTTTGGCAACCCCAAAAAGGCTGGGATCAAAAGCCGTACCGCACCTATTATTGTAAAAAGTCGGAAGAGAGGCCTTGTACCGCACAACAGCTGCGTGATGTGCTCGACACCGTTGCCGAAAGGCTTGTCCGCTCATGCGGCGGCCGTCAGGTGGTGATACCGTTGAGTGGCGGCTACGACTCAAGGCTTATAGCCGTGATGCTGAAAAGCCATGGCTACGACAACCTGCTGGCCTATACCGTCGGCAAAAAGGGCAGTGCCGAATGCCGAATGGCGGAGCAGGTGGCAAACCGACTTGGTATAAAACACTGTACCATAGATATTTCCTCTGCCGCCTCGCTGGAGCTTTGCTATGCCGACAGGGCGGAGTTCGAGCAGTATTATCAATTTATGGGCAACTACGGTAATTTCACGTGGATGTTCGAATTTGCTGCCATCAAGAAACTGCGTGCGATGGGCTCTCTTTCGTCCGACGCTGTTTTCGTCCCCGGCCATTCGGGCGATTCCATTGCCGGAAGCCATATCACCAAGGCGGGAGTTACTGCCCGAGACACCGCCGCCTCGCTCACCCGCAAGATAATGTACATTTCCAACGAATACGGCTACCGTCGGAGTGTCAGCGAGTACATATTTGGATATTTCCAAACTCTTCTAGTAGAAGGTGTTACACCTTATTCGGCCTACCAAAGTTTCATCCTGCAAAACCGTCAGGCACACAATATCATAAACTCGGCCCGGGTGTACGAATTTTTCGGCTACGACGTGCGTATGCCGCTGTGGGACACGCAGTTGATGGATTTCTTCCGTCCTCTGCCACTCGAGCAACTGCAGGACTGCAGTCTTTACAACGCCACTTTGATGAAGATTTTCGAGGAAAATAACGTTGGTTTTGCCAAAAAGGAGAAGACCTACAATCCAAAAAAACAAATCGTAAGAGGTTTTGTAAAACGCTTTCTGCCAATAGAATACATCAAAGGCTCACAAAAAGGGGAGTCGGGCGAGTGGGAATTGTGCCAGCCTTTACTGCAGGAGTTGCGGGCCAACGGAACTTGCCGCTTTTGGAAACCCGCCAACAGCAACACCATCATGAAACGCTGGTACCTGATGAAGGTATGCGGTGGCGAAGGGTGAAAACAAAAAAGGTGGGCCGTTTCCGACACACCTTTTGTATTTTCAATCAAGTAGTGAATGTGCTTTACGAGTCGAGCAAAGTCTTTCGTGTTATTTTCCACTCTTTTTTATGCTTTTTCAACCTGTAAGTAAACACCGCGTTGAGCATAATCATGTCGCGTTTCCTGTCCAGAGTTTTGAACCAGTGATAAGTTTCCTCGCCGGTACCTTTCATTGTGGGTTGGCCAAGGCTCATCAGTTCGAAACCAAGAGAGTAATTGCGGAAAGTCATTCCGACTTCGAGAGATAGGGCGGCCGAAAAAGCCGGGTTATATCTCACCTCGAAGTTTTTCCATCCTGTGGAGGTGGTGTAGTGAATGTTCACACCGGCACAAGCATCGAAATAAGCGGACCAATCCGATTGGCCTATGGGAGTTCTTAGCGCAACGCCCATCCATATTGGAGCGTTGAAATAAAGAGGTGCCGTTTCGTTTCTGTTCTGTACACATATATCGCGATATTCGGTACATGTGTTGTTCCACAAAACGTCGCCACCCGCAAATATGATGATGTCGCTCGTTATCTCAATATTGAAGCGGTAGCCAAGACCAGCCCCTATTGCAGCTCCACTGCCGATGATATTGTTTTGAAGCATCTCCGATGTTTCGCCTACTCGGGCATAGTTGCTAACAGGGAAAAGGCCTTTTGCTTTAATTTCATGATAATTCTGAGCCATGGCAGTGCCTATACCTGCCATTATCAGCATCAGAGCCAGAATTGTGTTGTTGAAAAAGCCTTTTTTCATTTCAGATTATTTTTTACCAACAGAAACCGAGTTTGAACATCAGGGCACCCAAATATTTGGTGTAGTTCTTAGCCTCTGTTTCCACAGTGTTGTGTGTACCGAAGCTATAGTAATGTACGCCAAGATTTACGTGACGGCCGAAATAAGCGCCGGCGCCCACCTGCCAAGCCATGGCAAAGTCAGTACCGTATTCTTGTTTGCAGTCGCTCCAGCCCTGAGGTGTGATATAGAGCATGTCGGCACCTATACCGAACTCAGCCGATACGCCGAGCACGTCGTTGAAATAGTAACGACCGTTGGCACCTATCATTATTGGCAGATTGATGTAGTTAGGCTTGTCGGCCTTAACATCGTTGAACACATTGCGCACGCCTTTGTCAAGGTTGTTCCAAGCAAGGTCAACACCAACGAAAGGACCTGCCGAGCATTGGTCGTCGATAATGCTGAAAGTGAAGCTATATTTGAACGATAAGCCAATACCCATAGAGGCACTTGTACCAACATGGTCGGCATCCAAAGGCAGAACGCCATAACCGGCGGCAATAGCGTCAGCTTCCTTGTTGAATTCGCCGAGGGGAGCCACAGCGTCGAAACCGAAGTAGAACTCGCCCAAGCGGTCGCTATGGCGATGATGCTGGGCCTGTGCCGAAAAACCTAAAAGCAGCAGTGCTGCCACGACTAAAATACGATTAAGTTTCATCTTCTATATTTTTTAAATTTATACCTTATTTTGCAAATGCAAATATACGTTTTTTTTGTCAGTTTTATAAAAAAATATACATCACTTTTAAAATCAAACAATTATAACTGCAATAAACACAAAAAACAAATTGTTGAAGGCTAAAAATGATGATATTTGCCTCGCATATATGCAAAAAAATGGAGTTTTCGACAAAACAACCCAAAACACCATACGTAGAACAATTTGTTTTACAGTGATTTACAAAATAAACACGATTTAAACGACAAAAAAAGCTCGAAATACACAAATTTTTTGTAACTTTGTTGCCGCAAAAGTTGGCAATCCAACTTACTTAAATTGAAAAAAAACAGGCAATCCGATTAAACTACATTAAGCAAAATGAAAAACAAGTACATCGATTTGATTGACCAGTCGTTCGAATACCCGCAGGACGAGTTCAAAACCATCGACAACGAACTGTATTTCCACGACATACCGCTGATGGAGATTATAAAGCAGTACGGCACGCCGCTGAAAATAACCTATCTGCCAAAGATAAGTTCGCAGATACAGCGTGCCAAACGTCTTTTCAACGTGGCCATTGCAAAGGTTGACTACAAAGGCACTTACAACTACTGCTACTGCACCAAGAGCTCACATTTCTCCTTCGTTTTGGAGGAGGTTCTGAAAAACGACGTCAACCTCGAAACCTCGTCGGCGTTCGACATCAACCTTATCCAGGAACTCTATAACCAAGGGCTGATAACCAAGGACATTTTCATTATCTGCAACGGTTTCAAGCGTCCGCAGTATATCGAAAACATTGCCATGATGCTGAGCGACGGTTTCCACAACATGATTCCCGTCATCGACAACAAAAACGAAATTAACCTGCTCGACGAAGCCATACAGAACCCCGCCGAACCCGTTAAAATCGGCATACGCATTGCTTCGGAGGAGGAGCCGAAGTTCGATTTCTACACCTCGCGACTCGGCATCCGCTACAACGACATAGTGTCGTTCTACGAGGACAAGATAAAGGACAACAGCAAGTTCACTTTCAAAATGCTGCACTTTTTCATCAACACCGGAATCAAGGACTCAGCCTACTATTGGAACGAACTGGCCAAGTGCGTGAACGTGTATTGCGACCTGAAAAAGATTTGTCCGGAGCTTGATTCGCTGAACATAGGCGGTGGTTTCCCAATCAAAAACTCCCTTGTCAGCAACTACGAGTACGACTATATGTCGGAAGAGATTCTGGCACAGATTAAGAACATCTGTACCAACCGAGGTGTGGATGAACCCAACATATTCACCGAATTCGGATCGTTCACCGTGGGCGAAAGTGGTGCAACTCTTTATAGCATCATCGACCAGAAACAACAGAACGACCGCGAGCTGTGGTATATGATCGACAGTTCGTTCATCACCACCCTGCCCGACTCGTGGGGAATCAACCAACGTTGGATAATGCTCCCCATCAACAACTGGGACAAGGAGTACCAGCGTGTGTTCCTTGGAGGCCTCACCTGCGACAGCCAGGACTACTACAACAACGAGGCGCATGCCAACGCCATATTCCTGCCAAAGTTGCAGAAAGACGAGCCTCTGTACATAGGCTTTTTCCACACCGGAGCCTATCAGGAGAGCATCGGCGGCTACGGCGGCATCCAGCACTGCCTCATCCCCGCCCCCAAACATATTATAATAGGTCTCGACGAAAACGGCGACTACTACACCAAGCTTTTCGCCAAGGAACAAAGCCACAAATCAATGCTTAAAATATTAGGATACTGACATTTATAAAAACACATCACAATGAAAAGAACGAATTTTCTTATTGGAATTGCCGTTTCGGCAACACTGTTGTTTTCGGCAACATCGTGCAACTCACAGGAAAATAAGGTAGAACTAAAAACAGCCAGCGACACCATAAGCTGGATTTTGGGAGAGAATTTCGCCCGCGGTCTTAAAGAGTCCGAAGTACAGCTTAACAAGCAGGTGATTTTGAAGGCCGTAGAAGCCACTCTCGACGGCAAACCTTCGATGGTGGACAACGTAACTTATCAAGAGGGATTGGAAAACTTTTCGGCAGCCCTTCATTTAGCTCAGCAAAACAAAGAACAAAAAGTTTTCCTCGAACAGCAGGAAACCCTGAAAGCCCTTGCAGAGAAAGACCCCGAAATGAAATATGACGAGACCAGCGGCATTTATTATAAGGTGGTGAAAGAAGGCAAAGGTCCGAAGGCTAAAGAAAAACAACGCGTCCGTTTCAACTACGAAGGTCGTCTGCTCGACGGCACGGTGTTCGACAACTCTTTCAGCACATCAGGAATCTTCAACCTTCCGGCCAATCTCATGCAGGGCGTAGGCTACAGCCTGACCTTGATGAACGCTGGCTCGCGCTACATTTTCTACATCCCTTCGCACTATGCTTTCGGCGCCTCGGGCAGCCCGCAACTGAACATACCCTCCGATGCCATAGTGGTTTACGAAATAGAACTCTACGAACTTTATAAAGACTAAACGAAACACATATATAATAATAACGGCGGAAAGCATAGCTTTCCGCCGTTATTATTTTCGGATATTTATTATTAATGTCCGTAATCCGTAAGGAATTTCAGACGCACAAGACGGATGTCGTCCTCGGTAATATCGTCGTCGTCGGAAAATTCTTCCACGGCATCGTCGATGGAGTCGCTTTCGGAATTGAGGAAATAGTCGAGCAGGTCGTCGCAAACATCTTCGTCCACGTAAGTCTGGATATAATAGTCCATGTTGCTGAGCTTAATGCCCGATTTCACAATGCTTTCCATATTGGTAAGCAGCTCGTCCATGTCTATTTTCTGTGTCGACATTATGTCCTCGAAAGGCACTTTGCGGTCGAGGGCTTTAAGCACGCTGGTTTTCACGCTGGTTTTGCCCACCGATCGTATCTTGAAATCCTGCGGACGCTCGATGCCGTTTTCCTCAACGTATGCTTTTATAAGATCGATAAACGGCTGCCCGTAACGTTCGGCTTTGGCCAATCCCACGCCTATTATGCCGCTCATCTCTTCGATGGTAATAGGATAATGAATTGTCATATCCTCGAGCGAGGGGTCTTCGAAAACAACGTATGGCGGGACCGGAGGGTTGGACCTTTCGGCAATTTCCTTGCGCAGACGTTTCAGCTGCGGAAGCAGTCTGTCGTCGCCGGAGGCCGAGGTGGCTCCAGTTCCAGCCATATTTATCACATCGTCGGTGGACACCTCAGAATAGTCGTGGTCGCGCGACACATACACGGGATGGCTGTGTATCACAAACTTAAGTCCTGCCGGAGTCATTTTCAGCACACCGAATTGTTCTATCTCTTTGGTAACAAAGCCTTCGAAAATGGCCTGACGGATAACGGCTTTCCAGTACAGTTCGTCCTTGTCCTTGCCCTTGCCGAAAACCTCCAGCTTGTGGTGCATGTGGGTTTTGGTGTGACTATTGGTGTGCCCCATCATCACATCGATAATGACTTTGGCTTTGAACATCTGGCGTGTGGCCACGATGGTTTTCAGGGCGTACACCATATCCTCTTCGGCTTCGATGCGTTCCTTGGGGTGCAGACAGTTGTCGCAGTTGCCGCAGTTTTCCACATTGTAGTCCTCGCCGAAATATTTCAGTATGTTTACACGACGGCAGGCCGACGATTCGGCATACGACACCATCTCTTGTATCAGCTGGTTGGCTTGTTCCTGTTCGGTGGGAGTTTTGTCGCTGAAGAATTTATAAAGTTTCTCCACGTCGTGGTCGGAGTAGAAGGCTATGCATTTGCCCTCGCCTCCGTCGCGGCCGGCACGTCCCGTTTCCTGATAGTAGCCTTCCAGGCTCTTGGGTATGTCGTAGTGTATCACAAAACGCACGTCGGGCTTGTCGATACCCATGCCGAAAGCGATGGTGGCCACTATCACCTCCACCTCCTCCATAAGGAATTTGTCCTGATTTTCGTTACGTGTCTTGGTGTCGAGGCCGGCGTGGTACGGCAACGAGCGTATATTGTTGACCCTTAGGAGTTCGGATATCTCCTCCACTTTTTTACGTGTAAGGCAGTATATGATACCCGATTTGTTGGGATTTTCTTTTATGAAACGTATTATCTCTTTGTTCAGCGTCATTGCGTCGCTTGGTTTGGGACGCACCTCGTAGTAGAGGTTGGGACGGTTGAACGACGAGATGAAGACCTTGGCGTTTTCCATGCCGAGGTTGACTATGATGTCCTGCTGCACTTTGGGAGTGGCCGAAGCGGTGAGGGTGAGTATCGCCACTTTTTTGTTGATGGCGTTGATGGCCTCTCGCAGACGGCGGTATTCGGGACGGAAATCGTGTCCCCATTCCGAGATGCAGTGTGCTTCGTCGATGGCGAAAAACGATATGGGCAGTTTTTTCAGGAAATCGATGGTTTCGGGTTTGGATAGGGTTTCGGGCGCGATGTACAGCAGTTTGGTGTTTTTGGCCACAAGGTCGTCTTTCACGTCTTTGGTCTGCTGTCGGTTGAGGGTGGAGTTGAGAAAATGCGCCACGCAGTTTTTGCCGGAGTTGTAGCGCATGGCGTCCACCTGGTTTTTCATCAGCGCTATAAGCGGCGAAACCACAATGGCAGTGCCTTCCGATATCACTGCGGGCAGCTGGTAGCACAACGACTTGCCACCGCCCGTGGGCATGATAACAAAAGTATCGTTGCCCATAAGCACGTTGCGGATTATCTCTTTTTGGTCGCCTTTGAAGCTGTCAAAACCGAAATATTCCTTCAACGCAGCGTCGAGGTCGATGTCCTCTACTCTTTTCTTTTTACCTGATACTGTAGCCATTAGCGTGTGTCTGCCTTAATATCGTCAAATTTTTTCGCGCTAAGTACAAATAATTTCGTACTTTTGCGTTATTATTTTGATTTGTAAAGTTATCATTTTTTTTTTAAATAACAAAATATTTTTTGCCATGAAAACCGAAAACGAGCTCAAAGATATTGCTAATCAGGTTTTTAGCTGCGAAAAAAAAGCTATCGAAAATATGGGGAAACTGTTGGATAACAACTTTCCCGATGCTGTAAAAACACTTTTTTTGGCCAAAGGAAGGGTAATAATCACTGGCATCGGAAAGAGTGCCAACATAGCCAACAAAATAGTTTCCACTTTCAACTCCACCGGCACTCCGGCCATCTTTATGCACGCCGCCGACGCCATCCACGGCGACTTGGGCATTATCCAGCCCGACGATGTGGTGATTTGCATCTCCAAAAGCGGCAACACGCCAGAAATAAAGGTGCTTACACCCCTTATCAAAAACACCGGAAACACTTTGATAGCCATTGTTGGCAACACCGAATCCTACCTCGCCTCGCAGGCCGACATAGTGCTTAACACCACCGTAGAGTGCGAGGCCGACCCCAACAACCTCGCCCCCACCGCAAGCACCACGGCACAGCTCGTTATGGGCGACGCTCTGGCCGTGGCTCTGCTCGAATGCCGTCGTTTTTCGGCCAACGACTTTGCCAAATACCACCCCGGCGGCGCTCTCGGCAAACAGCTGTACATGCGCGTTTCCGATATTTACAAGAACAACGAGCGTCCGCTAGTGGCTCCCGAAACGAGCATACGCGACACTATTTTGGAGATGACGGGCAAACGTCTGGGCTGTACCGTGGTGGGCCACGACACCCGCATCGACGGCATCATCACCGACGGCGACCTGCGACGAATGCTCAAAGCCAACGCCGACATCGTTGGTCTAAAAGCCTCCGACATTATGTCGACAACGCCAAAGACCGTACTCGACACCGACTTTGCCGCCAACGCTCTTGCCATAATGCGCAAAAACTCCATAACACAGCTCGTTGTAACCAACGCCGAAGGACATTACCTCGGCATAATACATCTGCACGACCTTCTGCGCGAAGGTATTGTGTGATTTTAAATTTTAAACAGTAATACTACATATATATATGATACTCAGAACCGAAGACGTAGTTAAAAAATACCGCAAACGCACCGTTGTGAAAGGCGTTAGCGTTAATGTGGAACAAGGAGAGATTGTGGGGCTGCTCGGTCCCAACGGAGCAGGCAAAACCACCACATTCTATATGATTGTGGGCATTATAAAACCCTATTCCGGAAAGGTGTTCCTCGACAACACCGACATCACCAAGATGGCCCAGTACCAACGCGCCAAGCACGGCGTGGGATACCTTGCACAGGAAGCCTCGGTGTTCCGCAATCTCTCTGTGGAGGACAATATAATGGGAATTCTGGAGTTCACCGACTTGAACAAAGAACAGCGTCAGGAAAAGCTGGAGTCGCTGCTCGACGAGTTCGGCCTACAGCACATACGCAAGAGCAAAGGCATACAGCTCTCAGGCGGCGAACGCCGACGCACGGAGATAGCCCGCGCCCTGGCTGCCGACCCAAAGTTCCTGCTCCTCGACGAGCCTTTCGCCGGCGTTGACCCCATTGCAGTGCAGGACATTCAGTCCATCGTTGCCAAACTGAAGGACAAAAACATAGGCATCCTCATCACCGACCACAACGTGCACGAAACCCTCAACATCACCGACCGCGCCTACCTGCTTTTCGAAGGCAGTGTGCTTAAATCGGGCACACCCGAAGAGCTGGCCAACGACCCCGTTGCACGCAAGCTGTACCTCGGCGACGATTTCGAACTGCGATAAACGGCATCAAAATGGGAGACTCCGACAGCATCAACAGCAGATGGGAACGCTACAAAAACCGTTTCAAGACGTTTCTCACTCTCGAAAAAAGCCTTTCCCAAAACAGCATCGATGCATACCTGCACGATGTGGAACTTCTTAAAAATAACTACGCTGTTCCTTCGGGGCTTATTCCCGAAAAGATAACCCTCAGCGATCTTCAGGCTTTTATCAAAGACCTGAACAACACCGACATAGCTGTCGCCACCCAAAGTCGCATAGTCTCGGGACTGCGTATGTTTTTCCATTATCTTGCCATCGAGGATGTGATTAAAGAAAATCCCACCGACATGCTCGACATGCCGCGACATACACGCAAGCTGCCCGATGTGCTTTCCAACGAAGAGATAGATAAAATCCTCGCCACTTTCGACCTTTCGCGCGAAGACGACTCACGCAACCAGGTGATAATAGAAGTGCTTTACGGCTGCGGACTGCGAGTTTCGGAGCTGGTAAACCTGCGCCTGTCGCAGCTCCACCTCGACGACGAGTGCCTACTGATTCAGGGCAAGGGCGACAAACAACGGTGGGTTCCCATAAACAAACACGCCATAAAACTGCTACGACTTTACATCACTGGCCAACGCAACGAAATAGAAATAAAGCCCGGCAACGAGAACTATGTTTTTCTGTCGCGGCGTGGCCGAAAACTCACGCGGCAGTACATATTTATGTTTATACAAACAGCGGTGGAGAAAGCGGGGATACACAAGACCGTAAGTCCGCACAGTTTCCGCCACTCCTTCGCCACCGAGCTTGTGCGCAACGGTGCCGACCTGCGTGCAGTGCAGGAGATGCTCGGACACGAGTCCATTACCACCACCGAAATTTACACCCATCTCGACCAAAAATACCTGCGAGAGACAATAACTAAATTCCATCCGAGGTTCAAAAATTAGTTTTTTTCCCTTGTCATCGGCTGTTCCGTCTCTTTATAATTCAAATTTTTGGCGGAAAAAATAACACCCCCCTGCATTTATTGCAAAAAAAATCGTAACTTTGCACTTTGCGAAAAAAAATAAAACACATATATCTACAATGAAAAAAACGTTTCTTAGAATGCTGTCCATAGGATTGACAGCCAGTTTGTTGGCTATAGCAAACACAGCCAACGCATGCACCAATTTTTTGGTAACCAAGGGAGCCACAGTTGACGGTTCCACGTTTGTAACCTATGCCGCCGACTCGCACGTACTCTACGGTGAGCTGTACTACCGTGCCGCCGCCAAATTCCCAAAAGGCACCGAGTTCGAAGTGATAGACTGGGACTCAGGTCGTCCGCTGGGAAAAATCAAACAGGCAGCCGAGACCTACTCCGTGGTAGGCAACATGAACGAGTTCCAGCTCGTTATCGGCGAGACCACCTACGGTGGTGTTGACGAACTACAGAAATGCGAAGGCATCATCGACTACGGCAGCCTTATCTACATCACCCTGCAGCGCGCCAAAAACGCCCGCGAAGCCATAAAAGTGATGGCCGAACTAGTGGCCGAATATGGCTATGCCAGCGAGGGCGAGTCGTTCTCCATTGCCGACCCCGAAGAGGTTTGGATTATGGAGATGATAGGCAAAGGTCCCAAGATGGACAACAAAAAATGGAACAACGGAGCAGTGTGGGTGGCCCGCCGCATCCCCGACGGATATGTCTGCGCCCACGCCAACCAGGCACGTATCACCACCTTCCCCATGGAGAAAGCCTCCAAAAACAGCATCAGCAGCAAAAACCTGAAAAAGATTTTTGACAAGAACATTGATGTGGTATATGCCGAAGATGTGGTGGAATTCGCCCGCATGAAAGGCCTCTACAACGGCACTGACGAGAACTTCAGCTTCTCCGACACCTACAACCCCGTGACCTTCAGCGGCGCCCGCGCCTGCGAGGCACGCGTGTACGCTTTCTTCAACCGTGTGGCAAAGGGCATGGAAAAATACGAGCAATACGCCATGGGCTACGACCTTAAAAACCGCATGCCTTTGTGGATTAAACCCGACCAGCCGCTCGACGTGCACGACATGATGATGCTTATGCGCGACCACTACGAAGGCACCCCCATGGACATGACCAAGGACGTGGGAGCAGGCCCCTTCA
>Ga0310697_10000887_pt1 | contig 37679 bp, 30 predicted proteins | sample 172DNAGHGlowgp2_FD_203883 | JGI IMG/M metagenome (GOLD analysis project Ga0310697, IMG submission 203883) | Sheep rumen microbial communities from Palmerston North, Manawatu-Wanganui, New Zealand - 1728 DNA GHGlow gp2 (v2) (version 2) | ecosystem: Host-associated > Mammals > Digestive system >...
CGATAGTCCGTCATGTATCCGTTGTAGGTCTTGCCCTCCGTGCCGGAGAAGTCCTTGTTGTACACCAGCTTCGTGTTGGGCGGGATGGTCCCCTCCAGGAACGGATACAGATCGTGCTGATGGCCGGTGACGAGGATATCCACGCCGATCTCGTTCAGCCGCTCCGTCCAGGCGGCCTTGACTGCTTCATGGTTGTGGCGCGCGTTCACAAAGGGGATGGGGATGTGGCAGACGGCCATGGTGTAGGCGGCGTCCTTATATTCCCCTGCGGCAATGATATCGTCCAGCATGCGGGTCTGCTCCTCCCGGTACAGATCAAACTGGGCCGTTTCATAATACTCCCACCAGTCGTCGTCGTGATCTTCACCCAGATCGAGCATGATGCCGTATATGTCCGAAAGCCGGAAGGTGTAATAGAACTTGCCGTTCTTGCTGCCGGTATATTTGTACAGATCCTCAGCATACTCGCCCTTGATCTCGTGGTTGCCCCGGGTATAAATGACCGGGATCATGCCGCCGGTGATCTTGAAGGCGATCTCATTGGCGATCTGGGCGTCCTCATACCGATCGACCATGCTGGTCTGATCCCCCAGGAGCACGATGAAGTCAAGGGTGTTTTCCAGCCACGCATGGCCGGCAAGGCTCGCCGCGCCCTCCACGGCGCCATGGATGTCCGGGAGGGCCAGATAACAGATCCCGTCCGCAGAATTCACTGGGATGAACGAGTATTGCTCGGAAAAGGTTTCGCCCGTATAGCCGCCGAAAGGCCCCCGGTAGATCATCTGCTTGGCGCAGATCTTGTAGCTCTTTACCTCGTCCAGCGCGCGCTGCGGCACGGTGACCTTATGCACCAGGTCCCGGGACCGCATACTGCCCGCGTAAAGATCGTAGTATTTCTCCTGGCCGACCTCCACCCAGACGATGGCGGTGTCGCTGGTGGAAAACACGATCTGGTAGTCATCCTCCACTGCATAGACCACCGGCCGGTACGTGAAGCGGCATGGCCGAAGGCCGTAGCCCACGACGGCACAGGCGGCGATCAGCGCCACCAGGAACAGTATCTTTACCGCAAGATGCCAGCCCCTGTTCGGCGCGTGGAAAAACAGCAGGCAGAAAACAAGGATCAGCGCGGCGGCCACCCCCACGGATCGGAGGAATTTCGGCAGGATGAACTGGATATAATCGTTGGAGCCGTTGGCGATCACGACGCCGATGGCGATGGCGAAAACGGCGGAGAACGCCAGCGACGCGATATACGGCCATCTCTTTTTGTCGCGGATACAGAGGAAGGAGAGGATCGTAAGCAGCAGGATCACGCCCATGAGGACGCAGATAATCAGCGGCAGGTTCATCACAAGAAAGCTGGGGTTGTGATCCGCTCCCAGGAATTTGGAAATGCCCGCCCAGTTGACGCGCAGCGCGATCCAGAACAGGAAAACCGCCGTGCTGCAGAGCACGGCCGCCGCCTGTAGCCAGTATTTCTTTATGAAAGCGCGAAAGGTCATTTCCATACGTCCCTCCTGATTCGTCCGGACTGCACAAAGCGCCGCCCGGTGATACGAATACAATACCATACTCGGGGCAAAAAACCAACCGGCTCTTTGCCGGAAAGCGCCCGGATTTTCGCTATGACTCGATACTCCGTACAGTCCCGTATCTGTTTTACCGCTAGAAAAGCACAAACGTCCGCCGGTGGCTAATCCAACGGCGGATATCCTGGTAGGATAAGGAGGGTTGTATGAAATCGTTTCTTTTGATCGGCGCCGGGAATTTCGGACATCTGCTGGCCCGTGAACTCAGCAAGCAATCGTGCGAGCTCATGATAGCGGACATCAGCGAGCATGCCCTGGAGGATCTGCTGGAGCTGGGCATCAGTGCCAAAATAGGCGACTGCAAGCGGGAAGAAGTGCTCGAGTCGTTCGATGTTGCGTCATTCGATGCCTGTTTCGTGTGCGTCGGCGGCCATTTTCAGACAAGCCTTGAGATCGTCTATCTGCTGAAAAAACTGCATGCGGCAAAGATCTATTGCAGAGCCGATGACGATTCACAGACAAGGTTCCTTGGCATAATCGGCGCGGATCATGTGATCTATCCTGAACGCGAAGCCGCCCAGAGCCTCGCCGTAAGCGAAGCCAACGATTCGATTTTCAACTGCATTCCCATGACAGAAGGCTACAGCGTCTATGAGATAGCCACGCCCGCATCGTGGGTGAACAAAACGATCAGCGAGGCCAACATATATCAGGTGTATAGAATCAATATACTGGCCATCGTCAAAAACGGCGTCATTTCCATGATGCCGCCCTCCAGCTATCAGCTGAACGCCAACGATCACTTGATGGTGCTGGGGCACCAGGCAGATATTGAAAAGCTGAAGTGACAGTTCCCGGTTATACTAGGAACAAGCGCAGTTTATACCATAAGTATGAATGGAATAACAGCGCAGGGCAGCGGCTCACGGTGCTGCAAATCTCCGGTCTTACCTGTGGAAGGCTTTTCCGAGTGTGTTACCGCTGTTCGGACTTGAACGAGTCCTGTGCAAAGCAGATCGCGGACACGGCGTCGTGGGTGTAGAAGTCCAAGGCGCTGCGGCTGTCGTCGTTGCGGCCGCTGACGTTAGCGGTACGGTGGCTATTCAAAAGCTCATTCAGTTTGCTATATACATAACGCATATTGTTTTTCCTCTTTTCTGTTCAGTTGTGCTTTCCTTCAAGCACGCGTTTATCATAAAACAAACTCCATGTAATTTCTACGAAATTCTTGTCATCTTTCACATATATTACAGATTTTTTGTTGCCATGGTGAAAACGAATCGGTATACTGTAGGGGAAAGCAAGCTACAGCGAAGGGAGGCGGCGCATGGAACAAAGCGAACGCTTTTTAGATTTTCGCATTCTGAAACGAACGAAGATCGGAGTTTGGGAGGAGGATGGGAAACGGTTTCATCGCTTCCACGAAATCTTCATTATCACGGAGGGGCGCTGCTCCGTGCTGATCGGGCGGCGTATCTACCGCCTGCAGGCGGGGGACATTGCGATTATCCCTGCCCGCACGCTGCACAAGACGGACTATCTCAACGACGGACTGCACACCAAGTATGTCATTTCGCTGACGAAGGAAACCGCCGCGGAGATCGACGGCTTTCTCGGCGAAAAACTGACGCCCCTGTGTCTGCGTGCCGGGCAGGTCACGATCCCTTCGCAGCGGCGCGATGCGATCTTCCTGCTGCTCGGACGAATGTTCTACGAATACGAGAACCAGCCGCCCCACGCCCACAGCGTCGCCAAGGCGTGCCTTTGTGAGCTGCTGATCTCGATTCTGCGTTACCGCGCGCAGGAGGCGGAAAACGACGGGTCGGAGGATGAGACCACGCGGCGCGTCCATCAGGTGACGGCGTACCTGTATGACCATTTGGCCGAGGAAATATCACTGCCGGGGCTTGCGGCCCATTTTGCCGTGAGCCCGTCGCACCTGTCGCGCACGTTCAAACGGGTGACCGGCTTCGGCCTGCGCGAATACCTCGTCAACCTTCGGATCCAGCGTGCTTGCGAACTGCTACTGTCCACCTCGCTTTCGATCACGGAGATCGCCGACCGCTGCGGCTTTAACGACAGCAACTATTTCGGGGACGCCTTTCACAAGGCTATCGGCGTTTCCCCGCGGGACTACCGGAAGCTGGGATAGCTTAGTACAAATGTAGGCTTTTGAACAGACCCTTTTCTTTTTCCCGGATAGCTGATACAATCAAAAAGTAAAGACGATTTCAAGGTTTTTGTGTGCGGGCCAAATCATATTGAATCGACCCGTTCCGGGGGAGGGACGATGCTCCGATGATCAGAATTCTGTTTGTTTGTCACGGCAACATCTGCCGAAGCCCGATGGCGGAGTATGTGATGAAGGACATGGTGCACAAGAGAGGCATTGAAGGCAGGTTCGAGATCGCTTCGGCGGCCACCAGCCGGGAGGAGATCGCTAACCCGGTCTATCCTCCCGCCAGGCGAATGCTGAGCAAGCACGGGATCGACTGCTGCGGGCATCACGCCCGACAGATGACCCGGGGGGATTACGACCGATACGATTATATCATCGGCATGGACAGGGAAAACCTTCGGAATATATGCCGCATTGCCGGCAGCGACCCAATGGGCAAGGTCAGCCTCCTGCTGGATCACACGGCCCGATCGGGGCAGGAGGTGGCAGACCCGTGGTACACGGGGAACTTTGAGGAAACATGGCAGGATGTTTGGGACGGCTGTACCGGGCTCCTGGCGGAAATGGAGGGATAAAGATGTCGGAATACTTTGGAAAAGAAGTCCCTAAGCTGGGGTTTGGACTGATGCGGCTGCCCCGCAAGCTCCTCGCTACGGACGTGGAGCAGGTGAAGCAGATGGTGGATCGGTTCATGGAGGCGGGGTTCACCTACTTTGACACCGCTTTTGTGTATCCGGGCTCGGAGGCCGCCATCCAAAAGGCCCTGGTGGCGCGGTATCCCCGGGAGAGCTTCACCCTGGCGACCAAGCTGAACGCCATGATGGCGCCTACGGAAAAGGCAGCGAAAAAGCAGTTCTATACCAGCCTTGAGCGCACGGGGGCGGGGTACTTCGACTACTATCTGCTCCACGCTCTCATGGAGAACAATTATAAGAAGTACGACCGGTTCGGCATCTGGGATTTCGTGAAAGAGCAAAAGGAAAAGGGGTTGGTGAAGCATTACGGGTTTTCCTTCCACGGGGGGCCGGAGCTTTTGGACAGGCTGTTGACAGAGCATCCCGACGTGGACTTTGTACAGCTGCAGATCAACTATGCAGACTGGGAGAATCCCTCGGTGACTTCCCGCCGGAACTATGAGATCGCTCGCCGCCACGACAAGTCGATCGTGGTCATGGAGCCGGTGAAGGGCGGGAAGCTGGCCAATCCTCCGGAGGAGGTCGGCAAGCTTTTCAAAGCGTACCATCCGGACATGTCCTGCGCTTCCTGGGCCATTCGCTTTGTGGCTTCCCTGGATGGGATCCTGACGGTCCTCTCCGGCATGTCCAATGTGGAGCAGATGGAGGATAACCTGTCCTACATGAAAGACTTCCGGCCCCTGAACGAGGAGGAGCAGGCGATCATCCGGGAGGCCCAGCGCGTCCTGGGAGAATCGAAGACCATTCCGTGCACCGCCTGTCGCTACTGCGTGGAGGGGTGCCCGAAGCAGATCCCCATCCCGGAGATCTTCGCCGCCGTGAACCTGCACCTGGGCAACGGGCAGATGGAGGAAGCCCGACAGAATTACCGCGCCGCTGTCTCTGAAGGACACGGGGCCTCCGACTGCATCCAGTGCCGCCGGTGTGAGCAGGCCTGCCCGCAGCATCTGCCCATCACAGATCATCTGAAACAGGCGGCGGAGATGTTTATAGAGAATTGATGGGGATCGCGTTCAATAGCTTGGGCGGCCTGGAAAGGTTAGCGCGCCTATAAAGGCAGGTCGACTGCGCTCTGAGATCGTTCCGATCGCAGAAGTATCTCCAAGATTGAAAGAGTATTAAAAGCAGGTTGGCAGGGGGGGAAGGATGGATACGCGTCGTAAGATGATCAAAAAGGGAGCGGGGATCGTCGTGGATTGCCTGATGGCATTGCTCCTGCTCCTGCAAATGCTTCACGTCTTCACCGGGAACACGGTGCACGAATGGCTGGGCATCGCCTTTTTCCTGTGCCTCGCCGTCCATCTGATCCTGAAGCGGCACTGGCTGGCGGGGATGCTGAAAGCGAGGGGCAGAAAGGGCGGCTTCGCTGTGAAGCTGTTTGAGGGAGCGACGCTGGCGCTGCTGTTGGCGGCCATCACGCTGATGGTATCCTCCATGGACGTTTCCCGGCTGCTGTTTCCGAAGGTCATGCTCTTCGGCAGCGCCGATCTGCATCGGTATCTGGCCACCGCTGTCCTGACCTTGAGCGTCCTTCACGGAGGGCTCGCGCTCCTTCGGCGGTCCAGGAAGAAAAAACGGATGCTCCTCCTGCTGATCGCCTCCGTGGCCCTGAGCGCGGCGCTGGGCCTGGCGCTGGTGCCCTATTTGGACCGGCATTATAAGCGAGTGGAAGTGGGATACGAGCAGGCGGTTTCGGGAGAGAAGCTGGCATGGACGGGGAAAAAGCCCCTGACGGTGTACTTTACGCGGGTGGGGAATACGGACTTCGCGCCGGACGTGGACGCCGTTTCCGGCGCGTCGCTGCTGCTGGCGGACGGCCGACTCATGGGCAGCGGCGAGCTGCTGGCGGATATGGTGCAGGACGCCGTCGGCTGCGATACGCGGGCCATCGTGCTGACAGGGGAGAAATATCCATCCGCTTACGGCGATACGGTCGTCGTGGCCCAGCGGGAACTGCGCAGCGACAGCCGTCCGGCGATCGAGCCTGTGGACGTTTCGGAATATGACGAGATCATTCTGATCTATCCCCTGTGGTGGGGCACCATCCCCATGCCGGTGGCGACCTTCCTGGAGAGTGGGGATTTCATGGGAAAGACCATCTACCTGATCGCGTCCCAGGGCAGCAGCGGCTTTGGCGCCAGCACGGAGGCCATACGGGCCCTTTGCCCCGGCGCAACGGTCAGGGAGGGGATCAGCGTTTACTGCGACGACATCCCCAAAGCGCGGGACGAGATCGGGCAGTATCTCCAGTCGATCCTGCCGTAAACGGCGTCGATGCCACGGATTGACGGATGAAGGCGCAGCGGAGGGAACGGCATATACGCATCAAAAATAGCTGACCTTAACGCGCTTGCCCATGGTGCGAAGGGCCGCGGACAACTCGTCGACGAGCCGCATCTTGATATGGAAATTGATCGGCAGGTTCGGGTCCTGATGGGCGGGGTTGACCGCCCGTCCCACGTAGAAATTGATGTCGGTTGCTTCCTCGAACAGCAGGCGGCAGATCATCGACGCGTCGTCGCGCCCGTAGCTCCACGTCTCATACTGGGCGTTCTCGTCGATAAAGTCGTGGGCATACTCGACCACCCGGCTCATGGTAATGACGCCTTCGGTGACGAGATCGACCCCTTCCAGCTCGGACGTGGGGGGAATACCTCCGATCATCTCGCCGGTCCCCGGGTGCAGCGGCACCTGCAGATGCTTCGCGGCGATCGACGCCGTCGTGCCGCCGCAGATGATATGCTTGCCTTCCTTCGAGAAGAACAGGTTCATCATGCGCTCGGCGTCGTCCGGATCGCTGGGCGGCCCGAACAGGATGTTCATCGGCTCGCGCTTGCGGATCGCGATCACGCAGGCGGTCGCATCGTCCCGGGGTTCGCCTCCGTAGAGCTTCCAGCATTCGTCCACGAGCATGGTCGACAGCGTCTTGGCGGTGTATCCCGCAAGGGAGATCGTCTCCATAAACTCGATGATATCCTTGCGGGTCCAGTTCATGTTGTACGCTTCCTCGGCGCTGGCGTGGGGACAGCCGTCGGACATGGCGATGAACAGATCTCCTTCCTCCAGACGGATGTGGGAGCGCTAGATCTTCTTGCCCCCGACGATCATTTCCTGCATCGGGTAGTCGTAGTTCTGACCGTTGCGGAGCAGGATCAGCTGGGGATTGTCGTACTGGATCACGTCCGCATAGGTGTTGTTCAGCAGATGCACGATCGTGAACGTGGAATACGCGACGCCGTGCTTGGAATCGACCGGAAGGGTCGCGGCGATGGTGCGGACGCAATCCTCTATGGAGAGCTCCTCCGCCATCATGGTGGATATGATTTTTGAGGTCAGCGTGGAGAGGATGCTCGCCTTGACGCCGCTGCCGAGACCGTCGGCAAGGACGACGACCGTGGAATACTCGTCCGACGCGATGTCCACATGGTCGCCGCAGAGCTGTTCGCCCGCATGCAGGATGCTTTTATAGCCGATATCGGCGCAAAGATCATTCATCGGTGACGGACTCCTTCAGCTTCGCCAGCGCGATCTTCGTTTCCGCGGCGGTTTCGCCCAGCAGCGATGCAATCTCCTGCACGATGCGCATCTGCTTCTCCACCACCTTGTCGGCGACTTCCACGGTCTGACGGGTGATCTGCTCCTTCTTTTCCCGCTCGGTCTCCTCGTTCGTGATGTCCCGCATGGAACAGACCATCATGCGGAACCATATAATAGCACCATATACAACGTACATTTCGCAACAATACATTGCGTATTTCCGATCTTTTTTGCGCTGTCACGATCCTTTCGCGGGAGCATTTTCCGAATCCCCCTTTATGAATTGACAAGGAGGGATGGAACCATTAGTATTAAATCGTTAAACCACTTCAACGGTATTCCCCGGCAAATATACAGAAAGACGAAAAAGCAAATGATCACTAATGACAAGGGCATCGTGGAACTAAAGCATTTCATTTTGCAGGAAGTGTGCCGGCTGGCATGGGACAACCGGCTGAACCCGGAGGAGACGGAGAAGATCGTCTACGAAGTCAGCCCCGGCCCCAAAGCCCAGTACCGCTGCTGCGTGTATAAGGAGCGGGAGATCGTTCGGGGCCGCATCCGCCTGGCCCAGGGCATGAGTCCCGAAGCAAGCACCCCCACCAAGAACGTGGTGGCCGTCATCCCCGCCGCCTGTGACGACTGTCCCATCCAGGACTATTTCGTCACGGACATCTGCCGCTTCTGTCTGGGCAAAGCCTGCCTCAATTCCTGTCGCTTCGGAGCCATCTCCCCCGGCGATGCCAAGATGCGCATCGATTCCACCAAGTGCAAGTCCTGCGGTCTGTGCGCCAAAGCCTGTCCTTACGGGGCTATCATCCATCAGGAGCGCCCCTGCAAGAAAGCCTGCCCCGTGGGCGCCATCTCCTATGACGAAGCGGGCATCTGCCGGATCGACGAAACGAAGTGCATCCACTGCGGTCACTGCATCCACAACTGCCCCTTCGGCGCCATCGGTTCCAAGATCTTTGCGGTGAACGTGATCCAGGCCATCCGTGAAGGCAAACGGGTCGTCGCCATGTGCGCCCCGGCCACGGAGGGTCAGTTCGGGAAGGAGATCACCATGGCGGCCATCCGCAGCGCGCTGAAAAAGGCGGGGTTCGCGGATATGGTGGAGGTTGGCCTGGGCGGGGACATGACCGCCGCCTTCGAAGCGCTGGAATGGATCAAGGCCCGGAAGGAGGGGCGGATCATGACCACCTCCTGCTGCCCGGCCTTCATCTCCATGCTGCACCATCATTTCCCGAAGGTGTACGAGCAGAACAAGTCCTCCACCGTTTCCCCCATGGTGGCCGTGTCCCGGTATCTGAAGTATATGGACCCGGACTGCGTCACCGTGTTTATCGGCCCCTGCATTGCCAAGAAGGGGGAGACCGTCAACGAGCTCATCGCGGATCGGGCCGACTATGCCCTGACCTACGGAGAGATCGTGGCCATGCTGGACGCCAAGGGCGTTAAAATCGAGCCGGTGGAGGAGACCTATCAGGAATCGTCCCTCTTCGGAAAGCGGTTCGCGGGCAGCGGCGGCGTCGCCGGCGCCGTCATAGAGGTCATGAAGGAGCTGGGGGAGGACACCTCCGATATCCGGCTCATGATCTGCGCCGGCGGGGACGAATGCAAGAAGGCCATGACCCTGCTGAAGGCGGGGAAGCTGGACACCGACTTTGTGGAGGGAATGATCTGCCCCGGCGGCTGCGTGGGCGGCCCTTCCAAGCACCAGGCGGAGAATCTGGTGCTGCGGGCCAGGGAGGATCTGCTGGGCAAGGCGGACGGACGGCGCATCCTGGAGAATCTGCAGGATTACCCCATGGGCCGCTTCTCCATGGATCGGGACGGCAGCATGCCGGAAGAGCCCCTGCCGTTTACATCCCGCTGAGCGAATAATAAGCGCTGCGCCTGAGAGGCCGAGCAAACCTAAAAAGCTTCCTGCTCATCTTTTTACGGATGAAACAAGGAAGCTTTTTTTCGTTCTTTCGATCATGGAGCCGCTTTTCCCGCATAATAGACTCCTTTGGGCATCATCTTTCAGCGGACCCGTCTTTCAGCTTATACAGGCAGTATGTCCAGTCCCGTCCCTCGAAGGGGAAGGTGCATTTGTCCACCAGCGCATAGTTCCTGCCGGGAGACTTCCTGCCGCGGACGACGATGTATTTCACCGCGCCGTCTCGGATCAGCCGATCGTGCTCCTCGTCCTGTTCCTGCAGGCTCAGGTTGAACGTGCAGAAGAAGCGGCACTCCGGTTCCACGCCGGAGGCAAGGTAGAAACCGCCGTCCAGAAAGCCCAGGTTGAGCAGGGAGGCGTCGTCGTCCTGCCGGATGATCTGGGCAAATCGATATTGGGGCAGGTCCTCCTGTTCATACGCCATCAGGTACGCATTGCCGCTGTTCCGGTATGCGATACAGCCGCTTCCGGCCAACAGGACCACGGACAGGGCGGCGGCGCCTGCCGCGACGGCCTTTTTCGGCGCTTTTTGAACCGCCCATGGGAGGAACAGCAGCACCGGGACCCACCCGAGGACGCTGAACCCGGAGAGGATCAGGGCGTAATAGGGATAGGTGCGTCCGTTGGCGTAGGTGAACAGACCCAAAGCGGCGGCAGAGCCGATCAGCAGCAGTCCCTGGCCCCAGGTTTTCCCCGGGCGAAAGAAGGGCCACAGGCAGCCCAGGGCGGCGGGAACGGACCACATCCAGTTGTTCAGCAGCGCCGTCAGCGGCGGGTCGTGGCGGGGACTTTTTCCCGCCGCGTAGGCGGTCAGGTTGTTGACGAAGTAGACCTCCCACAGGGAAGACAGCGCGCCCTTTGCCCAGAACCACAGAAGGAGGGGGACCGTGAGGGCCAGCGCCCCCAGCAGGCCGTATGTCAGGGCCGTCCAAAGCCGGTCCGCCTTTTTCGTCGCCAGGTACCAGACCAGCAGGGCCAGGGCGCCGCCGGCAAAGACGCCGCAGAAGGTATACTTGACCCACAGGGCCAGGGCGGCGAGAACGCCGCAGAGGAACGCCTCCCCCCTGGACAGCGGGCGATCCTCTCGCATCGCTGTCAGGGCCAGCTTCAGAAACAGAGCGATGACCGGCAGAAACAGCTCCTCCGCGCTGCTGCCGTGGGAGAAGGCAGGGCTGATCCCGATACAAAGGGCCAGCACCGGCGGCAGCAGGAACAGGGGCCAGACGGCGTCCTCCACCCACAGCGCGGCGATCCGGGTGCCGATGTACAAAAACAGACCCAGGCAGACGACCTCCAGAAGGAATACGCCGAGAAAGCTTTCCCCGGAGATCAGGGCCGCCAGGGCGAAGAACAGGTACAGGATCGGCCCCTTCTGTTCGTAGAGATCGAGATAGGGCATCTTCCCCTGCAAAATCCCCCGCCCCACGGTGAAGAAGCATTGCACGTCCACCCAGTCGTTCGTCGGGTACAGCGGCGAACTCTTGGAGCAGATCAGCAGGACGGTACAGGCGGACAGGAACGACCACGCCAGCAGGGCCGGCTTCGTCCCTTGCGCCTTTTTCACGGTGCCCATCACGCGGCCCTTCGCCGTTCCCGGATCACCCGGGTGAAAAACAGCAGTCCGCCCAAAAGAGTCAGCGCCGCACCGGCGATCCAGTATACGACGATCAGGGGACTGGTGGTGCCGTAGATCTCCAGTGCGCCTGAGATCAGGCTGCCCACGGTCAGCGTGGCGATCCCCGCGTGATACAGGCCCCAGCAGACGCGCTTTGGAAGGGGCGCGGGGCGCGTACTGACAAGATACAGGGGCAGCACCCCCAGCACCAGGGGGAAGGCGAAGGCGTAGAGCATATAGTACGAGTAAACCTCGTGGCTGAACCGCTCATATACCGCCCCGAACAGAGCGCACAGCAGCGCGGTGGCAAGATCCGTCAGGATCAGTTTTTGCAGGGTGGTCAGCTTACGCGCTGTATCCGATGTAGACAATGTCGCTCACGCTCCTTTCGTTGGACCGATTCTTCCCCGATGCGGGGTTGTTGATGATATTGCCCAGGAACACCATGGAGGACGAACCGCCGCCGTCCAGGTTGTATGCGGTCTCGACGCCCAGGGACTGCAGGAAGGAGGCCAGCTCGTAGAGGGAGAGGCCGTCGCTTTCACTGGTCCGCCCGTCCGACACGACGAAGACGTAATGCAGGTCGTCGACGACGCCGATCGCCGTGCGGGGGTTGCTGGCCATGGCTCTGCCCACCTCGTCCTTTTCCGAAACGCTCACCTCGCCGCCCTCGATGAGCGCCGGGCCGAAGGACAGCACGTTCCAGGCCCCGTTTGCAATCAGAGCTTCCGCCGAGATCTCGTCCTCGTTGACGATGCCGAAGGAGCCGTCGGCGTAGATCACCAGATCCTCGCTGCCGCTGCTCTGGCTTCGGTACAGCACGCCGTTTCGGATCACGTAGCCGCTGCGCTGCGCGCCGTAATAATCTCCGTTGACGGCCAGGATGGCATCGACGGAAGAGGCGATGGAGGAGGTCTTTTCCGTGATATTGCGCCCGTAGGTGTTGTCGGCAAAAGCGGTCCTTAGGTAATCGGAGGACGCAAGCTGCACGTCCGCCACGTAGACGGTGGTGTCCGACAGCCGATAGGTGCTGAGCTCGATGGAGATGTTTTCGTCCGCATAGGAGGTTTCCGTGGAGACCGGTTCTACGGACGCGCTTTCGGCCGCTGCCGGCGCTGCTATCGTCAGGACGGCGGGCGCCACCGTCTCCGTGACGTCAGAAACGATCGCGTATGACCGCTGGATCAGGAACGCGTCGGCCAGGAGGTAGCCGGTAAAGAGGAACAGAGCTAGTCCAAAGAGGACCGGGAACCAATGCTTTGCGTGTTTCATGTTCGTATCCTCGTGAGTCGTCCCGTCAGTGACGCCCGTGGCCGCCGGATCTTCCGCCGAAGCCGCCGAAGCCCCCGAAGCCCCCGAAGCCGCCCGCAGCGCCTTCTGTGGCGGAGGACTGGGTCCAGCTGAGGAAGGCGGAGCCGTCCTTTTCCACCGCATAGGAGCCGTTGAGCCGGAAGGCGTCCGAGGCGATCCAGCAGGAGGAATAGGACCCGTCCAGGGTAAAGGCGAAGATCGTGCCGCCGTCGGCGTCCGTGATGCGGTATTCGCCGGCGGAGAAGCCGGTGCCGCTGGACACGTAGGTGTTGACCGACCCCGTTTGGGGGATCTGGCAGATGCCGCCCAGGGCCACGATGGTGCCGCCGGTGACCGAGACACGGCCGTCCACGTCCACCGAGCCGGACATGCCGCCCATCTGGGAGCCGCTGAGCACCAGGACCGAGCCGCCGGTCATTTCAAAGCTGCCGTTGGAGTCGATGGCGTCCGTATCGCCGGAGGGGGTGCGGACCTGCACGCTGCCGCCATGGATATAGACCATGGGCGCGGCGCTGCCCTTGCAGGCGTTCAGACCGTCGTCGTCGGCAGAGACGCGCACCGTGCCGCCGTTCAGGGTGATCACGTTCGCCTCCAGCCCCTCGTGGGATTCGACGATGGTCACCGTGCCGCCGTTGACGGTCAGGGCGCCGTCTGCGTGCATGCCGTCATCAGCTGCACGCACCGTGACGGAGCCGCCGTCGATCGTGATACTGCCGATACCGGCCGCGCCGTTGTCCAGCTTCGCCCCTTCGTTGGCGTGGAGGCCGTCGTCCATGCTGTTTATCGTGAGGTTGCCGCCCGAAACGACGATCTCGTTTTCCGCCTTGATCCCCTTGGAGGAATAGGTGGTTTTGGAGGAGCTGCCGCCGTCGCTGATCTGTACCCAGTCGCCCGAGATCCTATCCCCGGAGACGGAGGTGATGAGATACCCGTTCATGGCCGTGTTTCTTCTTTCGCCGCCGGTGGACGCCTGGTGATTGTCGCCGTCCGGCGCGGTGCCCTGGGCAACGATTTCAAATAGGATGTTCTCGTACCCGTCGGGGGCGCGGAACGTCAGCCCGTAGTAGGGGGTGCGGCCGCTGTAGACCATGGAATCGAAGGCGCAGATCGCGTACACGCCGGCCGCATCGTCGTCGTTGTACAGATAGGCGTAGTAGTCGAGACGATCGCTGTACAGGGAGGACGGAACGATCAGATACGTTTCCGTGCCGCCGGCGATCTGGTCTACGTTCGCATAGGAGGCGGTGCTGATGTTGACGACGCAGGTTTCCTCCTCCGAAATCTCCACGTTGTATGCGGCGCTGATGCCGTCCCGGGCCGCGTATATGTCCACCTGGCCGCCCTGGATCGAGACCGTCCCCCGCTGGTTCCCCTTGGCGGAGATGTCGGAATTCTCCGTTTTGACGCCGTCGGAGCTGGTGGAGATCAGGATGAGCTCGCCCGATTTGACGGTGACAGAGTCGTTTCCCTTGAGGGCGTTGCCGACGGCGGTGACCTTCAGCGCCTGATTCTTGACGGAGAGGTCGTCCTTGGACTTGACGCCGTTGTCAAAGGCGGCGTCCACGATCAGCGTGCCGGTGCCCGTCAGCTTCAGATCGCAGGCGGCGAAGATGGCCGCGTCGTCCTCCACGCCGTCCGTGCTGCCGGTCCGCAGGTCGCTGATCGTGTTGTAGGTGTTCTGCTCGGCCTTGACGGACGCCTCTCCGGCGTTCTTCACATAGATCGGCGCGCCGAAGGAGCAGGCGATGGCGGCGTCCTTCAGGATCAGCTTCACTTCGTCCTCGTCCCCTGCGTCCACCACGATCTGCCCGTCGGCAAGGGCGCCGGAAAGCGTGTAGTCTCCCGCCGCCGTGATCGTATAGACGGAACCCTCCGGAGCAAGCTCGCCCCCTGCAGAGGTGACAATAAAGGCGTCGGTGGCGATCCTGGCCCCGTCTGCGGGATCAGCTAGAATCGCCGCCTGGGGGGCCTCCGTCGGATCCGGCGTCGCAACGACGGCTGTCGCCGCTGCGACGGGTTGGGCCTGGGCGGCGCCGGGCGCGGCGCATGCCGTCGTCAGCACCATGGCCAACAGGATCAAAACGAATCTTCGTTTCATGCTCTTTCCTTTCTGACACAAAACTTTTTCACAGCTGCGCCTGCTGTTCGCTGTAGGGAAGCAACGATATTTCCAGATTGCCGTTCCGGGTCCGCAGCTCGTCGATAAACGCCTTTTCCGCCTTGGAATCCTTCATGCGGATCAGATACGAGAGGCGGAACATGGAGCCCATGCCCGTGGTCTTGACGCCCAGCCGCTCCGCGCTTTTGAGATACCGGCTGAAGATTTCGTCGAACATATCGGCGTATTCCAGGGATTCCGGCACCGTGATCTTCAGCAGCTGTTCCTCCCGCATGGGCTTGCTGTCGAACAGCCCCAGGGACGCGAAGAGATAGTACAGCAGCGCCAGCGCCAGGAGGATGATCACTCCGTAGGCCAGATACCCCATGCCGAAGGCGATGCCCGCGCCCATAGCGATGAGGATGGCCGCGATCTCGTCCACCGAGCCGGGGGCCGAGCGGAAGCGGATCAGGCTGAACGCGCCGCCGATGGCCACGCCGGTGCCGATGTTGCCGTTGACGAAGGTAATCACCGCGCCCACCACGAAGGGGATCATGGAGACGACGATGAAGAAGCGCTTGGTGGAGCGCACCCGGCGCGCCATGATCCAGGCGTACAGCGTGCCGCACAGTACGGCGGCCGCGGCCATCGAGAAGAACTCCTGCGCCGTTACGGAGGAAGAATAGATCGAAGTAAACATAGCATAATCTCCTGTTCCTTGCAATTAATGAGCAAACGTTTCCAGTCGGTAGGCTTCGCCGTATTTGGAGATGCTACCGTGCTTTATTCCGCCCTCGGAGAGGATCCGCACCAGCCACAGGGGGATCGTGTCCTGCACCTTGACCTCCAGGATCGTTTCGCCCGGCGCCAGCAAGGGAAGGCCGATGGGGGCCTGGTCGAAGGAAAGCCCGTCGGTGCGGTAGCGGGGGTTACGGTCGATGGTCAGCCTGAGATCCCCGTCCGGCTCATAGTATGCAGTCCGGTCGTAGAGGATCATGCAGGCGGGGACGAGTTCCCGGTAAAAATCTCTGAAATACGTGATCTCCCGGTCGATCTGACCGTCTTCGTCCAAATACAGCTCCCCGGCGAAAAACCGTTTGACTTCCAGCACGGTGGCCTTCACCCGGCGCTTGTACACCAGGCCGAAGGCCTTGCGCTTGAGCTCCAGAAAGACCGGCGAGGTTTCGGTGGCGGGGCCGTAGGCGCGCAGGCGGATCTTCTCCTTGAACGCCGGCTTCTCGATGGAAGCGCGGATCAGCCGCCGATCCGGCGTGTCGTAGTAGAGGGAGGCGATGGTGGTGAGACCGTAGGCGTCCGGCTCCATGTGCCCCTGCAAGCGCTTGCAGAGGAAGTCCGTCTGCTCCGCACTCAGGATAAATTTCCATTCATACCGTTTCATAACGGTGATCGGCGCCTGTATGCTTTCCATAGGTATCATCTGCCTTTCTTTGCTGCTTCGGATGGTCATATCATACAGGGCGAACCTTAAAGGAACAGTAAAGGAAGCAAAAAAGTTTTTCAGCTTTTTTTCAGATTCGGCGGACCCACCCGCCTCCGGCCCGTATGGCGCGGGCTTCCTGCGTTTTTATTCCGCCCGGACACATAAATCCTTTTCTGATAGCAGAAAAAAGCCCGGGGACCATTCGGCCTCGGGCTTTATACATTTGCATTTACAGAGAGGCGGATCGCCTTTTAAGGAGATGCGTTTATTTCGCGAAGGAGCCCAGGAAGGCGAGGCTGGGCTTGGGGGTGCGCGCCTGGGCGGCCCGGTCCACGGCGATGAGGCCGAAGGTCATGGAGAAGCCCTTCTGCCACTCGAAGTTGTCCATGAGGGACCAGTAAAAGTAGCCGCGAACGGGCAGACCGTCGTCGAGGCAGCTTTGGACGCCGGCCAGAGCTTCTTGGATAAAGGCCACGCGGCGGCTGTCGTCGGCGGTGGCGATGCCGTTCTCCGTGACGATCAGGTCGCCGGAGAAATCCTCGCGGACCTTGCGGAGCACGTGAGACAGGGCCTGGGGATAGAACTCATACTCCATCTGAGTGAGCTCCGCGCCTTGGGGGGCGGGCAGCTGGCCCTGGGGGCCGTAGATGGTGCGGGTGTAGTTCTGGACACCCAGGAAATCGTCATCCTGGATATACGGCAGATAGTGGCGGAACTCCTCCTCCCAGGAGGCCTCTGCATAGGCTTCTCCCCCGGGCTGGGCCTGCAGGTCGTGGAGGGAGAGGGAGAGGCCCACCCGGATGTGGGGGCAGAGGGCCTTGACGGCTTCCCTGGCCGCCTGATGGGCCCGCATGACCAGGATGTCCCCGGCGGGGGTGCGGGCGGAAACGAAGGTCTGGGGCTGGGGCGTGCCGAAGGCCTGAGCGTTTTCCATGGCGGCGAACTTCATGTTCTCCATCATCTTCTCGAAGTTCATGCCCACCTGGACCTTGCCTTCGGCCTGCTTTGCGCCGGAGGCCGCGGCTTTCTTGGCCTGCTCCGCCATGAGCATATAGCGCTTGGAGATGGCGGCCAGCTGCAGCCCCATGTTGGCTTCGTTGATGGTGCAGATATAGGTTAGCTCATCGCCCAGCTTTTGGGCCACATAGGCGGCGTAGCGGCGGAAATACTCTACCGTGCTCTCCGCCTCCCAGCCGCCCTTTCGGATGAGCCAGGCAGGGCTGGTGAAGTGGTGGAGGGTCACCACGGGCTCCACGCCGTGCTCCCGGCAGCAGCGGATGACGCGGCGGTAGTGCTCGATCTCGCTTTCGTCGAACCGCCCCTCTTCGGGCTCGATCCGGGCCCACTCCAGGGAGAAGCGGTAGGCGTTCAGACCCGCCTTGGAAAGCAATTCGATATCCTCCGCGTACCGGTGGTAGTGGTCGCAGGCGTCGCCGCTGGGCTCGGTGAAGCTGCTGTGAGGCATATGCTCCTGGAGCCAGTAGTCGCTGTGGATGTTGTTGCCCTCCACCTGATGGGCGGCGGTGGCCGCGCCGATGAAAAATCCCTTGGGGAATGCCATATTCTTTCCTCCCTACAGCTTTACGCAGGTTCCGCGGGTAATCCCGGCTTCGTTGAACGCATCCACCCGCACCCAGTATGCCCGGTTCCGGATGAGAGCGCCGATTCGGATCTTGCCGGGGGCAAAGGTCATGCAGCTGTGGTACAGCTTTTCCGGCGAGGCGCCGAACAGGATGTTGTACCCCAGCGCGTCAGACTGGGGAACGATATCCACCAGCATATCCAGATCGCCCTGCCGCGCCGCCGAAAATGCGGGAGCAGCCGGCTTTTCTCCGTCGCTTCGGCCGAAGACGCGCAGACCGGACACGCAGGGCCGCTGTCCGAAGGGCACGGCCATATCCGAAAGGCGCAGGTACCGGGCGGCGAAGCCTTCCGCCCGAACGACGAGGTCGTGGGAAAGGTCCGTGGCAGCAGCGGACTTGTCCTCGACGGCGAACCAGTCCCGTCCGTCGAGGCTCCCCTCCAGCTTCCATTGGGTCACCCGATCGGCTTCGTCGATGTACCGGGCCTGGGAGCCGGGGCGGATGGGGCCGGGACAGGGAACGTCGATCCTGTCGTCGGCGAAGTTCACCTGCACGGCATGGACATCCATGGGTCTGCCCAGGTCCACCTGCAGCCATTCGCTGCGGTCAACAAAAGCCGCCTGCCACCAGGTCTGCACGTCCTCCTTCGTGACTTCTCCGGGTTCGTGACCGGGCGTCCAGGAGGACGCCGAGGCCGCCTTGCCCGCGCTCAGCAGCATCCAGGCGGGGTCCCGCCAGGGATCGTCCTTCTCCCCGGAGACCGCCATGGGCCAGTCGCCGTAGCGCTGGTTGCAAAAGAGCTCCCCTTCCGCGTCGAAGCCTGCGGGCCAGAGGCCCACCCGGCGCTCAAAATCGTGATTCTTAGAGATGCGCATGGTGGCTGTGTGCCACAGGTTCCCCTGCCGGTCCGCCATGGTGGAGCCGTGGCCCGCGCCGGGCAGAAAGCCGCCGGGCTTGTAGGAATAGGGATTGTTTCCGGCCAGGGTGAAGGGCCCCAGCGGATGGTCGCTCACGTACACTCCGTCGGCGTAGGTGTTGTACTGGGTGCCGGGCGCGGCGTATTGCAGATAGTATTTCCCGTCATGCTTGTCCATCCAGGCCCCCTCGATATAGGGCCGGCTGGAGAACATGCCGCGGATCAGCGGCTTTATGTCCGCAGGGATCATGGTTTCCGGCACGCCCTGGGCTTTCACGAACGCCTGATATTTTGCCTCTACCTCCGCGTCGGAAGCGGGCAGGGTGCTGTTGTTTTCGCCCACGCGCTCGAAGCCGACAGCAAAGGGGCGGCCCTCTATGAGCGCGGCCTTTTCTCCCTTGGGAAGCATAGTTTCCGCATCCAGCTCCACGCCATAGATGGGCGTCTGGTTGGAGCAGCCCCAGTAGAAATAGACCCGGCCGTCGTCGTCCCGGAACAGATTGGGGTCCCAGAAGGGGAAGGAGCCCTCGATCCGCTCATAGGGCCCGTTCAGGATGTCCTTCGTGCGCCAGTGGTCGCAGGGGTGCTCCCGGTTGGAGGCGCAGAAATACACCCAGTCCCCCAGCACCCGCACGTCCGGCGCGTAGTCGTAGAGGGGCAGCTCGTCCGGGAGACGATGGCTTTCCCAATGCACCAGATCGTCGCTGACCCAAACGCCCAGCGTCATGGAAGCGAAGATATAATATCTTCCCTGAAACTGAATCAGCGACGGATCCGCCGCCTCCCGGCAGATCTGCAGCGCGCCGCCCCGGCGGGGATCGGCGTTGAACTGATACCGGTAGGGGACGTTCAGAGGATTACAGTAATACTTCATAGCGATAGGTTCCTTTCTCCACTAAATGGACCGTGCCGTCGGGCAGGCGGATCTCGGCCGGGGCGGGGACGGCGACGTCGAAGACGATCCTGTCCTTCTGATATTTCCAGGCGGAGCGGATAAGGCCCGCCCGGGACGTATAGCTGCCCTTGGCGTGCTTCAGCCGCGGATCGGGCACCGGGGCCACCAGGACCTTGGAAAAGCCCGGCGCAAGGGGCCGGATTCCCAGGATATACCGATAGTAGAACTCGCCTACGCTGCCGAAGGCGTAGTGGTTGAAGGAGACCATGTTGTCGGAGGACATCCTGTCCTCGTTCACCGTGCCGTCGGGGCGCAGGGCGTCCCAGCGCTCCCAGGTGGTGGTGGCGCCCCGCTGCACCTGATAGAGCCAGCCGGGGCAGCTTTCGCTCAAAAGCAGATCATAGGCAAGCTCAGCCTGGCCGTGGTCGGCCAGGAGGGGCAGCAGATGCTCCGTGGCGAAGAAGCCCGTCTGCATCCCTTCGGCGCGGAGCTTTTCGATAAGCTTTGCGAACACCTTGTCCCACAGCTCGCCTTCCTCCAGCACGTACCGCAGCGCCAGCACATAGGCCCCCTGATAGTCGTCCTTCATGGTGCCGTCTGCCTTCACAAAGGCTTTCATATACGCCGCCCGGGATTTAACAAGCTGGGCGGCGTATTTCTCCGCGTCCTCCGGCTTGCCCAGCATGCTTGCGGTCTCGCTCATAATGCGCAGGTCGTTGACGACAAAAGCGTTGGATACGGGGCCGTTGTGCAGGGCCATGTACTTCACGTCCTTGCCCAGGGTGAGCCAGTCGCCCAGGCTGGGCCCCATCCACAGGTCCTTCCTGCCCAAGAGACCGCCCATGTGCCGGATCTCGCAGTCCACGAAGGCCTTCATGCTGTCGTACTGATCAAGCAAATGCCGGTCGTTCCCGAACTGCCAGTAGAGCATCTCGGGCACGATGAGGTCGCAGTTGCCCCAGCCCAGCATGCTCATGAACCCCACGCCCGCGGGGCCCTGGGCCGGGATGGTGGGGGCCACATACCCCTCCTTGTTGTCCATTTGGGAGAAGCGGATGTCCCGGAGGAACTTGGTCCAGAAGGCCTCCGTGTCGTAATTGTAAGCCCCGGTGAGAGCGAAGACCTGGCCGTCGCCGGTGTAGCCCATGCGCTCGTCCCGCTGGGGGCAGTCCGTGGGCACCTCCACGTAGTTGGACCTTTGGCCCCAGACCTGGTTTTGATAGAGCTTCGTCAAATCCTCATGGCCGCAGGAGAAGTCCCCCGTCCGCTCCATATCGCTGTGGATGGCGTAGGCGGTGATAAGGCCCTCCTCGTAGGGCACGCCGGAGAGCTCCGCGTACCGGAAGCCCATATAGGTGAACCGGGGCCGGTAGAGCTTCGTCTCCTGCCCCTTGTGATATTCGACGGTGGCCTTGGCTTTGCGCAGGTTGTTGGTGTAGAGGCTCCCGTCGGGATTCAATATCTCCCCGTGACGGACGGTCAGGGCGTCCCCGGCCATCTTGGCGGGGTCGATAACGATGAACCCGGCGAAATTCTGTCCGAAGTCCAGGATGGTTTTGTCCCCCCGGGGGAAAACTTCCTTCACGGGCATCTCCTCCCGGGCGCGGACGGAGACCACGGTCTCGTCGAAAGCCTCCGGCAGCTTCCCGGCATAGGGCACCGGCGGGAAAACGGGCGCGTCCGCCCCGTCGGCGTAATAGACCTCGCCGTCGTAGAGACCGGCGTAGGCGTAGGGGCTGGGCCGCGACACCACGCCCTGGTCCCGGGAGGCACAGACATGCTCGCTGCCGTCGGGCCGGGTCAGGGTCAGCATCCAGGCCACGGCGGGCCGATCCCCGTAGATCTTCGTCTTGTTGTCGAAGGTGAAGCGGCCGCAGTACCAGCCCTGGCCCAGGTACACCTTGAGCACGTTCTCCCGGCCCAGCAGGTCCGTCACGTCGTAGGTCTGGACCTGCAGCTCCCGGGGATAGTAGGTGTAGCCGGGGGCGAAGAGGGCGTCGCCCACCTTCTGCCCGTTCAGCTCCGCCTCGTAGACCCCCAGGGCCGTGATGGTCAGCGCGGCCTTTTCCACTGCCCCGGCGGGGATCGCCTGGGCGAACACCTCCACGGTCCCCTCCTTGTAGGGACGCTCGGTGGTGATAAACAGGTCTCTCAGCTCCATGATCATTTCCATCCCTTCAGATATTCGGCACTCGTTTCCAGACTCTTGATCGGGTCCCTGTCCACCCAGTTCCTATGGCTCTCCAGGATCACGGCCTGTACGCCGTTCGTCCGGGCGATGTCATAGAGACCGGTCAGGTCCATGTTCCCCGTGCCCAGCTCCATGCTGTCGCACGTAAGAATGGGCGTCATGGCGGGGCCGGTTTGACGGCTGCCCCGATCCGTGATATGCCAGAGCTTCATGCGGCTCCCCAGCCGGCCCATCCAGGCCTTGGGGTCCGCGCCGCCGTCGGCGAACCAGTAGCTGTCAAACTCGAAGTCCACGAAAGCGGGGTCCGTTTCGCCTATGAGTATATCATAGGCGCGGACCTTTGGCTGCACGAAAAGCAATTCCACGTTGTGATTATGGTATAAGAGGGACAGGCCCTCCCGGTTCAGGACCGCTCCGGCTGCGTTGAGACGTCGGGCCAGGTCCTTCACCTGCGCCTCGCTGCCGTAGTCGAAGCGGTACATACCGGTGACGACCACCCGGTCCGTACCGAAGGCCTTCGCCTCCTGAACGACGGCGGCAGGCTCCCGTTCCAGGCTTCCCAGGTCCGCGTGATAGCTGACGGTCTCGAGCCCGCTTTCCGCCATCAGGTTGGGCCAGTTCAGCTTTCCGCCCTTGCCCGTGGGCATGCCGGCGGCTTTCGTCAGCAGCCGCACCAGCAGGGAGGTGGGCCGGGTCATGAACCGATTCAATTCAAGGCCGTCGTATCCGGCGGCCTTGACGCGGCGGAGCGTGGCGCGGGCGGCTTCCTCGCTGCCCGTCACCGTGCCCAGCATGATCTGTTGTACGTAGGTCTTCATTTGCGTATCCCCTGCAGGATGCGGTTCAGCTGCCGGATGCTCTCCTCGTCCGCGCCGCTCTGCTTCAGCAGGCTCAGCATGGTCATGCGGCCCATCATCCGCTGCAGCGCCGGGTTGTCCTTCACGGCGTCGGCCACGTCGCCCCGTTCAGAGGCGCCCTTGGCCATCATGGCTTCCACGATGGGGCCGGCCTGGGGGTGCTGGCGGATCTCGCCTAGGGTGTCGTGGACGGAGAAGCAGGCGGGGTCCGGCTCGTCAGCGTCGAACCAGTTGGTGACGCTGGCGGCGGCTTTGTTGAAGATATAGCTTTCATCCGGTTCTAAGACGTACCGGATGACCATGGTGTCGCTGCAGCCCTGGGCTTCCGCCCGGATCATATGTTCGCCCAGCAGGGGCACCTGGAAGGTGAAGACGGTATGACCGGCTTGGGTCCCTACCGGGGTATCGTCCACATAGAGCCGGACTTCACGCTGGTTGGAATAAACCTTGATCTCGGTCTCATGCTCCGCGCGGTTTTCGTACCGCTTGCCGCAGAGGTGGACGAAGGGCTCGGTTTTGTTCCAGGCGGCCTTATAGAGATAGAAGGCGTCCTTGCGCAGCGTCCGATCGAAGGTCACCAGGCCCTTCTGATTCTCCCCGTGCTTGCCGCCCTCGTCCCGGCCGTCGGCGGCGAAGTCGAACAGGTTCCACACGTGGGTGGCCCAAAGCCAGGGCCGCGCCTCGATCATGCGCAGCATATGCTCGTGGTAGAGGGCCTGATACTCCTCGGTGTAGTCTCCCTTTTCGGGACGGCTGCTGTGGAAGGCGGGATTGGCGTCCGCGCCGTATTCGGAGAAGCCCATGACCTTGTGGGGGTACTTCTCATGGAACTCGTCGAAGAACCGGTCCGTCTCGTCCATCTCGCCCAGATACCACCCGAAGTAGAGGTTGTAGCTGTTCACGTCCGGGATGTCCAGGATGGGGCTGTCCGTTTCCAGCATGAACACGTCGGCCATGGTGGTCCTCCGGGTGGGGTCCAGCCGATGACACAGATCGTTGAGCGCCCTGTGATTCGCCAGCAGGTCCTCGTTCACGGCGCTGGCGGCGGTGATCTCGTTGGAAAGGCCCCAAACGGCGATGGAGGGGTGGTTATAGCACTGGGTGATCAGCTCCCGCATCTGGGAGAGGGTGTTCTCCCGGCCGTTCGTCATATGCATGGTGATGTAGGGGATCTCCGCCCAAACCACGATGCCGTTCTCGTCGCACAGGTCGTAGAAGGCCTGGGCGTGCTGATAGTGGGCGAGGCGCACGGTGTTGGCACCGATCTCCCGGATGATCGCCATGTCGGCGGCGTGGTCCTCATAGGCGAGGGCGTTGCCCTTGCCCTTTTTGTCCTGGTGGCGGCTGACGCCCCGCAGGGGGTAGCTGCGGCCGTTCAGGAGGAAGCCCTTTTGCGGGTCGAAGTCGAAGATGCGGCAGCCGAAGCGGACGCTGACCTCATCCCCGGAAGGGAGTTTGGCCGACGCAGTATAGAGATAGGGGTCGAATACCCCGTCCCACAGGCGGACGTTTTCGATGGTGAACACGGCGGTGTTCTCCACGGTCTTCGTCTCTCCGTTCACGGTGATGTCCACAGTCTCGGCATTATGCCAGGTCTCCACGGTGACGACGGCTCGTTTTTTACCAAGATCCACCACGGGCGTCACCTTGATCCCCGGTGTGCCGTCCTTTAAAAGCTCGAAATGCTCCCGGGGCACGGACACGATGTTCACGTCCCGATAGAGGCCGCCGTAAAAGGTGAAGTCCGCCTTCTGGGGGTAGACGCGGTCGCTGTCGCTGTTGTCCACGGAAATGGCCAGGGTGCCGGGATGGGGCAGCTCCACCCGGAAGGCGGAATAGCCGCCCTCGTGCCGGGTGAGCAGCGCCCCGTCCAGATAGACCTCGGCCGTGTGGTTGGCTCCGTTGATCTCCAGGAAGTTAGCTTCCCCGGACAGCTCCTCGGGCCGTATTTCCCGCACGTACCAACACTTGCCCCGGTGGTAGTCGTTGCCCCCGTCCTGGCCGTCCAGGGCGTTCCAGGTGTGGGGCAGGGTCACCTCTTCCCCTTTTCGGGCGTAGGCCATGGCCGTCTCTACAGGAATGGCGGCCTTCAGAAACCGCCATCCCTTTGTCAGTGTAATGCTCTTACGCATGCGTGTCTTCCTTATTCAGCCGCGAGCTCAGCTTTGGCTTCGGCCTTCTTCTCGGCGATCCGCTTCTGGACCTCCACCATCTCGGCTTTGTCCAGCTTGCAGGGCTTCATTGCGATGAGCGTAATGATCCATCCTATGATCGGCAGAACATACATCAGCGCCAGGGTCATCCAGAACACGCTCGGCGTCAGCGGATCGGTGGGCTGCGGCACGGTGTTGGTATAACCGATCAGAGCTATACAGCCGGTAGCAAGGACGGCGCCGAAGGAGGAGATGATCTTGTCGATAAGGCTGTAGGTACCGCTGACTACAGCAGGAATATAGCGTCCGCTTCGGTCGAGCTCATAATCGATCACATCTGCCATGAACGAGGTGGCGGATGTGGTGACGCACATCTGCGTTCCACGGCAGAGGAAGGTGATGAGCACATACCCGATCATGGGCAGGCTTCCCATAGCGGCAATGGCCGCAGTGTTATTGCGGATCAGGACAAAGAAGAGGATCATGAGCACGGAGGTGCCGATGCAGGCCCAGGTCCAATCGACGATGGCCTTTTTGCTGCCGTGCTTGCCGGCATACCGGGCACCGAACACAGCGAAGATGATGGAGGGGAACATGCCGATGGCGGAGAGAATGGTGCCGAGACCCACATTCCCGATCACGATGCCGTAGAGCATCGTGGTGATGATAGCCTGTCCCGCCACCAGCTGGGCAATTTTATCACTGGCCTGAGCTGCGATGTAGCTCTGCAGAGGCTTGTTGTGGGCCAGCACGTCAATCATATCCTTGAACTTCAGGTGCTCATGCTTGCCGATGCCCGAGAAGTTTTCCGGTTTATCAAAGGCGGAAACGCCGATGCAGGTGAGGAGAACGCCCAGACCGGACAATCCAACGACCATAAACACTGCCATGGACAGGTACGCCTGGTTGTATTCGCCGCCGGCGGCTTTCAGTATCACGTTGCTCAGCACGATGGACAAGGCCATAGGCACGACATAATTGAAGGCTGTCAGCCAAACGCCGATCTTCGGCCGCTGTTTGGGATCGTTCGACATGAGCGCCGGAATGGTCTGTCCCGTCATGTTCACCAGCGTATACCCGATGATATAAACCACATAAGACAGGGCAAAGGTCGCCACGCCCAGCCCCTTGCTGGAGAACAGATGGAACATGCCCAGCAATCCGAAACTTTGGATCAACCAGCCCACGATCAGCAGGATACGGATCTTGCCGAAGCGGGTGTTCACCCTGTCGTACACGAAAGCCAGAAGGGAGTCGGTCACAGCATCCAGGATCCGGGTGCCCATGATGATGACGCCAATGATGGCAGTGGAGATGCCGAAGCCGATGCTGGCTGCGTAGCTCGCCTGCTGGATGAGGATATATACCGCCATGTTAGACAGTGCTGAGCACGCATACAGGATGATCTGCCAAAGCTTTGCCCGGCGATACTGGACGCCGTCGATAGGTTCGAGGACTTGGGGATTCTTTTTCATAGTGCTGCTCCTTGCTGTTTTTTCGCGGGCTTGGATCTGCCGCCCGCCTTACGATCCCATTGTAGGCCGGCGCACGGAAGGCGTAAAGCCAATTATCACGCAAAAATTACAATTTTTCAGGAAATTGGTTGAGAAATCGGGAGAACCGTGATAGGATCGTCTATATCGGCAGAAAAGAGGAAAGGAAGGCTCCTTTTCATGGATGTTCAAATGACCCGCGGGGAGCAGAATCTGCTCCTGTTCCAACGGCTGATTCCCAAAAATGAAAGAATTTACGTTTGGTGCTGTCGCCCGGACGGAACCGTCGTGGCGTCCTCCTGTCCGAAGGCGGACCAAAAGGTTCTGGAGGAGACCTTCCGCCGGTTCGAAGGGGTGCGGCGGCTGGCGGAATACGCCAAAGCGTCGGACAGAAAGCCCCTGCTCGTCGGCTCTCCCGTCGGCATGCAGTGGGCGCTGAGCTATGAACCGGATCGCAGCGGCTCACTCTACTTCATCGTAGGCCCCGTGTTCTACGGCACGCCTCGCCCGGAGCGCCTGCGCCGGGCGCTGCAGCCCTATGTGGACGATCGGGAGAGTGCCGGCTGGGCTGGGGCTCTGGTGGATATGGCGCCCCAGCTGCCCGTCATGACCTACGCCATCTTCATCCGCTACGTGCTGATGATCCACAACACCCTGACGAACCAGCAGCTGGGCCTGGACGCCTTGGAAGAGGACCGGCCGCGAAGCGAGCTCTCCACCGCTCTGCCTGTGGGGGAGCGGGACCGGTCGGAGGTCTACGCCGCCGAGCAGGCCATGCTGGAGATGGTCCGCACGGGAAACATCAACTATCAGGCTGTGCTCCAGCGCAGCATTCGCCTGAGCCCCGGCGTGCCGGTCCAGGGCCAGGACCCCCTCCGGCAGATGAAGACCAGCATCATCGTGTTCACCACGTTAGTCTGCCGGGCGGCCATGGAGGGCGGCCTCTCTCCGGAGGTGGCCTACCCCCTGGGGGACTCCTACATCCAGTCCGCGGAGAACAGCCACGATTCCGGCGAACTCAACGCCCTGGCCAGCGCCATGTACCACGACTTCATCTACCGGGTCCACCACGTCCGCACCAACCCCACCTGCTCCCATGCGGTGCAGAAGGTGTGCGACTATATCGACATGAGCCTGGATCGGTCCATCCGCACGGCAGATCTGGCGGCCCTGGTGGGCTACACGGAATACTATCTGACGGAGAAATTCAAAAAGGAAATCGGCCAGTCCGTCTCCCAATACATCCGCGCCGCCAAGATCGCCCGGGCCAAGGTCCTTTTGACCTCCACGACCTTCTCCGTCCGCGACATCGCCGAACGGCTGGCCTTCAACACCCCCAATTATTTCATTCAGTCCTTCCGCGCCCTGGAAGGGCTCACCCCCGCCCAGTACCGCAAGCAGGCCCGGCGGGGATTCGAACGCCCGCAGGCGTGAACCGGGGCGGGCGAAGGCTGAAAGCCGCGCATGAGGGCTGCGCCCCGGCGCAGGTCCGGTCCGCCGGGGAAACAGCAAACAATGGGCGCGAGTCATCTTGTAAACGGCGAACAAAACCGGTATAATCAAATATACCTATCTATTCATAAGCATCGGAGGGAATATGGACTATTCAAGTTTGCAGAACGGCAGCGACATCCGCGGGGTGGCCATGGAAGGGGTGCCCGGGCAGAACGTGAATCTGACGGAGCAGGCCTGCCGGGACATCGGCCGGGGCTTTGCCCTGTGGCTGCGGCAACGCCTTGGAAAGGACGCGCTGCGGGTGGCCGTGGGCCGGGATTCCCGCCTGACGGGGCCGGATCTGTCCCGCTGGATCTGTGAAGCGATGGGGGCGGAGGGCGTGGCGGTGACGGACATGGGCATGGCTTCCACACCCGCCATGTTCATGGTCACGGTCACGGAGGGCTTCCGCTTCGACGGGTCCGTGATGGTCACGGCCAGCCACCTGCCCTTCAACCGGAACGGGTATAAATTCTTCACCCAGGCGGGCGGCCTCGAAAAGCAGGACATCCGGGCCATCCTCGATCTGGCCTCGTCCGAGGAGCATACGGGACTCCCCGCCGCAGCCGTGGAAAAGGACGGCTTCATGGCGGAATACGCGGACATCCTGTGCCGCAAGGTGCAGGAGGCCACCGGCCTTCAGCGGCCGCTGGAGGGCCTTCGAATCGTGGTGGACGCAGGCAACGGCGCCGGCGGATTCTATGCCGACCGGGTGCTGCAGCCCCTGGGCGCGGACACCGCCGGGTCCCGCTTCCTGGATCCCGACGGCACCTTCCCCAACCACATCCCCAATCCCGAGAACCAGGAAGCCATGGCGTCCATCCGGGCGGCGGTGCTGGAGAACCGGGCGGATTTGGGCATTATCTTCGACACGGACGTGGACCGGGCCGGAGCCGTGCTCTCGGACGGCAGCGAACTCAATCGCAACCGCATCATCGCCATGATGGCGGCGATCCTGCTTCGGGAGCATCCCGGCACGACCATCGTCACCGATTCCATCACCTCCACGGGGCTCGCCTCGTTCATCGCGGCCCACGGGGGCGTCCATCATCGGTTCAAGCGGGGCTATCGAAACGTCATCAACGAGTCCATCCGTCTCAACGAGGCGGGGTGCGACAGCCAGCTGGCCATGGAGACCTCCGGCCACGGCGCACTCAAGGAAAACTATTTTCTGGACGACGGGGCGTATCTGGTGACGCGGCTGCTGATCGAGCTGGCCAGGGGACGCCGGAAGGGGTATACCCTTCCGTCCCTGATCGCGGATCTGCAGGAGCCGGCGGAGAGCTATGAGTTCCGCATGGACCTGAAGCTGCCGGATTTCAAGCCCTACGGCAACGGCATCCTCGAAGAGCTTCGGGCCTTTGTCGCCGCTCAGCCCGGCTGGACCCTGGCGCCCAACAACTATGAGGGCGTGCGGGTCAATCTGAATAAGGATCACGGCAACGGCTGGTTCCTGCTGCGTATGAGCCTCCATGAACCGCTGATGCCGCTGAACATCGAATCCGACAGCGAAGGCGGCGCAAAGATCATCGCCCGGGAGCTGTTTCCCTTCCTCGCAGGGTTCGATAAGCTCGACACGGCCGCGCTGGCGCGCTTCGTCCGCTGACGGCCGAGGCGTTCCCCTGAAGAATCGGCCAAGGATCCTCGGGCATGATCAGCTTTGAAGAATACAGGGACATAGTGTCGGAACTGATGGACGAGCTTCCGGATGAATTCTTCCGGGAGCTGTCCGGAGGCGTGGTCGCGTCGGAAGCGACGGTGATCCCCGACTATGCCCAGGGGAACGATCTCTTCACCCTGGGGAAGTATCAGATCTTTTCACGGGTGCGGCAGATCACCATGTACAAGGGTTCTTTCGATCGCGTGTATCCTCATGTGGACGCCCGGGAGGCGCGGGAGATCCTCCGCGGCGTGCTGCGGCACGAGATCCGGCACCATTTGGAATCCATGGGCGGCATCCACGACGATTCCTCCCTGGAGGCGGCGGACGAGCGGGAGAAGCGGACGTATCTGTCGAAGCATTCCCTGCCGTAGGGACCGACATATATCCATGCCGCATACGGCATAACGCAGACAAGGGCAGTCAGGAAGAAGGAGGGCCGAGATGGAGAATCAAAAGGAAGTGCAGCAGCAGCCGGTGGAAGTGGTGGTCATAGCCGATCAGGAGACCCTTCAGCGCAGCCAGCAGCAGGACGAGCTGCAGGACAAGCTGGATGAAAAGGTGGCCGACACGCTTCTCAACAGCGACATGGAGGTGGATACCTCCGACGCGGAATCGCCGGAGGAGGCGATCAACGAGGAGATCGTGCAGCAGACCATCGACGCCGAGGAGATGCAGGAGACGCTGGATACCCGCGTCCTCCGGGACTTCGACGAGGGGATCATCACCTTCGACAAGGGCGGCGTGATCCGCTACATCAATCCTTCGGCGTCGCTGATCCTGGGGCTGACGGACAACGCGGTGGGAAAGCGGTATCGGGACGTATTCGGCCGGGACAACGACGCCCTGCTGGAATTTTTGGTGAAGGCCACGGCGGAGAAGAACGCCTCCCAGCGAGGCGACATCCTGTTTCATCGGGAGGACGGCAGCAGCGTGCGCCTCAACACCAGCTGCATCTGCTTGGAGGACGACGAGGACGCCGGGGAACGGAGCTACGCCATCCATTTCGACGACATCACCGAGATCGACATCCTGCGCCGCAAGCGTCGGGAGAGTTCGGCGGTGTTCATCGGCACCATGACCGCCGTGTCCGTCTGGATCTATGCGGTCGCCCTGTGGCAGATGACCGGGCAGAAGGTCTCCCAGGAGGTCATGACCCAGTTCATCCACGCCATCTCCCTCGTCATGTTTTTCTACATTCGCCATTACACCCACTTCTCCTTCGAGGAGATGGGCCTGAAGATCAAGGGCATCGCCAAGGCGATCCGGGTGGACTGCCTGCTGACGGCGATCTTCACGGCGATCCTGTTCGGCATCAAGGCCGTCCTTCTGCGGGTATCTCCGGGCTTTTTCCCCGCCGGCGCGCCCTTCTGGGATTGGAGCCGCATGAACTGGTCCGATTTCACCTATCCGTTGACGGTCATACTGCAGGAATTTTTGTCCCGGGGCGTCATCCATGAGAACCTGCGCCGCATCTTCGTAGGGAAGTACAGCGAGGCCGCGGCCATCGTCGTTTCCTCCCTGCTGTTCGGCGCGCTGCACATCCACCGGGGCTTCATGTATATGCTGGCCGCCACGGCGCTGCTGTCCATCTTCGGCATCCTCTACCGCAAGCAGAACAGCATCTGGGGCCTCTGCATCCCCCACTTCGTTTTGGGCGAAGTTGTTTGGTATCTGGGATTCGTTTGAGCGGCGGGCGGAGCTTTCGGGCTCCCGCCGAAAGGTTGGCAGGTTACCGGCCGCTTTCGCGGCGTCATAAACAGATCCGCCCCTGAGCTGCGGCCCTGGTCCGGGCGGATCGTGAGGAAAGGAAAGGAGGCAGCATGAAGCGGGTCCTTTCCTTTCTTCGCCCCCAAGCCGGGCGGACGGCCCTGCAGGTGGGGATCAAGTTCGGCTCCACGCTGCTGGAGCTGTTCCTGCCCTGGATATTGGAACATATCATCGACGACATCGCGCCCACGGGGGATCGGCGGCAGCTGCTTCTGTGGGGCGCGCTGATGCTCTTCTGCGCTCTGGCCGTGTTCTTCAGCGCAGCTGCGGCCAACCGCATGGCCACCAAAATCGCGGCCGACTTCACCCGCTCCCTGCGGCGCTCCCTGTTCGGCAAGGTGACCAGATTGTCCAGCGAGCAGGTGGACCGGTTCACTGTGCCGTCCCTGATCTCCCGTCTCTCCTCCGACACCTATCGGGTGAACGACATGGTGGACCGCATGCTGCGGCTGGGCATCCGGGCCCCCATCCTGCTTGTCGGCGGCCTGCTGGTGAGCGCCCTCATGGAGCCGGCACTGGCCCTCATTTTCCTCTGCGCCCTGCCCCTCATCGGCGGGATGCTGCTGCTTATCTCCCGCAAGAGCATCCCCCTGTACGCCAAGGCCCAGCAGGCGGGGGAGGAGCTGGTGCGGCGCATCCAGGAGAACATGTCCGGGGTGCGGATCATCAAGGCCCTGTCCCGGACGGAGGACGAGAAGATCCGGTTCGCCGGGGCCAACCAAAGCGCCGTCCACGCCGACCGCCAGGCGGAGACCACCATGGCCGTGGCCAATCCCGCCATGGGCATCCTGCTGAACATAGGCATGGCCGCCGTCATCGTGGTAGGCGCGTTCCGGGTGGATCGGGGGCTCACGGAGCCGGGCAAGATCATCGCGTTTTTGAACTATTTCGTCATCCTGCAAAACGGCCTGCTGGGCATCACCCGCATCTTCACCATCTGCTCCCGGGGCATCGCCAGCGGCAAGCGGCTGGGGGAGGTGCTGGAAGCGCCGGAACGGGTATCGCCCCCTGCGCCCCAGGAGCCGGCGCCGGAGGGCCACGTGGTTTTCTCCCGCGTATCCTTCTCCTACAACAAGGTGAAGCCCGACATCGACGATCTGTCCTTCACCCTGCAGCGGGGCCAGACCCTGGGCGTGATCGGGCCCACGGGCAGCGGCAAGAGCACCCTGCTGCAGCTCCTGCTGCGGTTCTACGAGCCGGATAGAGGCTATATCTGGCTGGACGGCCAACCCCTGTCCCAGATGTCGGAGGAGGACATCCACCGGCGGTTCGGCGTGGTCTTTCAGAACGATTTTCTGTTCGCGGATTCCATTTTGGAGAACCTGGACTTCGAGCGGCCGGTGACGGACGAGGATCGGGAGCTGGCGATCGACACGGCCCAGGCGGACTTTTTGCGGCACATCCCCCGGGGCGCTTTGGCCGATCTCTCCGAGCGGGGCATGAATTTGTCCGGCGGGCAGCGGCAGCGGCTGCTGATCGCCCGGGCCCTGGCGGCGAAGCCGGAGATACTGCTGCTGGACGACTGTTCCAGCGCCCTCGATTACCGCACCGACGCCCGGCTGCGGCAAGCCCTGCAGGAAAAGTTTCGGGACACCACCAAGATCATCGTGGCCCAGCGGATCAGCGCCATCCGGCACGCCGATCACATCCTGGTGCTGGAGGAGGGGCGGACGGCGGGATACGGCACCCACGAGGAGCTGCTGAAGGGTTGTCCCCTGTACCGGACCCTGTACGAGATGCAGATGGGGGAGAACGCGGCATGAGCGGCAAGGGTGAACAAAAGACCATCTCCTTCCGCCACGCTGTGAACCGGGGCGCTTTCGAGCGTCCGGTGCAGCCCGCGGGACAGATATTGAAGCGGCTCTGGACCTATATGCAGCCCCACCTCTGGGGCCTCGTTCTGGCGGCCGCCCTCAGTATATTGGGAAACGTCATCGGCCTCGTGGGCCCGCGGCTCTCCGGTCGGGCCATCGACGCTATATTGGGGATAGGCGGCGTGGACTTCCCCAACGTGTTCCGCTACGCCCTTTTGATGGTGGGGTGCTACGTGTTCTCCGGGGTCATGACCTACGTGCTCTCCCTGCTCATGATCCGCATCAGCCGCAGCATCGTCTTCTCCATGCGCCGGGACGCCTTCGACAGGCTGGTGACCCTGCCCGTAAGCTATTTCGATCAGCATCAGCCGGGGGACGTGATCAGCCGCATCAGCTACGACATCGACACCATCAACACCTCCCTGACCCACGATCTCGTGCAGATGGCCGCCAGCTTGGTGACGGTGGTGGGGTCCCTGCTCATGATGCTGTCCATCACGCCTGTGCTGGTGCTGGTGTTCGTGGTGACCATCCCCCTGTCCATGGCGGTCACCCGCTACCGGGCCAAGCGGGTGCGGCCCCTGTTTCGGGAGCGCTCCATGAAGCTGGGGGCCATGAACGGCTTCATCGAGGAGATCACCGCAGGGCTCAAGACCATCCGGGCCTACGGGCGGGAGGAGGCCTTCGGCCACCGCTTCGACGGGAAGAACGACGAGGCCGTGGAGGCCTTCTACCGGGCGGACCGGTTCGCCTGCATCAACGGCCCCATCGTCAACTGCATCAACAACCTGTCCCTGGCCCTCATCTCCTTCTTCGGGATACTGCTGTACATGGGCGGACGGGTGACCTTGGGGAATATCTCCTCCTTCGTGCTCTATTCCAGGAAGTTCTCCGGTCCCATCAACGAGTTCGCCAACATCATTTCGGATCTGCAGTCGGCGCTCGCCGCGGCGGAACGGGTGTTCCGGCTCATCGACGAGGAACCGGAAAAGGCCGACGCCCCGGATGCCCGGCCCCTTGAAACGGTGCGCGGCCAGGTGGAAGCCGAGGCCCTGCGCTTCTCCTACGAGCCGGGACGGGAGATCCTCCACGGCATCGACTTTATCGCGCCGCCGGGGAAGGTGGTGGCCATCGTGGGGGAGACGGGCTGCGGCAAGACCACCCTCATCAACCTGCTCATGCGCTTCTACGACGCGGACAGCGGCCGGATCACCCTGGACGATCGGTCCATCCCATCCCTGCCCCGGGCGGACCTGCGGCGGGCCTACACCATGGTGCTCCAGGACACCTGGCTCTTTCACGGCACCATTCGGGAGAACATCGCCTACGGCAAGCCCGACGCCACGGACGAGGAGGTGGCGGCGGCGGCCCAGGCGGCCATGATCCACGGCTACATCGAGTCCCTGCCCAAGGGGTACGATACCCTCCTCTCGGACAACGCGGTGAACCTGTCCAAGGGGCAGAAGCAGCTTTTGACCATCGCCCGGGCCATCCTCATCGATTCGCCCATGCTTATTTTGGACGAGGCCACCAGCAACGTGGACACCCAGACCGAGCGGCAGATCCAGTCCGCCATGCTCCGCCTTATGGAGGACCGCACCTGCTTCGTCATCGCTCACCGGCTTTCCACCATCCAGGGGGCGGACCAAATCCTGGTCATGGACCGGGGCGCTATCGTAGAAAGAGGCACCCACCGGGAGCTTCTCTCCCGAAAGGGCGCCTACTACGATCTCTATACCGCCCAGTTCCAGGGCGCTTGATTATCCTTAAACTGAACCTGAACCCTTCGCGTCAGTTCTTTTCGAGGACCTTGTACACCACGGCGGCCAAAGCGGCGCCGACCAAGGGCCCCACGATGAACACCCAGAGGCTGGCCAGAGGGGCCGCGTTGCCCGCGATGGCGGACACGATGGCGGGGCCGATGCTGCGGGCGGGGTTCACGGAGGTGCCGGTGAGGCCGATGCCCAGGATGTGGACGCCCACCAGGGTGAAGCCGATGACCAGGCCGCCGAAGGAGCCGTGCTTCTGCTTCTTGGAGGTGACGCCCAGGATGCAGATGACGAAGATGAACGTGAGCACGATCTCCACCAAAAGGCCCGCCACGGCGCTGCCGTTGACCCCGGCCAGACCGTTGCTGCCGAAACCGCCGGTCATATCCTTCACGCCGCCGAGACCGAAGATCAGAGCAAGGAGCCCGGACCCGGCCAGCGCGCCCACGCACTGGGCGGCCACGTAGCCGAAGAATTCCTTAAGGTCCATGCCGCCGGAGAGCAGCACGCCCAGGGAAACGGCGGGGTTGATGTGGCAGCCGGAGATGTTGCCGATGCAATAGGCCATGGCGACGATGGAAAGGCCGAAGGCCAGGGCGGTCAGGATATACCCGCCACCGGCCGCCGCGTCGCAGCCCACCAGCATGGCGGTGCCGCAGCCCAGCACCACCAGGGTGCAGGTACCGATACATTCTGCAAGATATTTCTTCATGTTGATTTCCTCCTCTCAGGTTTGACCGAAACAGTATATCATTTTATGTCGGATGGTGCAACCGCCCATCCGATGATTTCTGCGGGACGCACAAAGTTCTTTGAAAGCGGCGCCCTCCTATGGTATACTGTATCAAATATCCATCTGAACGGCAGGAGGACCCATGAAGATTGTGCATCTGTCGGACCTGCATCTGGGCAAGCGGGTCAACGAATTCAGCATGCTGGAGGACCAGGCCTACATCCTTTCGTCGATCCTTCGAATCATCGACGAAGTGGGCCCGGAGGCGGTGATCGTGGCCGGAGACGTGTACGACAAGCCCGTGCCTCCCGCCGAGGCGGTGGAGCTCTTCGACGACTTCCTCTGGCAGCTGGCCAGGCGAAAGGTCCAGGTCTTCGTCGTCAGCGGCAACCACGATTCCCCGGAGCGGATCGCCTTCGCCTCCCGGCTCATCGACCATAGCGGCATCCACCTGTCCCCGGTCTACAGCGGGCAGGTCGCGCCGATCACCCTGGCGGACGAGTACGGCCCGGTCCGCTTCTATATGCTGCCCTTCGTGAAGCCCACCCACGTGCGACGGTATTTTGAGGATAAAGAGATAAGCTCTTATACGGACGCCCTTCGGGTGGCCGTCGACGCCATGGCCATGGACAAAACCGTGCGGAACGTGCTCGTCACCCACCAGTTCGTCACCGGCGCGGCCCGGTCCGAGTCGGAGGACGTCTCCGTGGGCGGGACGGACAACGTGGACGCCGCCGTGTTCGACGGCATCGACTACGTGGCTCTCGGCCATATCCACGGTCCCCAGAACATCGGCGAGCCCCGCATCCGCTACGCGGGCACGCCCCTCAAATACTCCTTCTCGGAGGCGGGGCACGTGAAATCCGTTACCGTGGCGACCCTGGGGGAGAAGGGAAACCTTCAGGTGGAGACGATCCCTCTGACGCCCCGCCGCGATCTCAGGGAGCTGCGGGGGTGCTACAGCGATCTGGTGACCCGGGCGAACTACGAGGGCACGGCGACAGACGATTACCTCCACATCACCCTGACCGACGAGGAGGACATCCCCGACGTAATCAACCGGCTCCGGGTGATCTATCCGAATCTGATGAAGCTGGATTATGACAATCGGCGGACCCGCGCGGGCGGCCAGATAGGGGCGGCGGCGGACGTGGCGTCCAAGACGCCCCTGGATCTCGTCGCGGAGCTGTACGAGCAGCAGAACGGACAGCCCCTCAGCGGCGAGCAGGTCCGCTTTGCCGGGGAATTGATCGAAAAGATCTGGGAGGAATAGCCATGCGACCTATCCGACTTACCATGTCCGGCTTCGGGCCCTATGTAGCCAGGACCGTCATCGACTTCGACAAGCTGGGGAAAAGCGGGCTGTATCTCATCACCGGGGAAACGGGCGCGGGCAAGACCACCATCTTCGACGCCATCACCTACGCCCTGTTCGGAGAGCCCAGCGGCGAGAACCGGGACCCGTCCATGATGCGCTCCAAATACGCCGGGCCGGAGACGCCCACGGAGGTGGAGCTCACCTTCGCCTACGGGGACAAGCAGTATACGGTGAAGCGGAACCCCGAGTATATGCGGGTTAAGGACAAGGGCTCCGGCACCACCAAGCAGCCGGCAGGGGCGGAGCTGCGCTGTCCGGACGGGCGCAGGATCACCCAGGTCAGGGAAGTGAACGCCGCCGTCCGCGATATCCTGGGCATCAACAAGGATCAGTTCACCCAGATCGCCATGATCGCCCAGGGGGATTTTCTGAGGCTCCTGCTGGCGGAGACGAAGGAGCGGCAGAAGATCTTCCAGGACATCTTTCAAACGAAGCAGTTTTGGCGCTTTCAGGAGGCGGCCAAGGCGGAGGCCAACGGCCTGCAGCGGCAGCGTGACGCGGCCGACGCCAGCTTGATGCAGTATCTGGGGGGCGTCACCGTCGACGGGAGCTCTTCCCTGTCCTTCGAGCTTGCGCGGATACAGGAGAAAAAGGCGCCCGTGTCGGAGGCGTTTCCGCTGATC
>Ga0310697_10000888_pt1 | contig 37677 bp, 30 predicted proteins | sample 172DNAGHGlowgp2_FD_203883 | JGI IMG/M metagenome (GOLD analysis project Ga0310697, IMG submission 203883) | Sheep rumen microbial communities from Palmerston North, Manawatu-Wanganui, New Zealand - 1728 DNA GHGlow gp2 (v2) (version 2) | ecosystem: Host-associated > Mammals > Digestive system >...
TTTCTATCCCTGTAAGTTTTGTTCCCCGGAACGCATCATAACCGATATCTTCAAGTTCATCGTTCAAAGTAATTCTAGTAATGCCACAACATCCAGAGAAAGCAGAATTACCTATAGTTTTTAATGATTCTGGAAAGCTAACAGATACTATTTTCTCATTGTTCTCAAAAGCTTCATCCTTAATACTTATCACACCTTCTGGTATTTGCAGAGTCTCACTACCATCTTCATCACAACCAACTACCTCCGTACCATTGTCATCATACATCAAACAACGACTACCTTCAATGGCTGTGATATATTTGAATCCACCAAATCTTTCGTCACCTTTATAACTCGCTAAAGCATCAAAAGGCACACGAAGAACACAATCTTCAAGCCTAAAGGCTTTGAACGTATTCTTATCTATGAGAATATCATCTGGAGTCTCTTTTTTAATGGTGATAGTCTTCAAATTCTGACATCCCATAAAAAGAAGATCTCCTAATTCCAATATCTCTTCATTTAAGACTATCTCAGCAGTAGAATTGAACTCAAATGCGCGTGATTTAATTTTAGTAATAAAGTTAGGGATCTCAATTGAGTCATAATTATCGTTATTGGGGTAACTTAGTAATATTTCTTTTTCTGGATTATAACTAACCCCGTTTTTATCATAGAACAGATTCTTTTTCTCTGACTGGTTGTCATTTTCATCATCTACAGCTTTTTCTATATCTTCCGTTTCCTCAACAAGAACACCTTTATAATCCACAGTTATCGAATATAACGTATTAGGAGATGTTGTGTAGCAACCATTCTCTCCGTAACAAAAATCCAGATCAAAAGAAAGTGTTCCATCTGGTGATAAAGCCTCAAATTCCGCACATAAAGTATCTCGCCCAAAATACGACTTTCGAATGGGCTGTTTATCGACTTTAATTCTATAACCCAATTGTTTGAACACAACCCACCATTCGTCAAATGATAGGTTCCATGAAAATCCTTTTGATTTCCAAGAAGGAGGAAAATCATGTTCATCATAAGTCCAATAGAGTGAAGTAAATATTCCCTCTCCTTCGTGATCCCAAAAGTCTACTTTTTCAACAGTTATAGTCCGACTTGGCTCTTTTCCAGATCTTCTAACCTCAAGCCCCATTTCTTTAGCATCCTTCCAAGTTGTTTTTCCAAGGGTAATACCAAATAAAGGGAAGAAATCTTTTATTGCTGACGAAAAGACTTCAATAGCATCTGGCAGTTTCTCAATTACCTCTACCTCGTCGTAAACATCCTGAATTAACTCCATGTCTTCTGTACCCTCCGACATGTCTACATACCGAGGCCGTCCTGTTCCTTTAAACGAGCCCCTATTTGGTTCTTCCTCATCCTCCACATCATGACCTAAGAAATGGTATTTCCAATGTCTGCGTGCGTCTGGAAGTCCAAAACGAGAATACATGCCTACATTATCCAGTATAACACACTCCTGCTTATTCTCCGTAATCCTCAGACCTCTTCCTACTTGTTGGAGGTATTTCACAAGCGACCTTGTTGGGCGAGCCAGCTGAATGAATTCTATATCAGGGCAGTCGAATCCTTCAGAGAAGATGTCAACGTTCACAATAATATCTAACTCCCCCTTTCTGAACTTTTTTACATAATCTTTTCTTTCAGTATCAGTCGTATTATTATCTATACATACAACTCTATATCCCGCTTCCTTATATTCTTTGCAGATATTTCTTGCGTGAACGATATTTATAGCATAAATAATACCCTTCTTTCCTTCTGCCAAAGCCAAATATGATTTTAACAACTGAGCTCGTATTTTGCCTATATCCATTTTCTCTTCCATGGAAGACTCCTTATACTCGCCAAATTTGTCCAGTTCGATATCGTCAATGGTATTTAGGATGTCGCTATCGCTTCTAAGAGAGAAATACTTATATGGCGCCAAATAGCCTTGCTTGATGAAATCCTTGATAGGCATCGACATTACCAACTTATCAAACAAGTCCGTAAAGCTCTGGTGGTTCATACGCCAAGGAGTAGCTGTAACGCCGAGTTTTTTTGAACCAGGGTAAAGGTCCCATAACTTCTTATATGTGGTAGCCAAGGCATGATGTGCTTCGTCAATGATAATAAACTGGACATTTAGTTTCTTGGCATCATTCAAGTTTTTAGGGTGTGTAAGTGTCTGGATGGATGCCACATGAACGGGGAACTTCTTTTCATTCAGTTTTTTTGTACGCGTAATCTCCTTGATGGATGACACGTGAACAAATTGATCCTCTTCTCTTTTCTTTGTACTTCCTCCTATCACGTTATGAGCAACATGGTATTTTTTCAGACTCTCGTCTATCTGGTCTATCAGTTCCGTTCTGTGAGCAATAATAAGAATCTTTACTGCTTCCTTCTTCCTCAAACTATATTGATTGATATCTCTGATAATCGAAGTAAACAGTCGCGTTTTGCCTGTACCAGTTGGCATCTGGAACATTACATTATCTATCTCATCCCAAGATTCAAATATTTCCCTCTTCGCCTTTTGTTGGTATGTGCGAAGAGTGGAATCTTCTTTGCATATATCAGAATAGCTCTCAATAGTCAAAGAACGTTTTAAAGCCACTTTAACGTTCTGTTTTACCTTTACTAATGGTTTAGCAATTATAGATGGCACTTTCTTTGAAGGAATCTTCCCTTTTATCGAATCACGAGCCTCAGCTATGTGTTTAACTATTTTCTGCTTTTTATATACCAGCTTGCTTTTTACATAATTTATCCAGAACGCCAGATTCTTTCCACTTGAGATTCTTTTGCGAATTCTCAAGTCCTCCTCATGAGTGATATAGCCACCTCTTTTTACGAACGCATCTACCACACTATCAACTTCCGCAATGCTATTGATAGGCTCCATTGAATATATATCAATCTTCTTTTTTCTCATATTTCCAACATTCGTTCCTATAGTTCTTTTAACGACAACGACCCATTTACTTAGCTTTCTTCATTGTCTATTCTGAATTGCTGGTACCAGTTATTGTCGCATCTAATAATTGTATTAAGCCATGTATCAGTCCTATCACGTCATGATTAGGGTTCAGCGGACGCAGTATTATTCTTTTGCCTGAGCGCCACGCCCCACGAGCGACAGGAAAGGACTCGCATAATGGAAGCTTTTCTTCGCTGCCATCACTCTCAACGTACACGTGGAAGTTACTGAGAGCTACCGTTGCTATTCTCAGGCTTCGCTTCACCTCCATTCAGGCTAATATCCAAGGTTCTCCCCTACAAGCACTACAACATGACGGCCTTTCGGTGAGTTCCTGAGAAAGTGGACGTAGTTGCAGATAGACTCCGGGGAATTGCAGTTATGGCACACTCCATCAACCTGACAAGGAGTCTTGATGTCGAATCTGGATGCGTTGATGGGCGACGCTGTTCCTCTCGCCCTTGAAAGGGCAGCTTCTACAGTCTGCGCAACCTTGTTCAAGCCTATCACGAAGATAACCTTTTTCGGTCCCCAGGTGATTGCAGCCACTCGGTTTCCGTTTCCGTCGATGTTCACGATAACGCCGTCCTCAGAGATTGCATTAGCGCTGGTCAGGTAAACGTCAGCCGAAAATGCCCTGAGATACAGGGCCTGTTTTTCCTCTGCGGTCTCTGCGAGGTCGCGGTCAAGCACTTCGAGGGTACCACGATTTCTGAGATAATCAGGAATACCCAGGTCTCTTACAGTCATCGTGCCGCCCCATGTCACACTGCTTCCGTCCTCAATGAGTTCGGAAACTTTCCTTACTGCCTCTTCACCTGTCGCGCAATAGAAAGCCTCCATGTGGCGGCGTTGCAGATTCTTGATAAGTGTCTTGGCCAGACGCTCGTTTCTTTGTTCTTCGACAAGCGAAACGACTTTTTCGGTTACTTGTGTCATATCGAGTGATTATTTAAGTTGCATGAAGCAAAGCCGGCAGTTCTTTGCAGGGGCAAAACGACCTTTACTATTCACTATAGTTATGATCTACGACGATGACAACCTTCATATCAGGTACCAAAGGCTGTATTTCGTTGGTAAGCTGGCTGACAAAAGCATGATCATCATGGACTGAAAGATCGGGAACCACATCAACGGAAAGCATTTCGTCTTTCTCAGAATAATAGAACCCGTGCACCTGAACTATCTCCTGATGGGCAGCGAGTGTCTGCATGACTTTCGACTGCAATTCAGCCCGGCGGTTTTCTCCTGTAGCAACGGCATAGACACCAACTGTCATAATGATGCCATGCTTCTCATACATGTAAGTTGAGATTTTGCGGGTCAGACCGTGAATGTCGTATGCAGACATGGTGTCGTATACGTTGATGTGCAGAGAACCAATCTTCACATCGGGGCCATAGTTATGAAGAATCAGGTCGAATACGCCATGAACTCCCTCGAAGTCGGAAACCTCTTTCTGAATCTGCCTGGTGAGTTCTGCCGAAATGCTTGTCCCTAACAGCTCATTGACGGGCGAGGCCAGCATTTCGATACCAGCCTTGATGATGACGATGGAAATCAACGCTCCCAGAATACCATCGAGCGAAACGCCCCACAACAGCATGACACCAGCCGAGACAAGCGTGGCCAAAGTAATAATGGCATCGAACAGGGCATCGGAACCAGAGGCTATCAAGGCATCACTCTTCAGCTGTTCACCTTTGCGTTTGACATATTGCCCCAACACCAACTTCACAACTATTGCCACTACAATGACAACGAGGGTCGTTGTTGTGTAGGACGGTTCCGTCGGGTCGAATATCTTCTTGACTGATTCTATAAGCGAGGTGATACCTGCAGACAGTACAATGACTGCAATGATGATGGCACTGAAATACTCAATGCGTCCGAATCCGAAAGGATGCTTACGGTCAGCCGGGCGTTGTGAGAGTTTTGTGCCGACGATGGTTATCACGCTCGACAGGGCATCACTGAGGTTATTGACGGCATCCATCACAATAGCAACAGAGCTGGCCAGCACACCAACAACGGCTTTGAAAGATGCAAGTAGCACATTGGCTATAATACCTATCCAACTGGTACGAATGATTTGAGAACTGCGATCCACTTCAAAAATACTTATTAAAATTCACCGACAAAGGTAATCATTATTGAACGAATTATGGTCATTTCGCACTCATTATTAGGATAGTTTATGAAGAAACTTAGAATCCCCTCTGATCCGATGAAGCAGTTGTCGGGCTTCCCGTGGTGGAGATGCATTCTCTATGTGTTTCTTGCATATCTGGCATCCTATTATATGTTGGCATGGGGAGTGGATGGGGTCGCTCGTCTTTATGCAAAAATGATGTTGCTGTAACAGATTGTGCAGATTGTAAAACAGATTCCTGCGTCTGTTAAAGGTCAACGACCCGTAATGTACTTCACCTTCGAGGCATCACGGGACTTGGCTTCGGGCTGTTCGTCGGGATAGCCGATGGCGATGATATAGTTCAGTTTGTAACCCTCTGGGATGTCGAGACGGTCGAGGAAGAACTTGCACTTCTCGTTCGACAGCAGGAAGCGCACAGGGCCGCCCAGACAGCAGGTGCCAAGTCCGAGTGACTGTGCCGCCAGCATGATGTTCTCGCCCAGCAGACCGGCATCCAACTCGCCACCGCCATTGGCCGGAGTACAGACACAAATCAGGTTCGGTGCATTGCGGAACATGTTCTTGAAGTCCTTGTCGCGCTTCACCTGTTCGGCATTCGCCTGCTTGTAGACCTCCGTCACGTCGGCTATCAGCTGCTGGTCTTCCACCACGCGGAGCGTCCACGGCTGACGGTTCATGCCACTGGGCGCATTGATGCCGCACTTCACGATCAGCTCCAGCTTCTCGTGCTCCACAGGCTTGTCGAGGTACTTGCGGACGGAGCGTCGCGCCATGATGTTGCTCAGCACAGGATTCACCTCTAACTGTATGTCAGCCTCGATGCCGCTGATTTTATCTCTCGGCTCGTAACGATGCAAGATCTTACCGTCACGCGAGACGAGGAACTTGGTGAAGTTCCACTTGATGTCGTTGCCTCCCTTCAGCCACGTATAAAGCGGATGTTCATTCGCACCGTTCACCTCGATCTTGTCGAACTGCTGGAACTGAACGTTGAAGTTGGCCGTGCAGAACTGATGAATCTCCTGAATTGTGCCAGGAGCCTGTTGTCCGAACTGATTACAGGGGAAATCGAGAATCTCCAGTCCCTGGCTGCGGTATTTCTCATACAGAGCCTCCAGTTCGCTGTACTGAGGCGTAAACCCACAGCGCGTGGCCGTGTTCACAATCAGCAGCACCTTGCCCTTGTAGTCAGAGAGCGACACGTCTTTGCCCGCATCGTCCTTCACCTTGAAATCATAAACACTCTGTGCCGAAAGCGTCAGCACACAAACCATTGCCATGAGGCTCAAAAACAGTTTTCTCATATATTTGTCTGATTTAGTTATGTTGTCAAGGATTTCGTCGCCATCACTCGCGACTTTGCTACTTATCACGTCAGGCACACTTCAGACCCGACATATAATAAAAGTGCTGCAAACTGATCGTCTGCAGCACTTTACTTTTCGGTGAAACCACTGTGTGTGGTACTTAAAGTACCCAGACCCGGGGTCGAACCGGGACGGGTTGCCCCACTGGTGTTTGAGACCAGCGCGTCTACCGATTCCGCCATCTGGGCTCGAAAAGCGGGTGCAAAGATACATATAATTTTCGTAATTCAGCAAAAGTTTGTCATAAAAATAGTAAAAATTGTTGGTAGTTCAGTATAAATTGCGTAACTTAGCGCCAAAATTAGAACGAAGAACTAAGAATCTAAGATTATGGAATCCTTTCATCCGAATTATTGTGTGATACTTGCCGGTGGCAAGGGTCGTCGTCTGTGGCCGTCGAGCCGTATAGAAAAACCCAAGCAGTTTCTCGATTTCTTCGGCACAGGACGCACCCTGCTGCAACAGACTTTCGACCGCTTCAGCCGGTTCATCCCCCAGGGACATATTTATATATGCACGACGCGGGAGTATCTGCCACTTGTTCATGAGCAACTGCCCACAATCGACGAAGAACATGTGCTCGTAGAGCCCGTCAACCGCAACACGGCACCTACCGTGGCATGGGCCGGTCACCGCATCCACCGCGAGAGCGACGACGCCCGCATCGTCGTGACGCCTGCCGACCAGCTGGTGATTGACGACCAGGCTTTCGAGCGCAACATGCTGGAGGGTCTCGCGTTTGTGGGACAGAACGACATCATCCTGACCATGGGCATACGTCCCTCACGTCCGGAACCCGGCTATGGTTACATACAGGTAGGCGAGCCGACCCTCTCGTCAGGCATCAACAAGGTGCAGTCGTTCACGGAGAAGCCCGAACGGGAGTTTGCCACACTCTTCATGCAAAGCGGCGAGTTCTTCTGGAACACAGGCATCTTCCTCTCCAACGTGCGCCATCTGCGCGAGTGGTTCATCAAACTCATTCCCGACATGCCCTTCCGCCTGGCCAAACTGCCGCTGGATGCCTCTATCGAAGAAGAGAACGCATACGTGCGCAACTACTACCCAGCCTACCCTAACCTGTCTATGGACAAAGCCACACTGGAGATGACCGAGAACGCATATATCATGCAGTGTCAGTTCGGCTGGGCCGACATCGGCACGTGGCACTCCATCTATGAATGCATGCAGAAGACCGAGAACGACAATGTGGTGCTCGACTCCGAGGTAGTGCTTGAAGACGCTCACAACAACATCATCTGCCTGCCCAAAGGACATATCGGCGTCATCAACGGCCTCGACGGCTATATCGTGGCCGAACAGGGCGACGTACTGCTCATCTGTCCGAAGCAAGACTCGTCGGCACTCATCCGCAAGTACGTCAACGAGGTCAGCATCAAGTATGGGGAGAAATATGCCTAAAAAGTGAATAGTTTATAGTGAATAGTGTAGAGTGAATAGTGTAGAGTGTAGAGTGTAGAGTGTAGAGTGAATAGTGTAGAGTTTGCTACCGCTGTCCGAAAATGTGTGCGGTAGCAAACTCTACACTATAAACTATTCACTATAAACTATAAACTGTTCACTATAAACTATAAACTGTTCACTATAAACTATAAACTGTTCACTATAAATTCTCGTTGATACGCTGTGCGATCTGCTGCATCTCTTCGGCAGAGAGCTGCAGCTTCTCCCTGCGGAAGTCGGCATCGGCCTCGCTCTGCATGGGTATGAGGTGGATGTGGGCGTGGGGAACCTCTAAGCCGAGCACCACCTGAGCCACCTTCTTGCAGGGGAAGGCTTTCTTGATGGCAATAGCCACATGCTTGGCAAACTGTTGATAACGGGCCAGTTCGTCGTCGTCCATATCGAAGAAATAGTCTACCTCACGACGGGGAATGACCAAGGTGTGACCCTTCACCAACGGGTTGATGTCGAGGAAAGCATAGAACTCTTCATTCTCTGCACACTTGTAGCTGGGTATCTCGCCAGCAGCAATCTTACTGAATATGTCCATTGTTCTTGGCGTTTTATGGGAATTATGGGGCCTATGAGGCTCACAGGGGTTAAGCCCGACAGGGCTCATGGGGCCTATAGTCCTTTATCCTACGGTGATATTGTCGATGCGCAACTTGATGGTGCCACGGGGAATCTTCACTTCCACCTCGTCGCCCACCTTGTGGTTCAGCAGTCCCTGGGCAATCGGCGTGGTAATCGAGATCTTTCCCTCACGCAGATTGGCCTCGCTCTCGCTGACGATTGTGTAAGTCATCTTAGCCTTGTTGGCCATATTGGTCATCTCCACCTTCGAGAGAATCTGCACGGCATCGGTGCTCAGACGCGACGTGTCGACAATCTTTGCCTCTGAGATCTGCTGCTTCAGCAGGTTTATTTTCGACTCCAAATGGGCCTGTGCCTCCTTGGCAGCCTCATATTCCGAGTTCTCGCTCAGGTCGCCCTTGTCGCGTGCTTCTGCGATGGCGGCCGACGCCTTGGGGCGCTCGACGCCTTCCAAACGTTTCAGTTCGGCTATGAGCTTGTCATAGCCTTCTTGTGACATGTAAGCCATAATCTTTTCTATTCTTTTGTTTTTAGTTTTTCTTTTGTAGAGATACCCCCCTCTTTTCGTTGGGTCTGCAAAAACAAAGAATCCCGACATTTTCTGTCGGAATCCTTTTTCTCGCATGTTCGTTATCTTTACTGGGGGCAAAATTACGGCTTTTTCCTGAAATGCCCAAATCTTTTGAGTTTAAATTTGTGAAAACGAGCGAAACAAGGGCATACAGGACTATGGCTCTGAGCCAAGAACGAGGGTATGCCTTCATTCCGACATACCCTCGTTCCTATTCTTGCCATCGGCTATGCGCTACTTACTTAGGCTGCTTGCCGATGTAGGCCAGGATGCCGCCATCGACGTAGAGTATGTGGCCGTTGACGGCGTCAGAGGCGTGGCTGGCCAGGAACACGGCGGGGCCGCCCAGCTCTGAGGGGTCGAGCCAGCGTCCGGCAGGCGTCTTGGCGCAGATGAACGAGTCGAAGGGGTGGCGTGAGCCGTCTGGCTGGCGCTCGCGCAGGGGTGCGGTCTGAGGCGTGGCGATATAGCCCGGGCCGATGCCGTTACACTGGATGTTGTACTCGCCATACTCCGAGCAGATGTTGCGGGTGAGCATCTTCAGGCCACCCTTGGCAGCTGCGTAGGCCGAGACGGTCTCGCGACCCAGCTCAGACATCATCGAGCAGATGTTGATGATCTTGCCCTCCTTGCGCTCCATCATCTCGGGGATGACGGCCGAGGAGCAGATGAACGGGCCTACGAGGTCGATGTCGATGACCTGCTGGAACTCCTCGCGCTTCATCTCGTGCATGGGGATGCGCTTGATGATGCCGGCGTTGTTGACGAGGATGTCGATCTGTCCCACCTCCTGGTGGATCTGCTCCACGAGAGCCTTCACGGCGTTCTCGTCGGTGACGTCACAGACATAGCCCTTCACGTTCTCGATGCCTGCCTCCTTATAGTTGGCCAGACCGCGCTCGAGTGCTGCCTCGTTGATGTCGTTGAAGATGATGTTTTTGATACCTGCTCCTACGAATGCCTTTGCAATGTTGAAGCCAATGCCGTAAGATGCGCCGGTGATCCAGGCGTTCTTACCTTCTAATGAAAACATGTTTGCCATAAGTTGTTTTTTTGGTGGGAGTTTAGGAGTTGGGGAGTTTAGGAGTTTAGACGATAGTCTTACGCTCCTTTTCCCGTGCCCTTTCCACTCCAGATTATTTAATAGCGTTATTGTTAATAATTCCGTTACAATAGGCGGTCAGAAGCCTCCCTGCGTTCGCTATGCTTGTGCTCAGCATGATGTATTCTTCTTCACTGATATATTTTAAGTCGTTTGACAATATGATATAATTCATACACTCTGCCATGCTCCCTTCCGAGATATTCATGAATCTGAGTTTGTCGGCCTTACTGAGTTTTTTGTATCCCTCTGCAATGTTGGCCCCTATTGATACTGCCGCCCTTCTGAATTGAGATGTCAGGCCGAATCGTTCGTCTTCAGGAAAATGTTTAGTGATAAGATAGACAAGTCTGGTAAACTCATGCGCTTTTTGCCACGCCAGGATATTCTGAAAAGTGAATGTACTCATTCTCTTATTACATATTTAATTGAATTCTACTGTCTAAACTCCTATTCTATCGTCTAAACTTCTAATGCCTCAGGAAAATATTTTAGTCTAAACTCCTATTCTATCGTCTAAACTCCTATACTCCCAAACTCCCAAACTCCTACTTCAGGTCATTTATCGTGTAGAAGTCCTGGTCTCCGTAGTCCAGGTTCTCGCCCCCCATGCCCCAGATGAACGTGTAGTTGTGGGTGGCGGCAGCACTGTGTATGCTCCATTCAGGCGAGAGCACGGCCTGCTCGTTGTGCATCCAGAGGTGGCGGGTCTCCTGCGGCTCGCCCATGAAGTGGCAGACGGCCTGGTCGTTGGGCAGCTCGAAGTAGAAGTAGGCCTCCATGCGGCGGCTGTGGGTATGGGCCGGCATCGTGTTCCAGACGGAGCCGGGAGCCAGCTCGGTCATGCCCATCTGCAGCTGGCATGTGGGTAGCACCTGGTTCACGATCATCTTGTTGATGTTACGCTCGTTCGAGGTCTCCAGCGCCCCCATGTGAGCCACGACCGCATCCTCCTTCGTCACCTTGCGACAGGGATATTCCGCATGGGCCGTGCAGGAGTTGAAGTAGAACTTGGCGGGATTGTCGGCATCGAGCGAGGCAAACACCACGTCGCGGTCGCCACGGCCTATATAAAGAGCCTCCTTGAAGTCGAGGTCGTAGACGTGACCGCCCACGATGACCTGCCCTGCTCCGCCCACGTTCCAGACGCCCACCTCGCGGCGGGTGGTGAAGAACGGAGCCCGCAGCGGGTCGATGGCCTCCAGCGGCAGAGCCTCAGCGACGGGCATCGCACCGCCCACGACCATGCGGTCGTACATGGAATAGACCATCTGCACCTCGTCTTTGACGAAGAGTGTCTCAATGAGGAAGTCGCGACGCAGCCGCGCCGTGTCATACTGACGGGCATCGTCAGGATGGGCCGCATATCGGATAGCGTAGTTCGTTTTCATCTTTGATTTCAGATTTGTTTGTCTGCAAAGATACGAAAAAACATGATACAACGGCATGTTTTTATGGAAGATTAACACGCAATGTTTCCATGCCTCTGCAATTCAGGCTGAACCATCGTGCAATTCAGGCTGAATCAGGCGACAATTCAGGCTGAATTACATCGCAATTCAGGCCGAATTGCAGGACGTGTAAACAGAATGTGACAAATATTTAATAATCTGACACAGGAACAGATGGCTTTTTTGCGAAAAATGCGTACTTTTGCAGCACGAGTAAAAGCATTACTATCAACTTATAAGACAAATACCTGTTTCAAATGAAAAGAACATTGCTTTTTGCATGCATGCTGTGTCTGAGCCTGATGGCACAGGCACAGGGACCGGGCTTCCAGATGCCCGAAAACAAAGCCACCTTTAAGGATGTGGACTATGTAGGCGACAAGACGGAGCCTCACCGGCTGGACATCTACCTGCCGGAGACGAACCAGGAGAAATACAAGGTGGTGGTGGCCATCTATGGCAGCGCCTGGTTCTCGAACAACATGAAGCAGATGGCCTACATGTCGATCGGCAAACCACTCACCGACGCGGGCTTCGCCGTGGTGGCCATCAATCACCGTTCGAGCGGCGACGCGAAGTTCCCCGCCCAGATTCACGACGTGAAGGCAGCGCTGCGCTTCATCCGTGCCAATGCGGCTAAATATAAGCTCGACACGTCGTTCATCGGCATCACGGGTTTCTCGAGCGGCGGTCACCTGTCGTCGCTGGCCGGTGTGACCAACGGCATGAAGAAGCGCACGGTAGGCAATACGACGGTCGACCTGGAGGGCACTCTCGGCGGCTACCTCGACTATTCGAGCTGTGTGGATGCCGTGGTAGACTGGTTCGGCCCTGTAGACATGGCCCACATGGAGAACTGCCAGACGGTGAAGGACGAGAAGAGCCCCGAGGCTGCGCTCATGGGCTGCGCTCCGGCAGAGAATCCTGAACTGGTGGCACTCATCAGCCCCATCACGTACATTAGTGAAGAGTGGAAAGTGGAGAGTGGAGAGTTTGCTACCGCCGCCCCTGACGCATCTGGAAGTGCGGTAGCAAACTCTAAACTCTACACTCTACACTCCCAGAAATATCCCCGCTTCCTCGTCATCCACGGCGATGCCGACAATGTGGTGCCGCAGTGCCAGAGCATCCGCTTCTCGGAGGTGCTGAAGAAGGCCGGACAGCTGGAGACCTTCGTCAACGTGCCGGGCGGACAGCACGGCCCTGTGACGTTCAACGAGAAGACGTTCAAGCAGATGACCGACTTCTTCCTGAAGGAATCGACCAAGCAGAAGGTGGTCGAGCAGGGCGGCACCGGCCCGTTCAAGGCCGTGATGCGCGAAGAGGCCTCGCTGCCTGCCCACACCGTGTTTGCCCCACAGGATCTCTCGGCGTTCAGTGCTGAGCATCCGCTGCCCGTGCTCGTATGGGGAAACGGCGCCTGCACCAACTCGCCCTGGGAGCACTTCAAGTTCCTCAACGAGATTGCCTCGCATGGCTACCTCGTCGTGGCCACGGGCTACATCCCCATGGAGGAGCAGCCCTATCACGGCCCCATGTCGACCACGCAGCAGCAGATAGAGAGCATCGACTGGGCCATCGCACAGAATGCCGACCCGGCTTCACCTTATTATAATAAGATAGACGTGAAAGCCATCTGCGCCGCAGGCATGTCGTGCGGCGGACTGCAGACGCTCTACAACTGCGCCGACCCACGCCTGACAACGATGATGGTGTGCAACAGCGGACTGTTCAACCAGCAGAATGCCCATCAGGCCGTGGGAGGCATGCCCATGCCTGAGAAGAGCAAGCTCAACGAGATACACACGCCCGTGCTGTACATGCTCGGCGACAAGGAGGACATCGCCTATGCGAACGGCATGGACGACTTCCATCGCATCAGCCACGTGCCTGCCTGCGCCGTGAACTATCCCGTCGGCCACGGCGGTACCTATCGTCAGGCTCACGGTGGTGAGTACAGCATCGTGGCCGTGGCCTGGCTCGACTGGCAGCTGAAGGGCGACAAGGAGGCCGCCAAGATGTTCACCGGCAAGAAGCCCGGTCTGCTGCAGCGCGAGAAATGGACGCTGGAGAAGAACAAGAAACTGAAGTGAAACAGGGGAGTTAGAGGGGAGTTAAAAAGGAGTTAAAGGGAGTTAAAGGACAATAGTTTTTCCACTTGAAGGTCATTGTCATTAGTGACAAAGACAAGAGCAAGCCTATCGTCCTTTAACTCCCTTTAACTTCCCCCTAACTCCCTTTAACTCCTAAAAGAACCTTTACCTTAGAAAAATTTGTAACTTTGCCGCCAGAAACTAAAACAAAACATGAAGAAAACGCTACTTATGACAGCGCTTCTGGCCGCAAACATGGGTCTGGAAGCACAGAGAATCGACATCAATAACGGGCAGAACCGCACGGAAGACGGCTATACCCCGTGGATCATCGGCACCACGACGCAGTCTACTGTCACCGCCGACGGCGTGACCGTCACTGCCACGCTCGACGGAGTGCAGCAAGGCCGGACGCTGAAAGGTGAATGGTGGAAGGACGGTGTGAACAAATATTCCCGTCTGACCAGCGACGGCATGGGCGTATATGGCCTCGACGCCGGAGAAAACACACCGCAGCTGCAGGCCGGAGAGGTGGGCATCAAGCTCACGGTCACGGGTCTTTCAGCCGGACAGCACTCGCTCTTGGCCTATCACAACAACCCGTCGGGCTATCAGGGGCCGAAGCTCGATGTCTATGTCGACGGCTCTCTGGTGCTGTCTGGCGTGGAACAGACCAACCGCGCCCAGACACCTACAGCCAGCGGACAATCGTATATACGGTTTACGGCACAGGAAGGACAGCCCGTCGTCATCGTCTATCGCACAACCCCCGATGCCTCTTTCGACTATACGCAGGGCTACAACACCACCTCTTTATTTATAGATGCACTCATCTTCGACCGTCCTAACCCGCTGACCACCGCTGCAGACCCCACGCCTGAGCATCTGGACTGGCATGCGGCCTGCGACGGCGGCACGTGTACCTTCACGTGGACAGCAGCTGCCACGGCGGTGAAACACCACGTGATGATAGGCACCCAGGCAGGAGCCCTGACCGAGGTGGCCACCGTGCAGACTACAGCTTACGAGGCTTCCGGCCTCGACCCCATGCAGACCTACTACTGGCGCATCGACGAGGAGGACAAGGATAGTAACCGGTATGAGGGCGACACATGGCAGTTCCGCCCGCGCCGACTGGCCTTCCCTGAAGCTGAAGGCTACGGACGATTCGCCATCGGAGGCCGCGGCGGCGTGGTCTATCACGTCACTTCGCTCGACGATAACGGCGACGACCAGAATCCTCTGCCCGGCACTTTCCGCTACGGCATCAAGAAAATCAGCGGGCCGCGCACCATCGTCTTCGACGTGGCAGGCACCATCTATCTGAAATCGCGCCTCACCTGCAGCGATCCCTACGTCACCGTGGCCGGACAGACGGCTCCGGGGCGCGGCATCATGCTCAGAGGCTGTCCCTTCGGCATGGCCAGCGACGGCATCACACAGTTCATTCGTATGCGCCGTGGGCACATCCTTGACGAAGAAGATGCCCAAAAAGGCCTCGACGGACTGGGCATGGCGGGCAACGACCACGCCATCATGGACCACTGTTCGGTCTCATGGACCATCGACGAAGCCTTCTCTTCACGCGGCGCCAAGCACATCACCCTGCAGCGTACGCTCATCTCTGAGGCACTGAACGTGGCCAACCATCCCAACTACGAGGCTGGAAAAGCCCACGGTTTCGCTGCCACCATCGGCGGCGGAGAGCATGGTGCCGCAGGATCGTCGTTCCATCATAACCTGCTGGCCCACAACGAAGGCCGTAACTGGAGCCTTTCGGGCGGACTGGATGGTGCAGGTGCTTACGACGGTCATCACGACGTGTTCAACAATGTGGTCTATAACTGGGGCAGCCGCGCCACCGACGGCGGCACACACGAGGGGCAGTTTGTGGCCAACTACTATAAGATGGGACCCGCCACGACGCAGACTTTCCTCCTGAACGCGCAGTTGGAGGGTACAGGATCGGGCTCACAAGCCTACTACGTGAGCGGAAACATTCGCGAAAGTACGGCTGGCGTGAAGACTGAAGACCAGCTGAACAACACCTACAAATATACGCTTTCAGGCGGACAGAAGCTCGACTGGACGGTTTTTGTCAGTCAACCGTTCTTCCCTTCCTATGCCACCGTCGAGACAGCCGGGCAGGCTTATCAGAACGTGCTGTCGGATGTGGGCTGCAATCAGCCTGCATTAGACAACCACGACCAGCGCATGATCAGTGAGACCCTGGCCGGAACGACCTCGGCCACAGGCTCGAAAAGCCGGAAGAAAGGCCTTGTGGATCATGAGGATGACGCGGAAGGCTTCGAGGGACTGAACATTGTCACGGAGAGCCGACCCCAGGACTGGGACACCGATCAGGACGGATTGCCCGACTGGTATGAGCAGGTCATCGGCACAGACGCCTCAACGCCCAGCAACAACGACACGACCCTCGGAAACGGCTATACTGATCTGGAGAACTATCTGGACTTCATGGCTCATCCGCACTTCCTGCTTCAGACGAACGTGGAGCTGAGCCTCGACCTGAAACCCTACTTTGCCGGCTATGCCGACTTCACGGTTGAGGACCTGACGGAGCATCTCCGCGACGGTTTCGTCTATGCATTTAACGGCACGACGATGACCGTGACCGACGTCATCGGCGAGCGTGTGCGGCAAGTCAAGGTGACGGTCATCGACAAGCAGACGGGAAACCGCATGACGCGCACCTTCTTCTTCGCCACGCCTACGGGCAGTCTGGGCATCAGCGGCCCTTCAGCCGCCACGAAGGAGAGCCCTGCCCCCGTCTATAACCTGCAGGGGCAGCGCCTCGTTTCGCCCCAGAAAGGGCTGAACATCCAGAAAGGGCGCAAGTATTTTCGGTAAGGGGGCTTCTTTGGAAAAACTCGAAGCACAGCGGCAAAGGGCACAGAGGCTTCTTCGGAAAAGCCCGGAGCACGGCGGCAAAGAGCACGGGGGCTTCTTCGGAAAAACTCGAAGCATGGCGGCAAAGGGCACGGGGGCTTCTTCGGAAAAGCCCGAAGCACAGCGGCAAAGGGCACGGGGGCTTCTTCGGAAAAGCCCGAAGCACGGCGGCAAAGGGCAGGACTATTTCTTGAGGAAAGCTCGGAGCACAAACCAGCAATGTAGCAGGAAGGTCTGCACACGGCCATAGTGAGCGGCCATCACACGGTAACGTTCGCGCAACGAAGCGCCATGATGCTGTGTGGTGGCTCCTTCTTTTGTGTAGTTGGCCACCACCATACCTATATTATATAAAGGAAGGCCAGCCCGTTCACCCTCACGCATCACACGGATACACCAGTCCACATCGGCACTGTAGCGGTAGCGTGTGTCGTATTGCAGGTTCTTCGCCAGGTCGGTACGGGCATAGAAGGCCTGATGACACACCAGCATGCCCTGCCGGAACGACCGCCACGTGAGCCGTTCGGGTGCCTGCAACCGCCGGGGAGAGACAAAACGACCTTCCCTGTCGACGATGTTCGTCTGCCCGTAGAGCACGGCAGGCAGCTCGGCCGAGGGCGTCTCGCTGAGACGGCAGCGGTGGGCTATCTCCTCGAGCGTGGTGGGCTGGGGGAAGAAGTCGCCCGCGTTCATATAGACAATATAGTCGCCCGAAGCCTGACTGAGTCCTTTATTCATGGCGAAATAGATGCCCTCGTCGGGTTCTGACTGCACAATCACCTTGTGACCGCAGCCGCTCTCGTCGCTCTCATGCTTGTATTGCTCAACGATTGCCAGCGTACGGTCGGTCGAAGCCCCATCGATGATCAGGTGCTCCACGCCCTCGTATGTCTGGCTCAGGACGCTCTTCAGCGTCCGTTCTATCACTTTCTCAGCGTTATAGGTAATGGTTATGACAGTAAAACGTCTCATGTTCCCGGATGGTTTAGGCCTGCTCAGGGGCAAGCGAATTGTAGAGTTGGATATAACGGTTGGCTACCACGCTCTCAGCATAGCGCCGACTGACGCTGCGCCGCAGTTGTCCAGCCTCGATGTGGGCGCGCAGACCCCACTCAATGCCGTCGGCCAGACTCTCTACCGACAGCCGCTTGGCCAGATAGCCCGTCGAGAGATGGTCGATGATGTCGGCCTGTCCACTGCCATCAAACGACACGGGCAGGGAGCCACAGGCCTGCGCCTCGATGAGCGTCTGGCCGAACGTCTCGTAGAGCGACGACGACACGGTGACGTTCGAGGCCGAGTAGACCAGCGACAACTGGTCTTCGTCGTCGATATAGCCCAGATGGGTATAGGGCACCGGCAGCTGTTCGAGCAGTTCAGGCTGCCGGATGCCGCCGAAGAGCAGCAGGCGCACCTCGTCAGACTGGAACCGCTTGTCGCCGGTTACGAGCTTCTCCAGCGCACCGATGAGATAGCTGAAACCCTTGATGGGGTCGTCTATGCGGGCGGCTCCAAAGGCAATGACGTAGGGTTCGGCCACGCCAAGCGTCGTGCGGGCATCGATTCGGTCGACGATATGGAACTGGGAGAGTGAGACCGCGTTCGGAATGACCGTGATGGGGAAGTGCCCGATGAGCGCACTCTGGCGCGCACGTCCGGCCAGCCACTGGCTCACGGTGACGAAGCAGAGGCGGCCGGCTCCCTCGAGCATGTGCTGCTTGCGGCGGAAGGTGCGGTGGGAGAGGTCGTTTCCCGACGGGAAGCGCAGGAAGGGACAGTCACGGCACTCCGTAGCAAAGCGCTCGCACTCATAGGCATGGTGGCAGATGGCCGTGGCCTCCCACATGTCGTGCATGGTCCAAACCACGGGTTTGCCGCTCTGCAGAATCTTCCTGATGCCACGCAGCGACAGAAAACCCTGGTTCACCCAGTGCAGATGCACCACATCGGCTTCACGAAACTCAGGCAGGTGCGTGATGTCCTGCCCCGTATTGGCGATGGAGACCTTCCAGAGATTGGCACGACTGAAGAGATTGTTGACCCAGATGACCACGCGCTCCCAGACGAAGTGCCACTGGTTTGACAGCGGACTGCCCGCCTCGGCCACGTAGAGCGTCTTGGTCTGCTTGTGCATGACGAGCATCTTCGCCTTCACCCCGTTATTGATCAGCGCTTCGCACAGGCGGCTTGCAGCCACGGCCGCGCCTCCCGTTCGCTCGCTGGTATTAACAATCAGTACTTTCATGTATACATGACTAATATGGTGCAAAGGTACAAAAAACTATGAACTATAAACCACCCATCAAGGACTTTTTTCATTGTTTGCGCACACATAGATTGATTTATGTCAAGAATGAGGCGCTTTTTTACACCAATTCAGTACAAATTGTTGTGGGGTTGCAAAAATCGTCGTACCTTTGCATCGTCAAAAGGTTAATAGATTGTTTTAGGTTAGTAGTAATATTTATAGTTTTAGGTTTTTAGTTATTGGTAAAAAAGATAGTTTTCAACTGTAGGATAACAGGTGGTCGCTGTGAAGCTCCCATTTAAACTATCAAATTTTTGGTAAACGTTCGAAGTAGATTCCCAACTGGTTGTCATGCGTGACAACAGTGGAATCGAAAAAGAACAACCGAAGATTTGTTTTGACTGAAAGGATTTTTAGTTAAACATAGGCTTGAGTGCTGTAGCTCGTGAGAGTTGCGGCACTCTTTTTTTTGTGCACGGGTCATCTGGGAGCCCGAAACAGAATTTGTAACCACCTGATTACCAGTGCGATACAATTCATGCTGAATTAGCTTGCCGTTCAGGCCAAATTGCAGGACAATTCAGGCCAAACGACAAGCTAATTCAGTACGGATTACGGGATGCCCTATGGTCAGCCCAGCAGCTGCATCAGTTCACGCATTCCCTCGGAGGCACCTTTCTGTATCTGGTGCACACCCGAACCGGCACTCACGGGGTTGGGGTCGATCACATAGATAGGGGTGCCGGGGCGCACATAGTGAATGAGTCCGGCGGCAGGATAGACGGCCAGCGATGTGCCAATGATGACGAACACGTCGGCCGTCTGCGCCTCTTCGGCGGCCAGCGAGATATTGGGCACGGCCTCGCCGAAGAATACGATGTAGGGTCGCAGCAGTGAACCGTCGCCGGCGCGTGTGCCAGGCTCAATGGTATAGTCGTCCTTCGTGAGCTGACGGATGTATCGCGGATCGTCAACATCACGGCTGGAACAGACCTTCATCAGCTCGCCGTGCAGATGGATGACGTGCGTCGAACCGGCCATCTCGTGCAGGTTGTCCACGTTCTGCGTCACCACTGTCACGTCGTACTTCTTCTCCAGCTCGGCCACCAGACGGTGACCCTCGTTGGGTTTTACACTCAGGCACTTGCCACGCAGCATGTTGTAGAAGTTGGTCACCAGCTCTGGATCGGCCTCCCAACCCTCGTGAGTGGCCACCTTTGCCACAGGATATTCCTCCCACAGCCCGTCGGCATCGCGGAATGTCTTCAGACCGCTCTCTACACTCATGCCTGCCCCTGTCAGTACTACTATTTTCTTTTTCATAAGCTAATAATATATTAAAACTCTACAAAAATAGCTATTTTTCGCGAAATAGCATGAACAGTTCAAAAATAATTGCTAATTTTGCACGATTTTTATCGCATACACATTATTAATATTATAAAGAAAGCAAAAAAAGATGGATAAACTGAGCTATGCCCTCGGACTGGGCATCGGACAGCAACTGGCACAGATGGGTGCCAAAGACTTGTGCGTCGACGACTTCGCACAGTCTATTCGTGACGTGCTCGAAGGCCGCGAACTGAAGGTGTCGCACCGCGAAGCACAGAAGATTGTACAGGAATACTTTGCAAAGCAAGAGGAGAAACTCAACGCTGAACGCGCTGAGAAAGGAAAGACTGCCCGTGAAGAGGGTGAGAAATACCTGGCAGAGAACGCCAAGAAAGAGGGCATCGTGACCCTGAAGAGCGGACTGCAATATCAGGTGCTGAAGGAAGGCAACGGCAAGAAGCCGAAGGCCACAGACAAGGTGAAGTGCCACTACGAGGGTTTCCTCATCGACGGCACCGTGTTCGACTCCAGTGTGCAGCGCGGCGAGCCCGCCGTGTTTGGCCTGCAGCAGGTCATCGCCGGCTGGACTGAAGGTCTGCAGCTCATGCAGGAGGGTGCGAAGTACCGCTTCTTCATCCCCTATCGCCTGGCCTACGGCGAGGGTGGCGCCGGACAGCTCATCCCGCCCTTTGCCGCCCTCATCTTCGACGTAGAACTTATCGAGGTGGTCTGAGCCAAAGGGTCACAGAGGCCTTAGCGGTCCAAGTTGCCCCAGAGGCCCCAATAGCCTTAGTGGTCTCAGCTGCCCCAGTGGCCCCATCAGCCCCATTAGCCCCATTAGCCCCAAAAAACAACAACAATAAAAACAAAACAACAATGAAAAAACTTACATTCATGGCCGCTATGGCCATCGCTGCTGCCGCCATCACTTCTTGCGGCGACGGCACCCCCAAAGCAAATCTGAACAACGATGTAGACTCACTGAGCTATGCCATCGGTATGGCACAGACACAGGGTCTGAAAGACTATCTCGTGCAGGGTAAAGGCATCGACACCACCTACATGGCCGACTTCATCAAAGGTCTGAACGAGGGCATCAACGCCAGCGAAAACAAGAAGAAGGCTGCCTACTATGCCGGCATCGAAATCGGCCAGCAGCTGGGCGGCGACGGCATGAAGCGCCTGAACGCTAACCTCTTTGGCGAGGACTCTACCAAGAGCATCTCTATGAAGAACTTCATGGCAGCCTTCGTCACCGCTACCAAGGGCGAGCACGGTCTCATGACCATGGAGCAGGCCACCGAGATGATCCCCAAGCTGATGGAACAAATCAAGAAGCGCGTAGCTGAAGAGCAGTTCGGCGAGAACCGCAAGGCTGGCGAGGACTTCCTGGCCAACGTGGCCAAGCAGCCGGGCGTGAAGAAGCTCGACAGCGGCGTACTCTACAAGGTGCTGAAGGAAGGAACGGGTGCCATTCCCGCCGACACGTCGAACGTGACTCTGCACTACGAGGGCCGTCTGATCAACGACACCGTGTTCGACAGCTCATACAAGCGCAACCAGCCCATGACGGGCAACGTCCGCCAGTATGTGAAGGGCTTCACCGATGCCCTTCTCCACATGCCTGTAGGCTCTGTCTGGGAGGTATATATCCCCCAGGAGCTGGCATACGCCGAGCGGCAGCCCAACATGCTCATCAAGCCTTTCTCGGCTCTGATTTTCAAGATTGAACTCATCGAAATCAAGAAGTAATCATGAGGAAACTACTGATCATAGCACTCGCCCTCGTGGCGGGTGCTTCTTTTACCACTGCTGAAGCAGGGAAGAAGAAGGACAAGAAAAAGCAGAAGACCGAACAGCCCGCACCCGTGAAGCTGGCCAACGGCAGCGACTCGCTGAGCTATGCCGCCGGAGCGTCGCTCACCAACGGACTCATCCCCTACCTCATTCAGCAGCAGGGGGTCGATACTGCCTACATGGCCGACTTCGTAGAAGGCTTCCGCCAGGTGGTCAGCAACTCCAACGACCCTCGTCAGAAGGCTCGCGTGGCAGGTATGGACATTGCCAACCAGGTGATGAACCGCATGCTGCCCGGCATGAAACAGGAGTTTACCGACACACCCGACACCATTGTGAACGACCTCATCTTCCGCGCCTTCACCGACGCCCTGAGCAAGGACACCACCGTGATGACTGTGGCTGCTGCCGAAACGCTGTTCAAAGACAAGCAGGCCAGCAACAAGGCTGCCAAGGAAGAGCGTCTCTATGGCCCCAACCGTGATGCAGGCCGCAAGTTCCTGTTGGAGAACAAGCTGAAGGACAGCGTCATTGTGACGCCCAGCGGACTGCAATACAAGGTGCTGGTACAGGGCAAGGGCGACGTGCCTCAGCTGAACGACAAAGTGCTCGTGAACTATGAAGGCCGTCTGGTAGACGGAACTGTCTTCGATGCCTCGAAGAAGCATGGCGACAAACCCGCCTCGTTCCAGCCTAATCAGGTCATCAAGGGATGGACTGAAGCGCTCACCATGATGCCCGTCGGCTCGAAGTGGCAGCTCTATATCCCTTATGAACTGGCCTACGGCGAGCGTAACATGGGTAACATTCCTCCCTACTCGGCACTCATCTTCGATGTAGAACTGGTAGGAATCGAGGGTAAAGAGAAGGCAAAGGCCGAAAAGGAGAACAGCCCAGAGAATGAGATTCCTATCGCAAAGGGCAAGAAGGCCGGTAACAAAGGAAAGAAAAAGTAAGCTACAGGCATTCGTCATAACAAAGAAGGCTGCACAGTGTGAAATTATTGTGCAGCCTTCTTTCAATTTTTCAATTTCTCAATTTCTTGATTTTTCAATTTCTCAATTTTTCCGAAAACGCCAGGGCATACATACGCATCTGCTTGATCATGGCCAGCAGACCATTGCTGCGGGTGGGAGAAAGATGCTCACGCAGACCGATGCGGTCGATAAAATAAAGGTCGGCTGAGAGGATTTCTGCGGGCGTGGCATCGTCAAACACCCGGATGAGCAGGGTCACAATGCCCTTCACAATGAGCGCATCGCTCTCTGCCTGAAAGTGGATGCGCTCGCCGTCGTAGTCGGCTTGCAGCCACACACGGCTCTGACAACCGTCAATCAGGTTCTGGTCGGTCTTATACTTCGGGTCGAGCGGCTCCTGCTCGCTGCCCAGGTCTATCAGCAACTGATAGCGGTCCATCCAGTCGTCAAGGCCCTCAAACTCGTCGATGACCTCGTCTTGTCGTTCGTTAATCGTCATATTCCTTTATAATTTCTTTTTAGTTTCTGTTCCTAACGGCTCCAGCCTGATGGCCAACATGGTCAGGTCGTCGCTCTGTTCAGCCTCACCCACGAAAGTGCGCACGGCAGTAGTCATGCTGTCTACGAGCGTCTTTGCCTGATGATCGGCTCCAACCATGAACCGATGGGTCACGTCTATCATACGCCTTTCGCCAAACTGCTCATGCTGTGCATTCTCAGCCTCGGTCAGTCCGTCGGTATAAAGGAAGAGCGTGGTGCCCGGCACAAGGGTAAGTTCCTGCTCCTTGAACTCCCATCCGCCCATGACTCCGACAGGCAGATTGCTTTCCACAGGCAGTTTTGTAACATCGTCGCCTACCAGCAAAGGTGCATCGTGGCCTGCATTGCAGTAACGCAGCCTGCCGTCGCCCAGCGAGAGTACGCCAATGAAGATTGTCACGAACATGTTTTTCTCGTTTCCGTCACAGATGGTATCGTTCATGGCCGTTAAGATGTGGCCTGGCTGATTGGTATGAGCCGATATATTGCGCAGCAAGGAGCGCGTTACAGCCATGACGAGCGAGGCGGGAATGCCCTTGCCGCTGACGTCGCCAACGCAGAAGAAGAGCTGTTCGTCGCGGATAAAGAAGTCGAACAGGTCGCCACCGACGGCCTTGGCAGGGGTAAGGGAGCCGAAGATGTCAATATCGTTACGCTCCGGGAAGGGCGGGAAAGTCTTCGGAAGCATCGCCATCTGTATGCTGCCGGCAATCGCCAGTTCGTTCTCGATGGCAGCTTTCGAGGCCGTTGTCTCCTTCAAGTCGTCAATGTATTTCACCAACGAGTGCTGCATGTTCTCAAACGAGTCGCGCAGCACCTTCACCTCGTCGTTGCGCTTAACTATTGGCAATGAGGCTTCCAGATTACCCTTTGCCACCTCGTCGGCCGACCTTGCCAGCTTATGCAACGACCGAGTCACGTTTCTTACAGACAAATAACAGATGATAGGTAGCAGAATCAGAGCGGGAATAATGAGAAACATACACGCTACCAAAAAAACGATTGTCATGTCAAATAAACTACGCCCACTCACCACAGTGACCACCATCAAACTGGTATGCTTGATTGGTGCATATATTACAAAAGAGCTATGACCCTCAAAAAGAAGCGCTCCATCAGAAAAAAAGGAATCAAGAAATTCGATTTCTTTATATTCTTCCCCATCCCTTATATGCGCTTTTAACATTTTGAGTTGTTCATCATCCGAATCCTTGAAATGATCGAAGAAATTATCTTTCATGATCTTTTCTTGCTGAGGATGAGTGATGAAGGTGCCATCCCGATGAATAATAAAGCTACGAGAATCGTTAGAATCCAAAATAAACGTATTACGGTTATTCTCTTTATCCACCTGCTGCAGTTTCTCGGTTACCCATTCCAACGAAAGGTCAGCACCCAAGATGCCCACCACTCGTCCCTTTTTATCATGAATAGGGGCAAGGCAGGCCATCAGGGGAGTCACAGCGTCATGACCGTCAAAGAACGGCTTCGACCAATAGACGGTATCGCCGGCACTCATTGCTTCCTGAAACCACGCTGTCGACAGATAATCGTGCTCAGCATCGCCCATGTTTCTTGTGGCTATCGAGTCCTTCTTTCCGCTCTTCTTCCAGGCATAGGGGCAGAACCAGCGTCCTTTCTGCGGATAGTAGTTCTCTGCAAAGCTTATACCACAACTGCGTATGCGTGTATTATTCCTCACAATGCGCTCCATATCGGCCATCAGGCGGTCAGGCTTATCCAGTTCCTGCTCCAGATGGTAGACATTGTTATTGGTTGCCATATATACATCGGAAAGTATACGGCGCGTATATTCTACTGTCGAGTCAAGATTAGCCCGGAAACAACTTTCATAACATCCTATTGAGAAAAGAAATATAAGTGCGGTTATAGCAGACAGCACACCCGTTCCGACCAGAATGAGCCAGAACATGATGTGGCGCGTAATTTTCCCCGCAAGGGTTTTCTTCTTGAGCTTTTTCTTCTTTGGCTTGTTCCTCATGCGTTCAGATTGGTTAGTTGTGTTGGTCTGTTTCCAGCTTGAACAGCTTGTCACTGGGGCGTATCTTTCCCGTGACGGGGATGGCGATGCGCTGTCCCTGCGGGGCTTCACTGACAGGGCGTCCGTCGTTGTCGTGTATCTCGGTGGCGGTGAGATACATCACGCCCGTCGTAGGTCCTGTCACCAAGAGCTTGTCGCCCAGCTTAAAAGTATTGGCTTCAACGGTGAACTCGGCCACGCCTAAGCGTGAGAAGTACTTCACGCCGCGGCCTATGTAGACCTTCCGTTCGGTAGCACAAGAGCCATACTCCTTGTTCCATTCACCCAACTGCTGTCCCTGATAGTAGCCATCCCAGAAGCCACGGTTAAAGACGCGGGCGAGGCGTTCGTCCCACTCGTCCTTGCGCTCTTCGGTAAACGTGCCGTCGAGCACGGCCTGGATGGCCTCCTTGTAGCACTTCACCACCGTATAGACATATTCAGGTCCGCGGGCACGTCCCTCAATCTTGAACACCCGTACGCCGGCATTCATCATCCGGTCGATGAAGCGCACGGTCTTCAAGTCCTTGGGGCTCATGATGTACTTGTTATCTATCTCCAGCTGGTTGCCCGTCTCGTTGTCAGTAACGGTGTAGGAGCGGCGACAAATCTGCACACACTCCCCGCGATTAGCCGAGCGGTTGGCATTGTCAAGGCTCATATAGCACTTGCCCGAAATGGCCATGCACAGGGCTCCGTGGCAGAACATCTCTATCCTGACACGCTCACCGCCGGGGCCACAGATGTTCTCCTCCTCAATGTGACGGTATATCTCGGCCACCTGCTCCATCCTCAGTTCGCGGGCCAGCACGACGACATCGGCAAACTGGGCGTAGAACCTGAGCGCCTCAACATTCGAGATGTTCAGCTGAGTGGAGAGGTGGACTTCCATGGGGGGCATGGGGCTAACAGGGCCTATAGGGTTAATGGGGCTTATAGGGCTTATAGGGCCACTACCCTTCCGGCAGTACTGCATCACAGCCACGTCGCTGGCAATGATGGCCGAAATCTGTGCCTCCCGCGCAGCATCGACAATCTGGCGCATCAGCTCCAGGTCTTCCTGATAGATGATGGTATTGACCGTCAGGTAGCTTTTCATGCCGTTCTCGCGACAGATCTGGGCAATCTCACGCAGGTCGTCGAGCGTAAAATGATTGGCCGAATGCGAACGCATATTCAGCTGTTCCACGCCAAAATACACCGAGTCGGCCCCAGCCTGTACAGCCGCCGCCAGCGATTCGCGCGAACCGACGGGCGCCATAATTTCAAAATCAGTAAGTTTCATGGGTGCAAAGATACGAAATTAATTGAGAATTGAGAATTGAGAATTGAGAATTATTATTACCTTTGCACCCATGAAGCAGCTATTTTGCATCATATTAACACTTTTCCTTGTTGCCTGTAGCCAGCGGAAAGAGCAATTTCAGATAGAAGTGCTCAACAGCTACACCCCTGTGAAGCAACAAGGCAAGAGCGCCTCCTGCTGGATTTACGCCATGCTTTCTGCCATCGAGACCGAACACATCATGCGGGGCGACTCCGTCGAGTTGTCTACCGCCTGGATAGAGGCGATGATGCGGCGCGACCCGCAGGCACCCCGCAACGGGCGCGGCACGGCGCTGACACTCCTCCACCTCATCAACCGCTACGGCATCGTGCCCCACCACGCCATGCCCACCCGCAACTCCTCCCTGCCCCGCTGGGCCTTCATGCTCGGCATCACCTACACCCCGCTCGAGTTTGCCCACTCCGTGTGCGCCCCTCAGGAGTACATCGGTATCGGTGCCACCGACGAGCAGCCTTCCTACACCTATTTTAAATTAGACAACCCCGACAACTGGACGGGCGACTCGCTCTGGAACGTGCCGCGCGACTCGCTGCTCGCCCTCACCGAGCGCGCCGTCCGTAGCCGGCACGGTGTCTGCTGGGAGGGCGATATCTCCGAGAACGGATTCGACTGGAAGCATGGTGTAGCCCGACCGTCGCTCATCGGCGGCTCCACCACCGACGACCACTGCATGGCCATCGTTGGCATTGCCCGCGATTCAGAGGGGCAGCCCTACTTCATCATGAAGAACTCATGGGGCACCGAGAACCAGCGTAAAGGTCTGATATTCATGCACTTCGACTATTTCCTCCGCAACACCGTCCTCGTCGTCCTGCCCAAAGAAACAACACAGTGTCTGCAAAACAGGCCGAATTAGCTTGCAATTCAGGCTGAATTAGCGCTTAATTCAGGCCGAACTACAGGCTAATTCAGGCTGAATTCCACGACCCCCTGTTTTTTCAATCAGATTTCCTTTGCCAATTCATAAACAAATTGTAACTTTGCCCACAAATAAACCATAACAGATCCCTATGAGAACAATCAAGTTTTTTGCAATCGCTACATTTCTGTCGATTGTCACAAATGCATTCGCACAGTCTGCTACCAGTTCGTCACCTTCAACCTCTGCCACATCAGACAACTGGCATCGTGTATGGATAGAATATGATCCAAGTAAGTTCAAGGACACAGAAAATGACGATAATGATATATCGTTTACAGGTTTCGCCTGCGGCTACAGCCGGTCGTTCCACCTGAGTCAGAACACACCGCTTTTCATAGAGGGTGGATTCGGCATACAGTATTCATTCTTTACCAAAGACTATACGTCTCACGTTGCCGAAAAAGCAGGTGTCAGCACAAGCGTTGTTTCATCATTAATGGATCCTAAAGCGAAATTCCACATGTTCTCTGCGAAGGTTCCTATCAATATCATGTATGCGTATCATCTTCCGAACGATGCCATCGAAATTATCCCCTTTGCAGGTATTACTGCCCGTTACAACATATCAGGCGAAATGGAGCTAAAATACAACTTCACCTCTTTGGCAAGTTCCTATGGTATAGACCCTTATAATTTCCCCGACAAAGATGTTGACATCTTTGACAGTAAAGATATGGGAAACAGTGCCTTTGAACGCCTGCAGATTGGTTGGCAAATTGGTGTGAATGCCCGCTTCAGTAAGAAATACATGGTTGGTCTGTCTTATGGCAATGATTTCTCAGAAATATCCCATGACACAAAGGTCCAAACCATCGGCATTTCCTTGAGTTGTTGTTTCTAAACAGATCGATAAAAAGTTGTCTTTATCGCATAGTTTTCTAACTATCTTTTCCGTGTATCGTATTTTTTTCCTAACTTTGCAGCGAATATGCCAAATACTGTTTCACGATTATGAATACTGTTTCACTTAACAATCTTTGGACTTACTTGCAAGGACTGACACTCACTGCAAGTAACAAGAAGTGGCTGGCCGACCATCTATATGAATCTGTGAGAAACGAAGAAATGACATCTGCACAGGAGGGATGGCAGACTGAGGCCAAAAGAATGCGCAAGGAAAAAGAACGAGAGTTCTGGACCAGCATGCCACGATGGAAGAAGGAAGACCTTGTGCCATCGCAAGACATATTCGACATCGTCAAGGACGTAGTGGCAATGCCAGAAGATATTGACACGGAAAAGGTAAAATCAGACTATCTGATGCAGAAATACGGATGAAAAAGATATTTATTGACACTAACATTTTGGCACAGATTCCCGTCTACGAGCCTCAGGAGTTTCTTGACAAACTTGTATATGAATAATTTTAAAGTAATAACACTATCATTCTGAACAATGACACAATCGAAACTCGTCATCTACAATACGCTGACGCGACAGAAGGAGCGCTTCGAGCCGCTCCACGCCCCGCAGGTGGGCATGTATGTATGTGGCCCCACCGTCTATGGCGACCCGCACCTGGGACACGCCCGGCCGGCCATCACGTTCGACCTCGTGTTCCGCTACCTGCAGCACCTGGGCTATAAGGTGCGCTACGTGAGAAACATCACCGACGTGGGCCATCTGGAACACGATGCCGATGAGGGCGAAGACAAGATCGCGAAGAAAGCACGGCTGGAACAGCTGGAGCCGATGGAGATAGCACAGTACTATACCAACCGCTACCACACGGCCATGGACCGTCTGGGCTGTCTGCGTCCCTCCATCGAGCCGCATGCCACAGGACACATCATCGAGCAGCAACAGCTGGTGCAGCAGATTCTGGACAACGGCTTCGCCTACGAGTCGAACGGAAGCATCTACTTCGACATAGAGGCTTATAACAAGAAATATAAATATGGTGTGCTGAGCGGACGCTCCCTGGAGAACATCAAGGATGCCTCGCGCGACAACCTCGACGGCGTGGGCGAGAAACGCAACCAGGCCGACTTCGCCCTGTGGAAAAAGGCGCAGCCCGAGCACATCATGCGCTGGCCCTCGCCCTGGAGCGACGGTTTCCCCGGATGGCACTGTGAGTGCACGGCCATGGGTCGCAAATACTTGGGCGAGGAGTTCGACATCCACGGCGGCGGCATGGACCTGGTGTTCCCCCACCATGAGTGTGAGATTGCCCAGGCCACGGCTTCGATGGGTCATCAGGCCGTGAAGTACTGGATGCACAACAATATGCTGACCATCAACGGACAGAAGATGGGCAAGTCGCTCGGCAACTTCATCACCCTGGACCAGTTCTTCAACGGCGACCATCCGCTGCTGTCGAAGGCCTACGCCCCGATGGTGATCCGCTTCTTCATCCTCTCCGCCCACTACCGCGGCACGGTAGATTTCAGCGACGAGGCTCTGCAGGCTGCCGAGAAGGGACTGGAGAAACTGATGAACGGCATCAGCGACTTAGAGCGCCTGTCCGGTAAGCCGTCGCACTGCGACGGCCCGCAGAGCCACTGCGACCCCGAGACGGAGCGCATCGTCAAGACCCTGCGCGACCGTTGCTACGACGCCATGAACGACGACTTCGCCACGCCACAGGTGATCAGCCTGCTGTTCGAGGCCTGCACCGTCATCAACAAGCTCACCGACCACAAGGCTTCCATCTGCGACGACTGCCTGAAGGAACTGAAGGAGACCATGCATCTCTTTGCCTTCGACATCCTCGGCCTGCAACCGCAAAATGCCGGTGCCGACAATGCTGCCCGTGAGGAAGCCTTCGGCAAGGTGGTCGACATGGTGCTCGACCTGCGCGCCAAGGCCAAGGCCTCCAAGGACTGGGCTACGAGCGACCAGATACGCGACGCACTGGCTCAGGCCGGGTTTGAAGTGAAGGACACCAAGGACGGTGTGACCTGGAAGCTGAACAAATAAGACTTGAGGCATGACCCTACGCTGGCTTCAACTCACGCTCCTCGGCCTGTTCATCGGTCTCGTTGGCATACAGGCTGGCAATGACTTCCAGCAGCGACAGCTGACGATGGACGAAGGAATGCCGTCGAACTCAGTGAGAACCATCCTGCAAGACCAGCGCGGATTCGTCTGGATGGGCACAGAGAACGGTCTCTGCCGATACGACGGACAGTCGTTCTACAACTACAAACTGCCCGAAAAGGCCGGACTGCGCATCACGGCGATGCTCACCGTGGGCAAGACCGACCTGTACATAGGTACCAACAAGGGGGTCTACCGGCTCTCGCTTGTCACCGAACAGGCCGAAGAGCTGCCACTCGGACTGACTTTCCCCGTAAGCGCTATGATGCTCGATCAGGACGGACGTCTCTGGATATCGACCAAGGGCGAGGGCATCCTGTGCTATAAGGCCGATGAGGAGAAGCCTTTCCGCCAGGCCATGACCGAGTGTAACGGCGTTGTGAATCAGGTATATGCCGATGCCAACAATCAGATATGGGCCTTGTGCAGTCAGGGAGAAGGAGGTCTCTGGCGACTGGACAAGACTAAAGACAGGTTTGAACCCGTCGCAGTGACTGCCCAGCAGAGCCTGCCGACCGACTTGACCTGCATGATCCAGACCAGCGACGGACGCCGATGGTTAGGTACTTCGGAACACGGATTGTGGCAACTGACCGACGACAACCAGATGGTATCCATCCCGGCACCGGCCACTGGTCATAATCTTCACATACATGCACTTATCGAACAGTCGCAACACCAGCTATTAGTATGCTCCGACGACGGGCTGTGGCTGTTCGATACCGCCAGCCTTACGTCGACCCTCCGTCTGCCACAGCGCTTCGTCTATACCGCCATGTGCGACAACGAGGGCGGCCTCTGGGTAGGCACCTACTACGGCGGCGTGAGCTATGTGTCGCCCATCGCCCAACGCTTCAACGCCTCGCCGGGCGGACTTATCGCCCGCTTTGCACAAGACCGCCACGGACGCATCTGGATGGCAGGCGACGAGGGCGGCATCAGTTGCTATCAGCAGGGGAAACGCCTGGCCAACTACCCCGGACAACAGCGTCTGCAGCAACTGAACGTGCATGCACTCTGTCTGGACGGCGACGACCTATGGATAGGAACCTACTCGGACGGGGTCTACGTCTTAGACACCCAGAACGGGAAACTCAGGCAATACCAATCGAAAGGCGACGACCCGCAGTCGCTCTACGACCCCAACTCCTACGCCATCTTCCGCGACAGCCGGGGACGCATGTGGGTAGCCACCACCGAAGGTCTGTGCCGATACAGTCGCGAGAAAGGCTGTTTCGAGCGCATTGCAAAGCTCGGCTCGGTGGCCGTCGATATGGATGAAGACCCGGAAGGCAACCTCTGGATCTCGACACAGGGTGCCGGTCTCTTCCGCCTCAGCCCTGACGGAAAGACGAAGAGCTATCGCCATCAGAGCAAGGACACTACCACCCTGACCAACGACATTGTCAACTGTACGCTCATCGACCCTGAGGGAAAGATGTGGATAGGCACACAAGGCGGTCTCTGCCGCTATCATCCGCAGACCGACAAGTTCAGTCACGTGCGACTCGACGTGCCGCGTGAAGCCATTGCTTCGATTGTCAGCGATCAAGGCGTACTGTGGCTGTCGGGCGACTGCGGTATCCTGAAATACAATCCGAAGGAGGGCATCCAGCGGTTCACCCGCCACGACGGACTGGTGTCGGAACAGTTCCTGCCCAACTCCGTGCTCAAGGCCAACGACGGCTGCATCTACTTCGGTACCATCAGCGGCTTCAACTCGTTCTATCCGTATCAGATTAAGGTCAACCAGCAGCTGCCCCCGGTGTTCATCACGCGTCTGGAGATTGGCACCAGCATCATTCCCGTGGGCAACTGGCGACTGCCTGAGTCGCTAACCGACATCGAACAGCTCGACCTCTACGCTCACAATGCCCCCGTGTTCTCTCTCGCCTTTGCATCGCTCAGCTACTGTTCGCCCGAGAAGAACATCTATGCCTACATGCTCGAAGGCTTCGACAAGCAATGGAACTACGTGACGGGCGGGCAGAAGGCCACCTATACCAACCTGCCCGCAGGCACTTACACATTCAAGGTGAGGGCAACCAACAACGACGGCATCTGGAGCGATCAGGAAGCCCGGCTGAAGGTGGTGATACATCCGCCCTACTGGCTGACAACCTACGCCAAGATAGCCTATGTGCTGCTATTCATCGGACTGGTCTGGGGCTTCATCTGGCTGCGCCTGAAGCTCAACGACCGCCGCCATCGCCACGAGCTGGCTGCCCTCAACGAGCAGAAAGAGCGGGAGATGCAGCAGGCCCGCATGGACTTCTTCACCACCATTGCCCACGAGATACGCACCCCCGTATCGCTCATCATCGCGCCCCTTGACCAACTGAAGGCGCAGTTGGGCACCAATCCATCCACTCCGCTCGACATTATCGACCGCAACGCCCACCGACTACTCGATCTGGTCAATCAGCTGCTGGACTTCCGCAAGCTCGACCAGCAGCCGGAAATGCGTTTCTCGACCCAAGACATCACACAACTGCTGACAAACGTCGCCAACGACTTTGCCCCGTCGTTCAACAGTCAGAGCCGGGAGTTTGCCGTCTCTCTGCCCAACAAGCCCGTAAAGGCGGCCATCGATGCCGAGGCCATCACTAAAGCCGTGAGCAACCTGCTCTCGAATGCCAACAAATATGCCCGCAACCGCATTACCCTGACAGCCCGGAAGAATCCTGACGGCCGCAGCATCACCATCGAGGTAAGCGACGACGGCCGGGGCATCTCGCAGGAATCCATTCCCCGTCTCTTCGAACCATTCTACCAGGTGGCCCACAGCAAGCCCGGCACAGGCATCGGCCTGAGCATCGTGAAGCGCGTTGTCGAGGCTCACCACGGCACCGTCAGCGTAGACTCCACGCCCGGCGAAGGCACCACTTTCCGCATCTGGCTGCCCACCGCACAGGAGACAACAGGCGAAGAGAGCTCAACACCCCGGCCAGACAGCCTAAGCACGAAGCAGGCCGAGCCCGGCAGCCCGACAATTGAGAAGAAACGCATGCTCATCATCGACGACAATGAAGACATGCTCACCTTCCTTGTCACCACGTTCATGGACGAGTACGACGTGACGGCAGCCCACGACGGCGAGGAAGCGCTCCAGCTGGTGAGCGACTCGCTCGTTGGGCGCAACGGCAAGGCCGCAACCGCCTTCGACATTGTCATCAGCGACTGGATGATGGAGCACATGGACGGCCCCACCCTGTGCCACCGGCTGCGCCAGAACCCTGCCACCCGTCAGCTGCCATTCATCCTCCTCACGGCCAAAACCGACAGCCAGTCAAAGATCAAGGCTATGGAGCTGGGCATCGATGCCTTCATTGAGAAGCCCTTCAACGTGAAGTATTTGGAGGCCTGCATCAAGAACCTGCTCAATCGCAGCAATCAATAAGTCAACATACAAAACCAACCCCCAAAAGCGCAATACCTTATATGGAAGCCATCAAGAACTTCGACCAGCTGGTCAGCCACCTCTCGTCACTTGCCCAGCGCCGCCGCGTGGCTGTAGCCTTTCCCCACGACCACTCCACACAAGAGGCCGTACTCATGGCCCTGAAAGAGGGATTCATCGACGCCCTCCTTGTAGGCGACCGCACCCTGATGGGCACCGTGTTCGAACCCTATAGCGACCACGTCACCTACATCGATGCCCACGATGCCGGCGAGGCCTGTCAGAAGGCAGTCGCTCTGGCCCGCAACGGTCAGGCCGACGTGCTGATGAAAGGCTTGGTAAACACTGACGACCTGCTACGTGCAGTACTGTCGAAGACTGACGGTCTCCTGCCTCAGGGCCGGGTGCTCACCCACGTCACCTGTGCACACATTGCAGAGCACGGCGACCAGCTGCTCTTCTGCAGCGATGTGGCCGTCATCCCCCACCCCACAGCCGACCAACGACGCGAACAGCTGAAGTATATCCTCAACCTCTGCCGCACGATGGGCATAGACGAGCCCCGCGTGGGCCTCATCAACTGCACGGAGAAGGTCAACGCAAAGCACTTCCCCTTCACCGTGGAGTACACCGAACTGATAGCCGAAGCCCAGCGCGGCGACTTCGGAGCCTGCATCGTCGACGGTCCGCTCGACCTGAAGACATGCTTCTCGCCCGAAGCCCTCCACAAGAAAGGCATCGACTCGCCCCTCGAAGGCCGTGCCGACGCCATCATCTTCCCCGACATCCAGGCAGGCAACGTCTTCTACAAGACCATCACCTGTTTCTGCCACACCGAGACGGCAGCCATTCTCTGCGGTCCATCCGTACCCGTGGTACTGCCCTCGCGCGGCGACTCACCCAAGAACAAGTTCTATTCACTGGCGTTAGCTTCGCTGACTAATGCTTAATTCTTAATGCTTAATGCTTAATTGATAGTTTTATAGTAATAAGAAATGAAAACAAAAGAAGATAATATCATTGTGTCAAAAAGCTATGCTTTTGCTGTGCGATGCGTAAAACTCTATAAATTTCTCTGCGAAGAAAAACATGATTACATAATAGGTAAGCAACTCATGCGAAGTGGAACCAGCATTGGAGCTAACGTGAAAGAAGGTATTCGCGGATACTCCAAAGCTGAATTCTCCATGAAAATGGGCATTGCCCTAAAAGAAGCCAGCGAAACAGAATTCTGGATTGAACTGCTTCGAGATACCGAATATATTACAAAATCACAAGCTGAAAGCATGCTTCACGATTGCCAAGAACTGATAAAACTCCTCATGTCAATCATCAAAACAGCACAGGGAAGCAACACTCAATAGCAGAACTATCAATTAAGCATTATGCATTAAGAATTAAGCATTATGAATATTTTGGTTATCAATCCTGGCTCCACGTCGACCAAGATGGCGGTCTATGAAGACGAGCGCCCCATCGTCCTGCGCAGCATTACCCACACCCAAGAGGAGCTGTCTCGCTTCGACGACGTGCTCGACCAGCAGGACTTCCGCAAACAACTGGTGCTCGACGAACTCGAACGCTGCGGCATCCCCCTCGACTTCGACGCCGTGATAGGGCGCGGCGGACTGGTGAAGCCCATCGAAGGCGGTGTCTACGAGATCAACGACCGCATGCTGAAGGACACCTATTCGGGCATCGCCCTGCACAACCACGCCTGCAACCTGGGCTGCATCATTGCCCACGACATAGCCAGCCAGATCAAGGGCTGCCGCTCGTTCATCGCCGACCCCGGCGTGGTCGACGAGCTCAACGACTACGCCCGCATCTCGGGTTCGCCCCTCATGGGCCGCATCTGCATCTGGCATGCCTTGAACCAGCGGGCCATTGCCCGGCGGTTCGCCCAGGAGGTGGGCAAGCGCTACGAGGACCTCAACCTCATCGTCTGCCACATGGGCGGCGGCATCAGCGTAGCTGCTCACCAGCACGGCCGTGCCGTCGATGCCAACAACGCCCTCGACGGCGAGGGCCCCTTCTCGCCCGAACGCGCCGGCAGTCTGCCCGCCTGCGACCTCATCCGCCTCTGCTTCTCAGGCAAGTACAGTGAGAAACAGCTCCTGAAGCGCATTGCCGGCAAGGCCGGGCTGAACGCCCACCTCGGCACCACCGACGGCAAGGAGATTGAACGGCGCATCCGCGAGGGTGACAAGCATGCGAAGCTCATCATGGACGCCATGATCTACCACATCGCAAAGAACATCTGTGCCCTCGGTGCCGTATTCTGCGGTCGCGTCGATGCCATCCTGCTCACAGGCGGCCTGGCCCGCTCGGAGTACATCATCCTCCGACTGCGCGAGCGCATTGCCTATCTTGCCCCCGTCTACTGTTTCCCCGGCGAAGACGAGATGGAGGCGCTGGCGCTCAATGCCCTCGCCGTGCTCCGCGGCAAGCGAGAGGCTCGCGAATATGAATAAACCATATCACAACCGACTGATTTCCAATTGGTTATAATTCATACCAAATTGCGTCGTAATTCGCTATGAATTACGACGCAATTTGTACTGAACCTCACTGAAATTCATACTCAATTGTAACAGCGGACAAAAAGATTATTATTGTGTCGCGCTAAAAAATTCACCAAACAGATTGCACTCTATCATTTCATTTCTTATCCGCCTCTTGGGATATTTGCTTTTCACATCTTCTAAAAAAGAATCGATTCTGTCTGGGTGATTTTTTAAAAACCAGTTTATATGGTTAGCAATATACTCTTCTCTGATACCCACATCATTGAGATCGTTAGGTATTCTGAGCATTCGCTCATCAATACTGTCAAATCCTTCAAACTTCTCATTGAGACGTTGTTTGATCTGCTCCACATATTCAGCATTCAGTTCAATGCCAATAGCATTTCTTCCTAATTGCTGACACACTCTCAAAGTAGTACCACTCCCGCTAAACGGATCGAGCACGGTATCATTCTCATTGCTCGATGCCAACACCATTCTCTCAACCAGAGCCTCTGGCTTCTGAGTAGGATGCGACTGCCTGTTTTTCTGACAGTAGTGAATATGCGATACTTCCCAAACATCGCCAGGGTTCGCTCCACGCATATTATTGATTCTTCTATAGAACTTCTGGGGAATCCTTATACTGTCCAAATTGAACTTATACTTTTCCGACTTGCTGAACATCAGAATATCGTCGTGTCGTGGCGAGAATCCTTTTGTCTTACCTATACCCTGAGTATAATGCCAACTGATCCAGTTGACAAAGTTCATTTTCAAATCATGTTCTAAAATCTGATATAAATACGAGATATATCTGAACCCAATAAACACATAAATCGTACCAT
>Ga0310697_10000889_pt1 | contig 37657 bp, 50 predicted proteins | sample 172DNAGHGlowgp2_FD_203883 | JGI IMG/M metagenome (GOLD analysis project Ga0310697, IMG submission 203883) | Sheep rumen microbial communities from Palmerston North, Manawatu-Wanganui, New Zealand - 1728 DNA GHGlow gp2 (v2) (version 2) | ecosystem: Host-associated > Mammals > Digestive system >...
CGACGAGCTGATCGCAGATGTCCCCGTGGAGGACTGGACGGCCGTGCCGCGGATCACCGAGGCCATGAGCACGGAGATCCCATGGGCGCTGGGCCTGCCGCTGAAGGGAGAGACCTATGAGACAGAATTCTATAGAAAGGACTAAGATATGGAGCTTTACTTCGATGAGACCCTCAACGCGTTTCGCGAATACGTTGATACCTATGACGTCACAATTCACTGCGAGTCCCAGGAAGAGCATGACGATGTGCTCCGGATCATGCACCGGTTCAGCGCAGACGCTCCGGAAGAGTTCGAAGAGGGAGAGCTCGTGATCTACCAGAACGGCGACAGCTTCGAGATCGGCAGGATCAAACGGATCCGCGGAGAGCAGGGCGCGTTCGTCTGGTATCACGAATACGACACGGCTGCAGCCACGCCCTTCAAGAATCTCCACAAGATTAAAAACGCCTACGTGATCAAAGACACACTCGGGAAGATGGAATGAATGCGGAAGCGGGGAAAATCATAAATCCAAACGACGGGAGGCTCCCGGCGCAGTATGACGGGGCGCTGTCTATCTCTCTGGGTAAAAACCGCTTTGAGACATCCTGGAAGAACCAGACCATGCACTGGTCGAGGCTGCTGTACCGGCTCTCGAAGAGCCGGGAGACCACTGAGACGCACACCGAGTACATGCGCCTGCCGAAGGCGGAGCAGGACCGGATCAAGGACATCGGAGGCTTCGTCGGCGGGCACCTTAAGGAAGGCAAGCGCCGCACGGGTGCGGTCGCCTGCAGGCAGATCATCACACTCGACGCGGACTTCGCACCGGCGGACCTGTGGGACCAGCTCATGGAGAAGGCCCTGGACGACCCGCTCCTGGCGCACGCCATGGCCGTCTACTCGACGCACAAGCACACCGCGGCGAAGCCCAGGCTGCGGCTGATCATCCCGCTCGACCGGGAGGTATCGGCTGACGAGTACGAGGCGATCGCACGCAGGATCGCGGAGCGGATCGGCATCGACTACTTCGATGACTCGACCTACCAGCCCACCAGGCTCATGTACTGGCCGAGCCACAGCGCGGACGTGGAGCCGTTCTTCGAGGTCTTCGACGCGCCCTTCCTGCCGGCTGACGACGTGCTGGGCACATATCCCGACTGGGCCGATGTTTCCTATTGGCCGTTCAGCTCCAGGATGGGCGAGATCCAGCGCAAGAGCGCCGCGAAGCAGGGCGACCCGCTGCAGAAAAAGGGGATCGTCGGGGCCTTCTGCAGAACCTATTCCATCCCTGACGCGATCCGGAAGTTCATCCCGGAGACATATATCCCGACGGCCAAGCCGGACCGGTGGACCTATGCCGCCGGATCCACGGCAGCAGGCCTGGTGGTCTATGACGGTGAGTCGTTCGCCTACTCGAACCATTCCACCGATCCCGCCGACGGGCAGCTGTGCAACGCCTTTGACCTGGTCAGGATCCATCTATTCGGGAGCCGCGACGAGGACGCCCAGGACAAGACCGGGACGGCCCGGCCATCCTATAAGGCGATGGCGGAGCTGGCCAGCGAGGACGAGGCCGTGCGGCTGACGCTGGCAGCGGAGCAGAAGGAGCGGGCGGTCCTGGACTTCAGCGACACGCCGGCAGCGGAGGGCTGGGAAAAGGACCTGGTGCGGCAGGAGAACGGGGCCCTGGCGGCCACGATCACGAATGCCGTGCTGATCCTGGACAACGACCCCTCGCTGCAGGGGATCCGCTTTAACGAGCTCTCCGGCTGCGTGGAGGTGCTTGGGGAGCTGCCGTGGAGCCGGCCGAACAAGTACTGGCGCGATGCAGACGACGCCCAGCTCTACAGCTGGGTCGCTGACCGGTACGGCGTGCAGTTCCCGGAGAACCGCTTTACCAAGGCCCTGACGGTGGTCACAGACAAGCGCAGGTTTAACCCGCTGCGGGAATTCGTTGAGGCGCTGCCGGACTGGGACGAGGTCCCGCGGGTCGACACGATCCTCGTGGACTACCTGGGAGCACCGGACACGCCATACGTGCGGGCCGTCTCCAGGAAGACCCTGATCGGCGCGATCAAGCGCGTGCTGGAGCCCGGGTGCAAGTTCGACACGGTCCTCGTGCTGGACGGCAAGCCGGGCATCGGCAAGAGCACCTTGCTGCGGAAGCTGGGCGGCGAGTGGTTCTCTGACAGCCTGAGCCTCGTCGACACCCGGGACAAGACCTCTGCGGAGAAGATGCAGGGCGTCTGGATCATGGAGATCGGTGAGATGCAGGGCACCCGGAAGGCGGACGTGGACGTCCTCAAGGGCTTCCTGTCCCGCCAGGTGGACGAGTACCGGGCCGCCTACGGCCGCGTCGTGGAGAGGCATCCCAGGACGGCCATCATCTGCGGCACGACGAACAGCACCACCGGCTTCCTGCGGGACACCACCGGGAACCGGCGTTTCTGGCCCGTCCAGGTGGACGGATCCGGGCGGCTGTCGGTGTGGGACATGTCCGAAGCGACACGGCTGCAGCTGTGGGCGGAGGCCCTGGCGTACCTGTCGGAGGGCGAGGAGCCGTACCTTGACGCTGCCATGGAAGAGGAGGCCGCGAAGGCACAACAGGCCGCCATGGAGTACGACGACCGGGAGGGCGAGATCCTGGAGTACCTGGACACACTCCTGCCGGAGGACTGGTACTGCTGGGACACCCTGCGAAGGGTCGAGTACTTCCAGCAGGCGGACGAGCTCTCGCCGGAGCGGCCGGCGGGCACCATGCCGCGCACCCGGGTGTGCTCCAGGGAGATCTTCTGCGAGTGCTTCGGGAGGCCCAGGAACAGCTGGAAGCGGCAGGACGGCTTCGAGATCAGTGCCATCATGGCACGGATCCAGGGCTGGGAGCGGACCGGGAAGGACGTCCGGATACCCGGCTACGGGCACCAGCGCGTGTACGAAAAACAGCCGGAATGATGTCCACGCCACATGTTGAGCCCACAAGACTTGTGGACGGACGGGCGGTGTACACATGAGGACTTGTGGACATAAGTGGTGGACGGCAAAAACCTATATTTTACAAGGCTTTTCCATAAATACCACAATGTCCACAAGTATAAAAAGAATATTAAATAACACATAAAAGCACCCGTATACACGCGTATATACACGTATATAAGCCTAAATAGGCCTATATAGGAAAAAAATGCGACTTGTGTGGACAGGGGAAAGAGGGTACATGACGACAAAAGAATCTGAGATTGAGGCGTATGTGAAGAAGGAGATCGAAAGCCGGGGCGGGCTGTTTTTCAAGTTCACCTCACCGGGCCAGACCGGGGTGCCGGACCGGATCATAGTGATGCCGGGCGGCAGGGTTTTCTTCGTGGAGTTTAAGACCGAGCGCGGTAGGATCTCGAAGGTCCAGGCCTACCAGCTGGACCGGATTATCGACCTGGGCGTAGAGGCCAGCGTGATCCAGGGAATGGACGGAGCCAGGGAGTGGATCCGCGACCTTGACGCCTATGTGATCATGGCCGGGATCTGGAGAGGAGGTGATGCCGAATGAAGTTCATGCCTCATGAGTACCAGCAGCGGATGATCCGGAAGGTGGTCGACACTCCGCGCGTCGGGCTCTTCCTGGACATGGGCTTGGGTTGAGAGGGGCAAGACGGTAATCACACTGACGGCGGCGAAGGAGCTGCTGGACGACTTCGAGGTCTATAAGATCCTGGTGATCGCGCCGAAGCGCGTCGCGGAGGACACCTGGACAAGGGAGCACGCGAAGTGGGACCACCTCCGCGACCTTAGGATCTCCACCGTGATGGGCACCGCGCAGCAGCGCCGGGCCGCCCTGGACGCTGACGCGGACATCTATGTGATGGGCCGCGACAACACCGTGTGGTTGGTGGACCTGATGCGGGAGCGGAAGGCCTGGCCCTTCGACATGGTAGTGATCGACGAGCTGAGCTCTTTTAAGAACCCACAGGCCAAGCGCTTCAAGGCATTGCGGAAGGTCATGCCAAGAGTGACCAGGGTGGTAGGCCTCACCGGCACGCCGTCGCCCAACGGCCTCATGGACCTCTGGGCGCAGGTGTACCTGCTGGACGCCGGCGAGCGCCTGGGCAGGACCTTGTCCTGGTACCGCGACCAGTACTTCACGCCGGCGGCCCACAATGGGTATGTGGTCTATCGCTGGGCACTCCGGAAGGGAGCGGCAGAGAGGATCCAGAGCCTGATCAGCGACATCTGTGTCAGCATGAGCGCCGCGGATTACATCCAGCTGCCGGAGCGGATCGACCGGGAGATCCCGGTACGGTTGGCAGATGAGGAGATGGCAGTGTACCGCGCCATGGAGCGCGACGCGCTGGTGGAGCTGCAGGGAGAGACCGTGGCGGCCCTGAGCGCTGCGGCTGTGATGAACAAGCTCCTGCAGATGGCCAACGGCAGGGTGTACGACGACCGGCACGGAGTTGTCCGCCTGCACGACAGGAAGCAGGAGGCCCTGCAGGAGATCGTCGACACGGCCACGGAGCCGGTCCTGGTCTTCTACAGCTACAAGCACGACCTCGACGCCATCCAGGGCGCGATCCCGGCAGCACGGACCCTGGGAGGGCCGGAGGACATCGCGGCATGGAACCGCGGGGAGATCCAGGTGCTCCTGGCGCATCCGGCCTCCGTCGGATATGGCCTCAATCTGCAGGACGGCGGGCACATTATCGTCTGGTACGGCCTGACCTGGTCGCTGGAGCTGTACCAGCAGGCCAACGCCAGGCTGCACCGGCAGGGGCAGGAGCGGCCGGTGATCGTCCATCACCTGATCGCGGAGGGCACGGTGGATGAGCAGGTGATGAAGGCGCTTAAGGCGAAGGACACAAGCCAGAGTGCTCTTTTAGCCGCCCTAAAAGAAAGGAGATCTTAGTGCTGTTTATCGAGCTGCATGACGGCGGCTTTCCGATCCTGGTCAACATCGACCGGATCATCTTTATCCAGGACGTCCATGATGGCCAGGTGAAGGTCTGGATGACCGGTGGGTACACCATCGAGCCGGACGAATCTTACGAGGACATCATGGAGATGATCCTGGGTGTGCTGGAGGATCCAGAGGAATGGGATTAGTGATTTTTTGCATAGGCATGGCAGTGGGCGCCATGGCGATCGTCGTCCTGGTGCTGCTGGCAGCGGAGGAGGAGGAGAAGGAGAAGGATGCTGACTAAGGAGCAGTTCAGAGAGATGCTGCTGGATATCAAGAATGCACTTTGGGTGATCGACGTCCCGAGCCCAACGGTGCCGGAATACATCCACGAGGGCTTGCAGAAGGTCATGGACCTGGTGGACCGGAAGCTGGACATAATGGACGCATCATATGGCGTGGATCCGGAGCTCGTCCGCTGTAAGAATTGCGAGCACTGGATCAAGAATACATATACGATGTGCGAGCACTCCTTTCCTGGGGACTTCTGCTCCAGGGCGGTAAAGAGGGAGGACGATGATGACGAGAGAGGTTAAGGCGGCGATCGACCGGATCAACGCCTTTCTGGCAGACTGCGGCAGCTGGCTGACCGAGGACATCCGGGCGGCCCTGCGGCTGATCGTGAGGAGGATGCAGGATGAGACTGATTGACGCGGACCGCCTTTGCAATGACTTGGTGAGGCGGTGGGACCTTGCGGACACGGAAAAAGAAAATCTTATTCGTGCAGTTATGGCTGATGTGGTTACACCCATCGTGGCAAGCCAGCCCACCATTGATGCTGTCCCGGTGGTAAGATGTATGGATTGTAAGCACAAGATCATTAACGACAATGTTCCGCGCAGGCCACTAATCTGTTGTCGCACTTTGAAAGTCGGGGAAACGGACCCGGATTGGTTCTGTGCAGACGGCGAACGGATGAACGGTGAATGACATGAAAGCGTGGAGAGTTGAGGACGAAGCGTCCTACGAGGGTGGATGTACGGTAGTTTTTGCCGAGACACGGGGCAAGGCTCATGCGCTTGCCTTGCATACGGACTGCTGCGAGGACTCAGAATGGAACGATGTTCGGGTTACCAGAATCCCGGCGATGGATAAGTACTATCGGGGAAGGTCGGAAATGAACTGGTATGACTCCAAGGACAGGATCGCTCTTGTGAAGGAGTGCGGGTGGTACTGCTCAGAAACGAATGGCCGTGAAGATTGCTTAACCTGCCCTGCCGCCGAATGGTGTGGTGACTATCAGGACTGGAAATATGATGAAGGAATAGCGGATGGCGTGACCGCGTGGATGCCGCTGCCGGAGCCGCACAAGGAGGACAGCAATGGGTAAGAAGGGAGAAGCTATGCGGGCCGCGAAGGCCCAGACATACATCACGATGACTAAGGAACAGATGCAGGCTCATGACCGGGAGCTCCTGGCCAGGTACCGCGAGACGGTAGGCCGCGAGCTGGAGCGCAGGGCCAGGGAGCTGGACGACCAGATGCAGGACCACGTCCGGGAGGAGTGGCAGAAGCGCGAGGAGCTCTTCGGAGGGACCCACAGGGACAATTTGATGACGATCCTGCAGCTGCTGCTGGCTGTGCCGTCGAGGATCCTGATCGAGCGCTTCGGCTGGCCGGCAGTCACTGGCCGGAATGCCAGCCGCTGCCGCACTGCCCGCTTCGCGGACCTGATGGTGGAGGAAATCAACTCGATCACCAGCGACGACACGAAGGACATCCGGGCGTACTGCGACGAGGTCTTCGACCTTTACGGCGTGCGATTTGAGTACAAGGAGGAGTAATGGAGATAGTATCTGAATATCAACGATTTGAAACCTTACGAGAAGAACGCGAGAAAGCACGAGGCGGCCGATGTGGCCGCCATCGCGAAAAGCATCGAGGCCTTCGGGTTCAACGATCCCGTGGGCGTCTGGGGTCCGCAGAACGTGATCGTGGAGGGGCACGGTCGTGTCCTGGCGGCCAAGCAGCTCGGCATGACGGAGGTGCCATGCATCCGGCTGGACAATCTGACCGACGAGCAGCGCCGGGCCTACGCCATGGCGCACAATAAAACTGCGGAGCTGTCGTCCTGGGACATGACGGTCCTGCCGGCAGAATTGTCTGACATTCATGGCTTTGATATGAGCAACTTCGGCTTTGTACCTCCGGCAGAAGTCGGACGAGAAGATGACTATCAAGAGCCAGATGAGGAGAAAGAACCAAAAGCAAAACGTGGTCAATTATGGATCCTGGGTGAGCACCGCCTCCTGTGTGGCGACGCTACAGATCCGGAGGATGCGCGACGTCTGATGGCAGGAGAGCAGGCGGATCTGCTGGTCACTGATCCGCCGTATAATGTCAGTTACACCGGAGGCACAAAAGATCACCTCCAGATTATGAACGACAGCATGAGTGGTGAGCGTTTTCGAGCTTTTTTGACTGATGCATTCCAGAACGCGGCTGAGGCTTTGCGGCCCGGTGGAGCGTTTTACATCTGGTATGCTAATACAGAAAGCCTTAATTTTTTTGAGGCAGCGGCAGACGTGGGTCTGCGGATCCGCCAGATGCTGGTCTGGGTTAAATCGACTTTTTCGCTTGGCCGGCAAGACTACCAGTGGCAGCATGAGCCATGCTTGTACGGGTGGAAAGACGGTGACGCGCATTACTTTGTCGACGACCGGACGCAGACGACCGTCTACGAAGACGCGCGTCCGGATTTTCGTCGAATGAAAAAAGATGAGATGCGAGCCCTTTTGGAGGATCTTTTTTCTGATAAGGTTAGCACTACAATAATGCATGAGGATAAGCCGGTGGCGTCGATTGAGCACCCCACCATGAAACCGGTCCGGCTGATTGCGAGACTTCTCCGGAATAGCAGCAAGAAGGGGGGGGCTTGTTCTGGATCCTTTTGGAGGCTCTGGCACAACGCTAATCGCCTGCGAGCAGCTTGGCCGCCGGTGTTGCATGATGGAGCTGGACCCGCATTATGTGGATGTGATTATAGACAGGTGGGAGCGGTACACCGGGAGGGAGGCAAGGCGTGACACTGACCGAGACTTATGAGATGCTGAACCGCATCCGGGTGCTGGAGCGCAGGATCCGCAGGCTGATGATCTGGAGGGACGAGCTGCAGGCGTCCCTCCTGCCCGGAGCGGTGCGCTATGACACGGATCCTGTCCAGGTCTCCCCGGAGGATCATTTCGGGGACATCGCCGCCAGGGTAGCTGACCTGGACGTCGAGATCAAGCAGCTGCAGCGGCAGAAGGCCCGGCTGGTCTATACGATCGGTGACGCGATCGAGGGCCTGGATAATGATGTGGAGAAGACCGTGCTCTCCGCTTTCTACGTCGGCCGGATGCCCATGACTGACGTGGCGGAGATCGTGCACTATGGCCTCTCCAGGACCTACGACATCCGCAGGGCCGCGGTGGAGCACCTGGGGCTGATGATCTCCGAAAGATCGGAAGGATCGGAAGGATCGGAATAAAATCCGTAGTATACTGGTATTGTGCAAAAGCAGGACCGAGGAGTGGACCCATCGGTCCTGCTCTTTTTGTACCCTCCATACTACTTTTTGGATAGAGGTGCCCGGCCATGCATACGGGCACCCGTGGAGCTGGTGGCACTCGCGGCCGTTCAACCCGGCCGGGCTCCATGAGGAGGGGATTTGAACCCACCCCTCTCTATGGTGGCCGCCTGCGTCGGTCAGGGCGTGGGGACAGCACTGTACCGGACTTGGACTCCGGAGCGGCCGGCGCAGGCCTATGAAAGTGAGGTAACTAAGTGGCCAGACGATACGATCAGTGGCTGACCGAGGAAGGCCTGCTGAAGATCACCGGCTGGGCGCGGGACGGCCTCATCAATGCACAGATCGCGAAGAACATGGGTGTCGCGCGCAAGACCCTGCGCGATTGGCAGGATCGGTTCCCGGAGATCGCGGAGGCTCTGCGGAAGGGCAAGGAAGTGGTCGACCGGGAGGTCGAGAACGCCCTATATAAGAGCGCGATCGGGTATACCAAAAAGGTCAGAAAGCCGGTAAAGGTGAAGCTGGTGGACTACGACCCGGAGACGGGGAAGAAAATCCGAGAGGCGGAGACATGGCAGGCGATCGAGGAGGAGATCTTCGTGCCTGGCAACGTGACCGCTCAGATTTTCTGGCTGAAAAACCGCAAGCCCGACCAGTGGCGCGAGAAGAACGACGTCTTGCTCTCGCCGTCCAACGGCGTGCTGGAGGCGCTGCTGGATCTGGAGAAAGGCGGCCAGGAATGATCACGTGGAGCGAGAAGCAGAAGCAGGTGATCATGATGCCGTACCAGCATACGATTGACTGGCTGGAGGGCACGCCGCGGTCCGGGAAGACCACTGCGGGGATCGCGCGATTCGCGCGGCACCTGATTCGCGCCAGGGATACCAATCACCTGGTGACGGCGTACAGCGCCGAGCAGGCGTACAGGTTGATCATGGACGGGGATGGCTTCGGCCTGATCCACACCTTCCAGGGCTGCAGCCGCGTCTCGCATGATGACGAGGGCGCGCACCTGCTGATCACGATGCCGGACAAGACGATCCGGAAGGTCTACTGGAAGGGCGGCGGAAAGGCTGACAGCCACAAGTCCATTACTGGCATGAGCCTGGGCAGTGTTTACTTTGCAGAGATCAACCTGCTGCACCTGGACATGATCCAGGAGTGCCTCCGCCGTACCTACGCAGCGAAGGACCGCTGGTGCATTGCGGACTGCAACCCGCCGCCTCCGCAGGACCCTGTTATTAAAAACGTCCTGGAAATCCAGGACTGCAGCTGGACGCACTGGACGTGCGCCGACAACCCCGTCCTCACGCCGCAGAGGCTGGAGGAGATCCGGACGGCCTGCAGCAAGAGCACGTTTCTCTGGCGCCGTGACTGGCTCGGGGAGCGGGTAATCCCGCAGGGCGTGATCTATTGGATGTTCGACGTCAACAAGCACATCCTCCGGGAGATGCCGGATGTGTCTGAGATGCAGCCGATCGAGATGTACTTCGCCGGTGACGGCGGCGCGACCGATGCGACCAGCATCGGCTGCTTTGTTGTCTGCAGGACCCCGCAGCGGCAGCATCGTCTGCTCCGCGTGGGCAACTGGTACTATGACGGCGGCCAGATGGCCATGAGCGACCAGGCGCGTCACATCTGCGGGGAGTTCATCCCCGCAATGCGGCAGAAGACCGGCATGCGGGAGACCGGGATCATGATCGACCCTGCCTGCAAGGCCCTGCGTCTGGAGATTGACAAGCTCGGGTACCCGACCACGACGGCTGATAATAACAGCCGGGACATCAAGCGGTCCAGCAAGGGCATCAAGGTCGGCATCGAGGAGCTGCAGAACAGCATCAACGACGGCCGTTTCTTCCTGGTCGACGATCCGCGTTTCGGCGTGGAGGCGGCGATCAAGGAGATCGGCCTTTATTGTGTAGACGACAATGGCGAGCCCTTGGACGCATATAACCACGCGATGGACGAGATCCGATACGGGCACAACTATTTTGCTAAAACCTATGGGTACTGGTAAATGTTTGAGAGGTTACAGAAGTTCATGACTGACACGATTGCAAGGGCGGGCCTCGGCTCCGAATACAAAAGCATATTTGAGCTGAACGGTGTCCCCGCGTTCTCGGAGTTCTATAACCTCGGGATCCTGCCGTGGAAGTGTCTGTACAAGGGCTTTTACAGGCCATGGCACCTGATCCTGGCTCCGACCATCGAGGATCCGAAGCACAAGCGGAACATGGCCTACCTGAATCTCAGCAAGGCGCTCTGCGCGGAGCTGGCCGGAATGGTCTGGACGGACCAGTGCGAGGTGCACGTCTCCAGGGACGGCTTCGAGAGTGAGGACGATCCGCTGGACGCCTTCGTACAGGACGTGCTGAAGCGGAACAATTTCAACAAGAAGATGGGCAGGGCGGTCGAGCAGGCCGCAGCCATAGGCGGCGAGGCGCTCAAGTGCTGGCGTGAGGTCAGGAGAGACCGGACCGGAGCGGAGATCCCTGGGAGCGATCACATCCGAATCGGGTACGCAATGGCGGACCAGTTCGTCCCGACCGCATGGGACAACGCCGAGGTGACGGAGGGGATCTTCGTCACGCGGCAGGCTAAGGGCGGCTACTACTACACGCTGCTGGAGTGGCACGAGTGGGACGGCACGACCTATGTGATCCGGAACGAGCTCTACAGATCGGAGCGGAAGACCGGCGCGGACGGGACCGACCAGGACATCCTGGGCATCCGGTACCCGCTGGCCCTGATCTATCCGACGCTTGATGAGGAGGTCCGGATCAGCGTCGAGAAGTCGCTGTTCACCTACTTCAGCACGCCGCTCGCCAACAATATCGACGACAACAGCCCGCTGGGCGTGTCGATCTACGCGAACGCGATGGAGACGCTGCATGCGATCGACATTTGTTTCGACAGCTTCGTGCGCGAGTTCCGGCTGGGTAAAAAGAGGATCATCGTCCCGGCCAGAATGATCCGGACGGTGGTGGACCCGGTCACGGGTGCCCCGGTCCGGTACTTTGATGCGACGGACGAGACCTATGAAGCGCTCAGCACGGACGACCCGGACAGCCTCAAGATTCAGGACAACAGCGTGAGCCTGCGCGTGCAGGAGCACGTCGCGGCGCTGAACGCGTTCCTCAATATCTTCTGCCTGCAGGTCGGGCTTTCCGCCGGCACCTTCTCTTTTGACGTCTCCGGCGGACTGAAGACGGCGACCGAGGTGGTCAGCGAGAACAGCAAGACCTACAAGACCGTGCGCAGCTACCAGAACCAGATCACGCCGGCGATCGAGAGGCTCATCGAGGCCATCATTGACGTGGCCCAGCTCTATGACATGAGCTGGGAGGGCCAGAGCATCGCGGCCCTGGCTGCCGGCGGGTACGAGGTCAAGGTCAGTCTGGACGACGGCATCACCCAGGACCGGCAGACGAACATCAACGAGGGTATCACCCTTGTGGGCGCCGGTCTGATGAGCAAGAAGACGTTCCTCACGGATCCGAAGTACGGCCAGAACCTGACCGATGAGGACGCGGAGGCGGAGCTGCAGAGGATCCAGGACGAGAGACGGATCACGATGCCGAGCCTGGACCTGTTCGACGTGAACGGAGCTGAATAATGGCACGGCTGACGCCGAAGGACATCCTGGCGATCTCCGAGCCGATCGAGGCGATCTACGAGCGCACCGTGGACGACCTGCTGATCAACATTGCCCGGCACTTCAAGATCACCGGCTGGGAGCGGACCCGGTACTGGGAGATCAAAAAGCTTTCCGAGTTGGGCGCGCTGACAAAGGAGTCGGCGGCGATCATCGCCAGGAACACAAAGATGCTGCCGTCGGAGATTGAGAAGGCCTTCCTGCAGGTTTCGGAGAAGGCCTGCCTGGACATCGACCCGCAGCTGATGCGGGCTGCGAAGGAGGGCAAGCTCCTGGACCCGGGGACGAGTGTCATGTCTTCCCCGATCATGCGGGATATGGTCCAGAGCTATGTCGATCAGGCGATCGACAAGATGAACATGACAAACACCACGATGCTGGAGTCCACCCGGCAGGCGTACATGAAGGCCGTCGGCCAGATCGCGTCTGAGGAGCAGCTGGCAGAGGCCAAGCTAGCCCTGGAGAGCGGTGCCCTGGATGTCGTGACCGGAACGGAGACCCGGGTCCGGGCGATCGAGAAGACCATGCAGCGGCTCTCCGACACCGGGATCACCGGATTCTATGACCGCGCAGGCCGGGCCTGGAGCCCGGAGGCATACAGCTCCATGGTGATCCGGACGACCAGCCACAACGCAGCCATCCAGGCGATCAAGACGCGGCAGGAGGAGTTCGGAGGCGGAGACATCTTCCAGGTCTCCAGCCATCCGGGGGCCCGGCCGCTGTGCTATCCATACCAGGGGAAGTTCCTCTCCTGGTCCTCAGGTCCCGGGACCTTCGTTGACGGAGCCGGGCACGAGCAGGAGTACGATGACATCAACAGCACCAGCTACGGCGAGCCGGCGGGGCTCTTCGGTATTAACTGCGGGCACTACCCGATCCCGGTGATCCCGGGATACACCTTCCCGCAGAAGTACAAGGAGCAGAGCGAGAAGGAGAACGACAAGGAATACGCCGAGAGCCAGCAGCAGCGGGCCCTGGAGCGGCAGATCCGGCGGTACAAGCGGGACGCCGAGATGGCGGATGCCCTGGCGGATCCGGCGCTTAAGGCATCCGCGGAGGCGCGGGTAAAAGCCGCACAGCAGGAGATGCGGGCGTTTGTTGACCAGACCGGGCGCGCCCGGAGATATGACAGGGAGCAGATCCCGAAAGGAGCGATTAAATGATGTGTGAGCACCCGATCGAGGCGCTGGTCGGCATGGCCGACGGCGTGTATTGCCAGAAGTGCGGCGCGGTCCTTAAGGCCGTGCCGGTGAAGATCGAAGCTGCCATAGAAGAGCACCCCGAAGCCGCCGCAGAAGAGAAGTCCAAGAAGAAGAAGGGAGGCAAAAAGGATGCCGGTAAATGAAGCGAAGGACCAGGAGGCCTGGGAGGTCAGTGACATGATCCGCTGCGCGGGGAATGTCGTGGAGAATGCGTTGAGGGCGCAGGACGAAGCAAGCCGAAAGGCCCTGCGGGATGCCGCAAAGGTGATCCTGCAGCAGGCGATCGACAGGCTCGACGAGAGCGTCGGGGCGTCTGACGCGGATGAGGAGGAGGACGAATGAGGACACTGGTATCAAAGCCCTTCGCAGAAGGGCTTGTATATGCGGAATTTGCAGGATTGTCCACAGAATCAAAGCCCACCACAGGCATTGTAACCGGTAGCCTGTACAGGGCCGTAGACACCGGGAAAGTGTACGCCTTCGCAGAAGGCGATACGCCCGCTTGGTATGACCAGGACCCGGTTCCGGAATCTTAAGTTACCAATCGCCGTGAGGCGTTAAACCATTTCGCCGCCATCAAGGCGTTAAACAGGAGGATGTAAAATATGGCATTTACGAGGAAATTTCTACTGGACAACGGGGTCCCCGAGGACAAGGTCGACACGATCCTCGCGGAACGGAACCGCACGCTGAAGGACTACGTCCCGCAGACAGACGTGCAGGCGCAGATTGATGCCGCCCTGGAGGCAGCTAAGAAGGACGCGCCGCCGGATGTGCTGCAGAGCCCGGAGTACCTGGAGCTGCTGGGCGAAAACGCGAAGCTGAAGGCATTCCAGGGGGATGACTTCGCCGGCGTAAAGGCGCCCTACAGGGATATAGTCTGGGAGAAGCTCGACCATGCCGACAAGCACAAACCGTACAGCGAACAGCTGGCAGAGCTGCAGACCAGTCTGCCCGACCTGTTCAGCGTGAAGGAAGAGCCCGCAAAGCCAAACTTCGGCTCGCAGCCGCAGGGCGCTGCGCCGACCGGGCAGAAGGGACCGTCCTTCGCAGACACCTGGGGGTTCGTTCCTCCAGCGAAGTAAAGGAGGGCAATTATGCCTAATCTCAACTATGCTGCGCAGTATGGCCGCGAGCTGGCCAATGCGTATCCGTATCTCTCTTATTACGGCGACCTGTGGAACGCCGGCGAGAGTCAGCGCTTCCGTCCGCTCCGTGGTAAGACCGTCTACATCCCGAGCATGAGCACCTCTGGTGCTCGCGCGGCGAACCGGGACCGCATCGACGGCGTGTTCACCCGGAATTTTGACATCAACTGGGAAGCCAAGGATCTGCAGATGGACCGTGAGTGGGACACCCTGGTCGATCCGATGGACATCGACGAGACCAACGAGGTCGCCACGATCGCGAATGTCACCCGGACCTTCAATCAGTTCCAGAAGGTCCCGGAGCAGGACGCTTACATGTCCAGCAAGCTGGCAGGCTTCGCTTCCGCTTTCGGCGGTGTGTCCACCAGCTCTCTGACTGCGGCCACCATCCTGGGCCTCTGGGATGACGCCATCGCTTTCATGACCGATCAGCGCGTCAACCGCGACCGTGTCCGCTGCAAGATGACGCCCAACACCTACAAGCTCTTGAAACAGGCGGCTGGAATCACCCGCTTCATCGACCTGTCCGGCGGCATCCGCGGTGCGGACCGGAACATCGGCCGGCTCGACGGCGTGACCATCGAGGAGATCCCGTCCGACATGATGAAGTCGCTTTACAGCTTCGTCACCGGCTGGTCCATCGACGCCTCCGCGGCTCAGATCGACTTCCTGCTCTACGACCCGATGGCCATCGCGGCCCCGATCGTGTACGACACCGCCATGATGTCCGCACCGACCGCGCAGAGCAAGGGCAAGTACCTCTATTATGAGCGCTATTACTATGACGTCTTCTGCCTGCACCAGAGACAGGCCGGCGTCTTCGCGCACCTCAGCGCGGCCCCGAGCCTTGGCACGCTGACCGTGACCTCTGTCGCGGGCACCGAGAATGATGGCGATTCCGTGATCACCGTTTCCGGTCCCGGCATCTGGGGCTCCGGCGCTCCGCAGGAAGGCCTGAAGCTGGTCTACTGCGCGGATGAGAACGCAGCTGTAAGCTGCACTTATGGCACGGTACCGCCTGCAGCCAAGACCTGGACCGAGCTGCCCGCTAATCCGGCGACCATCGCAAGCCTGACCGCCAGCAAGGTAATCACCGTGGCTGAGGTCAACAAGGAGACCGGCTTTGTCGTAGCCAGCGGCTACGCGACGCAGGTCGTCAAGGCCTGAGATTAAGGAGGTGACGCCGTGGCGCTCGTAACTCTTGTCTACTATAGCGACACCTACTACGGGGAAACAATCGCCGCGGCCGACTTCCCCCGTTATGAAGCAAGGGCCGAGGATCTGATCCTCGGCCTGATCAGGAAGACGGCCGCGGAGGCTGCCGCACTCCCTGAGGCCATCCTGACTGCCGTGCAGAAAGCAATCTGCGCGCAGATCGAGTACCTCTGGGAGTACGGAATCACCGTGGCCACGTTTGGCAAGAGCGGATCCGGCTTTACAGTCGGGAAGGTTTCCGTGCAGGACGGCAGCAGCCAGGGCGCGGCGGCGGGTCCCGGGTCTATGATCGCTCCGGCGGTCTATGTTTACCTGGAGCAGACCGGCCTGCTCAACCCGGCCGTGGCGACTGCCGGGGAGCCTCCGCAGGTCTGGGGGTGGTGGCTGTGAGTCGGTCCCCGATCCCATCCAGGGTGCTCCATGACTCCGTGGACTTCTATGTCCCGGTCAGCCAGGACCGCTGGCAGAACAAAACCTACCGGGTCTATCACGTGGACCACGTGCACCTGCAGGCAGATGACACCGTGCTGAAAAGCACTAACAACGAAGAGATCCAGCTGAAGGGCATCCTCTTCGTGGACGCCCGCCGGAGCACGCCGCAGCTGAACCTGCAGGAGCTCCAGGCTGCCGCACTGGCCGCGGGCGACACGATGCGGGCCAAGATTTACAATGTCTCCGAGGAGCTCCTCGGAGACTTTGCGGTCCTGTCCGTGGACGGTCTGCCGGATGTGCCGGCGACACGGATCCATCACTGGGAGCTGGGGGTGGTCTGATGGCGGTTATCGTTAAAACAGACCGGGCCAAGTGGGCGCAGGCCATCGAGAAGGCGACCAACCTGGCCAAGTATGCCCTGGCAGAGCAGATGCTTGCTGACTCGGAAAAGTTCGTGCCGTATTCGGCCGGATCCATCCAGTCGGCCGGGCACCTGCGGGAGCGCGGGCACCTGGAGCCCGGTGAGAGTGGCAGGCTGTATCTCGTGTGGGATACGGTCTACGCTTTGTACCAGTGGTTTGGCGTGCGCGCGGACGGGACCCACAGGGTCTCCAAGTACACCACGCCCGGCACGGGCACGCAGTGGGTCGACAAGGCCCGCGCCATGCACGGTGCCGAGTGGCAGGAGATCGTGCAGAAGCGCTTCAAGGAGGGCCTGGACGAATGAGCTATATATCCGAGATCATGGACAAGCTGGCGGCCGCTGCTGACGCGCTGCAGCTCTATGCGGGCATCGTGTACGGCTCGGATCCTCCCGTGGACGGCATCTGCATGATCCAGAGCTCCGGCTTTCCGTCCGAGAAGCACCTCAACGCGGGCATGCTCTATCGCCTGCCTGTCCTGATTAATGCGAAGCACAGCCGTCAGGAGACGGCCATGGCCGCCCTTGAGGCGATCCATACCGCCCTGACGAAAACCAATGACTTCACCGACCTCTGCACCGATGCGGCCCAGGTGATCAACGTGGCAACGACTGCCAGCCCGACCGTGATCGGCCGGGAACAGAACAGCCAGTGGATCTGTGGGTCCTCGGTCGAGGTCTCTTTTTACTGGAGGTAAGATATGGCAGGAGCACTCGCTGCATCCATCCCTGAGATCTCCCCGATCTATAAGTATACGGCCTCGATCGACACCACGCCGGCGGGCCAGAGCCGCACCTGGGCCACCCTGTGCGCCGGCTTTGACAACGTCAGCGAGGCGCTCAATGAGGTGATCCAGCAGTACTGGTTCCTCTGCGGCGGAGGATTCGCGGCCAACTACGTGACCGGAATGGCTCCGGCCATCACGATGACCGGCCGCAGGGTCCTGGGCGATGCCGCGCAGGACTACATTTTCGGCTTCGCGCAGAAGTATGGCCTGATGAAGGCCCGGCAGACGCACTTCAAGCTGACCCGCACCGATGAGGCGGGGACGGCGACTACGATCAGCGCGAACGTGACGCTGGTCAACCTGTCGGACATCTCCGGCGCAACGACTGACGGCTCCGCGGTCTCCGTGGAGATCCGCTTCAACGGCGCGCCCGTGAGCGGGGACGACTGGTCTGCATGACGCACACCCGGACGGGGTCACAGCTGTCCGGGTGCTTTTTTCTATCCAAAAAGAGGAGGGTACATGGCATACAATATTAAACGGACTAACAGACGGATCGAGGACGAGGTCCGCCTGACCGACGGAGACAAGGAGCTCCTGCTGACCGTCTCGCTCGGCGTTGACGACGTCGCGCGGCAGCTGCCGGATCTGCAGCGCGCGCTCCTGCAGGCGCAGAAGGGCCTGCAGGAAGCACAGGAGCCGGAGGACCTGGGAGAGGCACATGAGGCGCTCCGGAAGGCGATCCGGCAGCTCCTGGAGCTGATCTTCGGCACCCTGGGCTCGGACCGGATCCTGGCATTCTATGATGACGACCTGCTGGAGGCGCTGACCGACTTCGCGCCGTACATCACGGAGGTCATCGTCCCGCACGTGACCGAGGCCCAGCGGGAGATGGCTGACAGGTACCGGCGCGCAAGCTGGTGAGGCCCTACGAGCGGCTCCCTGAGACGGTGGAGTATGACGGGCAGGTCTATCACCTGGACCTGTCCTATGCAGCTTTTTTCGCCGCCGACGGGTGCCTGCATGATCCGTGCCTGACCGAGCGCCTCAAGCTGGAGACCGCCCTGGACATTCTGGTCACGGAGCCGCACCCGGTGGAAGTCGGGCTGCTGCGGGCCGTGATCGACCTGGTTAGGGAGGACCGGCCGAAGGGCACCGGGCCGCGGACCTTCGACATTGAGCAGGACTGGCCGTACGTCTGCGCGGCCTTTCAGCAGGCTTACGGCATCGACTTATATGCAGACAAAGATATCCACATCCTCCGGTTCCTGGCGCTGCTGCGCGGGATCCCGGAGGACACCAAGCTGGCGGAGATCATCAGGATCAGGTCCACGCCGATTCCAGCTCCTACCAAACATAACCAGGACCGCATCGCGGAGCTGACACGCCTCAAGGCGTTCTATGCCCTGCGCGGCTCCGAGGAATCGATGCAGGACGGATGGGCGAAGCTCTTCGGGATCCTGCAGGCAAGGATGGACCAGGATGGCTGATGTAGGTGTCGTCCGGTACGAGGTTCAGCTTGATGACCAGAGTACCGATCAGAACATAGATAAAACCGAGAAGAAGCTGTCCAGCAAGCTGGGCGGCATCGGAAAGAAGGTCGGCGGCGTCGCCATGAAGGGCATCGCCGTCGGCTCCGCAGCTCTCGCCACGGGTACCGTGGCCGCGGGCAAGGCCATGCTCGACATGGCCGGCGATGTCTCCAAGACAGGCGACGAGATCGACAAGATGAGCCAGAAGATCGGCATCTCTGCCGAGGCCTACCAGGAGTGGGCCTACGTCTTCGAGCGCTCCGGCGCGGACATCTCCGGGATGCAGGTAGGCATGAAGACCTTGGCGGGCGTGATCACTGACGCCGGGAAGGGATCCGAAGGCGCCCAGGAGAAGCTGGCCGCTTTGGGCCTGACCTTCGAGGATCTGTCCGGCCTGTCCCAGGAGGACCAGTTCGCGACGATCGTCACCCGGCTCCAGGACATGGAGTCCGGAGCGGAGCGGACTGCTGTCGCGTCTGACCTGCTGGGTCGGTCCGCGACGGACATGGCTGCGATCTTCAATATGACTGCGGAAGACACGCAGGCACTGATCGATGAGACCCATGAGTATGGGATGATCATGTCCGACGATGCCGTGGCGGCCTCTGCGGCGTACCAGGACAGCCTGACCAAGGTACAGCACACCATGGACGGCCTCAAGAACAAGGCCGCTGCAGCGATACTGCCCGCACTGACTGACGTGGTCAACGGGATCGCGGACCTTGCGACCGGATCCAGGGACGCGGACACGGTCATCAGTGACGGGATCAACGGGATCGCGGATACGATCTCCGAAAACCTGCCGGGCCTGATCAAGCGCGGCACCGAGATCATAACCAGCATCATCAAGGGCATCGCGAACAACCTTCCTGCGCTGGTCAATTGCGCGGTGGTCATGATCGGAGCACTGGCCGACGGCCTGGTGCAGAACCTGCCGACGATCCTGGACGCGGCGATCAAGCTGGTGGCTGCCCTGGTGAAGGGCCTGATCGACCTGTCGCCGGAGCTGCTGAAAGCCGCAGTCAAGCTGGTGGTGGAGCTGGGCAAGTACATGGTTGAGCAGCATGAGACGCTCAAGACCAAGGCCAGGGAGCTCATGGACAAGATGATCGAGGCCATCAAGAACATCGACTGGCTGGCCGTAGGTAAGGCGATTGTAGACGGCATCGCGGAAGGCATCGCGAAGTTCGGATCCTCGGTGCTGGACGGCATCAAGAACCTGGGCTCGAACGCCCTGGGCGCGGCAAAAGAGACTTTTAAGATCAATTCCCCGTCAAAACTGTTCCGCGACGAGGTCGGTGCTGCGATCCCGGAGGGCATCGCTGTAGGTATCGACGAGAACGAGGACATGGTCTTCGACAGCCTGGCAACCCTGACCGCGGACGTCAACTATAACCTGCCGGATATGTCCGCAGCCGCGGAGAACCTGGGCGCGGCGATCACAGCCAGCAGCTCCGCGAGCATCACGGTGCCGCTGATCGTGGACGGCCGTGAGATGGCAAGGGCGACAGCCTGGTACACCAACGAGCAGTTGGCATGGGAGGCACGCGGATGAAAGATTTTAACACGCCCTATACAGCTTTTATAAACGGGCATAATGTGCTGGACTTCGGGGCCCTGGTGGAGAGCTACTCCGTGGGCGGCACTCCGGTCACGAACAGCATTTTCCTGGGCAGGAACCGCACCACACCGCGGCTCCTGGCCAACACGGTCGGCATGCGGCCGATCACTTTAAACCTGTTTTTTACGGCGCGCACCCAGCACCGCCTGGCGCTCAACAAGAGCCACCTGGACGGGCTGCTGGTAGGCCTTCCGGAGATCAACCTCCCGGACGGGTTCCTCTACCGCTGCAGCATCTCCTCTATCGGGGACCTGCAGATCCTGGGCGTGGAAGGCAACCAGGTGATCGCTAAGTGCGCCTACAAGCTGACCGGGATCCGGCATGACCCGCTCTCGATCGTGGCAGGGAACACGATCAACGCGCAGGGCACGATGCCGCGCATGGACTGCCGGCTGATCTGTATGACGACCCAAGCGCGGGAGACGCTGCCGATGGGCCCGGTGACCTTCGTCAACGTCCCTGCCGGCGTCGCGGTAGTCGCGGACGGTATCGACGGGATCCTGACGGTGGACGGGGAGCACGCCGCAGGCGCGACCTTCCTGCACCTGCCGTATCTGGTCCCCGGAGAGCAGACGATCACCTGCCCGGAGGCCCTGACCATCGAGTACTACCCCACATACATCTAAGGAGGATCCTATGCTGCACCTTATCACTGACCGCGGCGACCAGATCCTCCGCTGCGACGACTATTACATCCGCGAGCTGGCCAGCGGCCTGGACGAGCTGATCTTTAACATCTCCGTCTGGGATCCTGTCTATCCGGAGCTGGTCGAGGAGGCGCAGGTCCGGGACCGGGCCCAGCAGACCTACCTGGTCAAGCAGATCGACGGCGGCGCGGACTCCGCGAAAATTATCGCGCAGCTGGACCTCGATGCCTGGCGCGCGGAGATGCACATCGGCTTCGCCAGCGAGGACAAGACCGTCGAGGAGACGATCTCCGGGATCGCGCCGGAGGGCTGGACTGTGGTGGACGAGAGCGGGATCACCGGCGTCGCCAATGTCTACGGCAACATGACCGGCCTGGAGATCTGCCAGGAGTGCTGCGACGTGTACGGCGTCTGGTGCCGGTGGGACAATGCCGCCAAGACCGTCCGGATCGTCAGCAAGGCCCCGGGGTCACCCTGCGGAGCCTTCGCGACGCGTGACCTCAACCTTAAGCAAATCAACTACAAGGGTAAGTCGAACGACATCTGCACCCGGCTGTATGCCTATGGCCAGGATGATCTGACCTTTGCGAGCATTAACCAGGGCAAGCCCTATGTGGATAACTTCGCCTATACGGACAAGATCATCCCGATGTACTGGAAGGATGAGAAATACACCACACCGGAGGACCTGCTGGCAGCAGCAACGGAGAAGCTCGCAGAAATGGCGGTGCCAATCCGGTCCTATGACTGCGCGATCGTGGACCTGCAGGCGACGGATCCGAAGTATGCCTGGCTGGATTTCAGTCTGTTCACCGTGGCGACCCTGATCGATGACATCCGCAACTTTAGCGTCAATTATCAGGTAGTCGAGCGGCATGTCTTCCCGTACTACCCGGAGAAAAACGAGGTGATTTTCGATTCATCGCCTCAGAAAATTACCCAGGTGGTAAGCAACAACAAGAAGCTGATCGAGACGCGGGTAACGCCGGCAGAGCTGCAGACCGAGGTCGACAGGGCCACGGGCGTCCTGCAGACGGGTCGGTCCGGGTACGTCGTGATCGGCCGCAACTCTGACGGCTACGCGAACGAGATCTATGTCCTGGACGCGCCCAGCCTGGAAGACGCGGAGAAGGTGCTCCGGATCAACAACGCCGGCATCGGCTTCAGCTCTGGCGGCGTGAACGGGCCGTATTACCAGGCCTGGACCCTGGATGGCATCCTCAGCCTTGGAGGCGTCAACAACAGCTATGGTGAACTGCAGTTGTTGAACAACTCCGGGCAGGTGATCGGCCGCTTCTCTGCCGCGAACGGCCTTGAATTTGACAGGGGCCAGAATATCGGCTTCAAGGCGGACGGCACGAATGTCCGCATCGGTGATTTTTATGTGGCTGACGACTATGGGCGGCAGATCCTGCAGTCCGTGGACGAGCGCACCGGCATGTCCGCGAACCCCAACACCACCGGCCAGCTGTATCTCTGGGCCGGATGGGTGGACAGCAATACCTGCACCTTCTCGGTCTCCAACGACGGGGTGGTGAGCATTCAGGGGCAGCTGCTGATTAACGGCGAGCGGATCGAGGACATGATCGACACGGCCTACGACCGAGGCTATGACAACGGATACGATGAGGGCTATGCAATCGGCTATGCCGACGGGCAGCAGCACCCGATCCCGCCCAACCCATAAGGAGGGTCTATGGACTCAACAGTTTTGACCATCATCCTGGCGGTGTTCGCATCGTCAGGCTTCTGGGCTTTCATGACGGAGCTGATCAGCAAGCCCAGGCAGCGGGCCCTGTTGGAGAGCCTCTCCGCGACCAACGGGAGGATTGAGGCGCTGGAGACAGCGCTCCAGGCAGATCGCAATCAGAGGCAGATCGAGCGCCGGCAGGACCAGGAGGATGCGAAGCTCCTGGCTGCAGAGTTGGCCAGGGAGGAGATCATCCGTGCGTCTGATGAGTGCTATAACGGCGTGAAACACAGCCGCGAATTTTTCCTCCAGACGCTCAGGAAAATTGACGTGTATGAGGACTACTGCGCGGACCATCCACGGTACCAGAACTCCCAGGCGACCACAGCGATCGCCAGGATCAAAGACATATACACCGAGCTTGACAGGACTCATGGTTTTTTATAAGGAGGTAGCATGGCAACCAAGCTGAATCTCGTGCCATCCGGCGCCATGCCGGTGGTGTACATCAACCAGTACGACTACGGCATTCCTAAAACCTTTGACATCTTCGACGGAGACCAGGCCTACGCGATCCCAACCGGGTACTCCGTCACCCTCCGGGCGACCAAGCCGGACGGGTACGGGATCACCACTGCGGGCAGTTATACCGTCGGTCAGAACGTGGTGTCAGTCACCATCCCGCAGCAGCTGACGGCGGTCGCGGGGAAGGCTATCTGTGAGCTGGTATTCGCAAACGCCAACAATGTCAGGGTCGGAACGATTAACTTCGTCCTGTCCATCGAACCGGCGGCGTTGTCTGACAACACTGTAATCAGCGACTCCGACATTGCCTACGCGGAGGAGGTCCTCGACCAGCTCCAGTCTGTCCAGGCTCTGGGCAACCAGGTCGCACAGAACACCGCGGCGATCTCCGCCGAGGCGAGCACCAGGGCGGCGGCGGTCAACTCCCTCCAGGCGGCTGACACAGCCCTGTCCAACTCGCAGGCGGCAGAGACCAGCGCACGGCAGGCAGGCGACACGGCCCTGTCCGATCAGATCGCCGCGCTCCAGGGCGCTGTTGGGTCCCCGTTGGTCGCAGCGACAAAATCCGCAATGACAGAAACGGATCGGATCTATGTCTATACCGGAAGTGAGTCCGAAATGACATCCGGCAACTGGTACTACTATGACGGATCCGCGTGGGTCTCCGGAGGTGTGTACAATGCCGTGGCAGTCAACACCGACACTACGCTCTCGGTGGCCGGCATGGCTGCGGACGCGAAGGCGACCGGCGACCAGGTCACTGATTTAAAGAGCGCTTTAGATTTAAGCTTTGCGTTTGAAAATTCGGAAAAGGTCAGTATATATAGACAGGACAGCACTGCTTTAACAAATTATGGCACTGGCGCTGTGAGTGCGGCAAATGGTCGATTTACAGCCGATACTACGCACGAAACTTTCATCTGGACTCCGCAATCCGACACAAGGCTTTATATTACACGGGATAGCGCTAATTTTTTGCGTATAGTTGAATATAATAAAACATTAAGCGCTCTGCCGAGCAGTTCCGCCAATTCCGATTATGTGAGGGGTGCGTCTTATGAAGGGACATCGTCAAATCTGCCGACTGCAAATGATCCTTGGATAGTTCCTGCGGGACATACTATTGCTATTTCACGGGCAAATAACAGTAGCTATGTAACCATTTTTACACTATACTGTGCCGTTGATACAACATTGGTGTCTCTGCGCGAGGACGTCAGCATCCCGATGTACAGAGCATTAAAAAATGTGGTTTTTCCCGATGCTTGTCTGCTGTGGAAAAAAACGCAGAAAACTGGAACTAAAATAGCAATTACAGGACGAAATCCAGACAACTTCACCTATGATTCGAGCAAGTTGTTAACAATATTAAGGGCAAATCGATTTAATGTTGCCACGGCAATTATTGATAAAAGCTCTTCTGCATCGGACGCAACTCTTACACGGACTGATACGGGCGTGGTTATTGCTTCTAACGATGTGGGGTCTTCAAACCGCTTTGTATATTTTAATTATACGGCAGAGATAAGTGGGCGGCTTTGGGTAAGTGTTGACGCTACCTGCACAAGTCCCAAAAAGAATGATTGCAGGATGCGAGTGCTGCTTAATGGTGTGGAACAGCCACCCGAATGTATCGGTGAGGGACATTTAAAACGCTATGTGGATGTCACTGCCGGTGATACTGTACAGATTCGGTTATGGTATCACTTGTACACTTCTACGGAAACCAACACCGTAACATACAGCAATATTATGCTTTGCTATGCGGATGCGGCAGAGTACATCGCATCTGCGGCAGACTCTAAAGCATTGCCCATATTGCAAGGAGACATTCTGTCATTTGCTTCGGAGACAAGTGTAACTTACGATTACACAGATTGGGGAAATCCGTGTAATATAGTATGCTTCGGGGATAGCATTACGGGGATGTTTGACTGTGGGGCAGACTACTGTACTATGATGGAATGTATCATGCCCGCAATATGTACAAACGTTGGATTTTCCGGCACGACATGGGCAGATCATCCAAGCACACACTATGTCCCGTTCAGCATTAACAGATTGATAGATTCTGTTGTAGCACAAGATTTTACATATCAGGACGACCACGTTGGCAGTATTACATCGGATTTCTACGCAAAGCATCTTGCAAACCTCAAATCAATAGACTTTAATACTGTTGATGTAGTCACCTTTCTTGCTGGAACAAACGACTGGGCTTTTAATATCCCTTTGCTTTCCATTGATGATCCAGCAACGGAAAACAAGCAAAGGACGAACGTGCAGGATGCAGTCACCTACTGCATAAGGCAGTTGCTTACAAAGTATCCACATCTTATTATTATTGTTCTGTCTCCGTATTGGAGAAACCGGGAAGGTACAGAAGACAGCAATCTCGTCCCTAATGCAAACGGTACATATCTATACCAGTTTGCTGAAACCATAGTAAACAGCGCAGAAGCGCAGAATGTACGGGCAATTAATTTATATAAAACGCTTGGAGCGAATTATATTACTAAATGGTATTGGACGATTGACGGGACGCATCCCACTACGAGGACAAAAATGGCAATTGCACAGAGAATCAAATTAGCAACTGATGTATGCGGTTTGGAAATCTGACTAAAAGGACACTTTAAATTAGTATGGAAGCGGCAATAGCTTTTACTATCGCGATGTTGATCGCCTGCATTCGGTACTGGTACCAAGTGAAACACTGGCCCAAGCGGTCACCAAAGAAGACACAGAAGGCCCACGGATATCTGCGGATCGGCCGTGAAAGCTCCCTCTCTGCGGAGGGGATGAGAAAGGCAAAACACTGGCCTTTGCGGCCACCAAAGTGATGAGACCCCGCCGCACAAGGTAGGGAATCCATACAGAAGGCCCAGCACCTCTCAACGATGTGTCCAATAGGGCCACGTTTGACGAAGGCCCAGGAGCATGCCCTGGGCCTTGACTTCGCTTAACTTAAGTGAAAACTCAAGTTGATTTGAGTTTACTCGATGCTTAACACGATTCAACCCGAGATACAACGCACCCAAGGCGTTAAAACCCTTGGGAATGCGTTGGATTTTAATTTGCTGGTAACTTGCCGGAGGAGGTAAAGGATGAATAATAAGGAATTCTGGATGGCAGCGGCCAACCGGGCCATCCGTACGATTGCTCAGACGGCCGTGGCCACCATCGGCACGGCAGCGGTCCTTTCGCAGGTCGATTTTAAGATGGTCATCAGCGCGTCGGTGCTGGCCGGGATCCTGTCCATCCTGACCAGTATCTCCACGGGCCTGCCCGAGGTGCACGCATGACTGACAGCGTGCGGCGGGTCCTGGATGTGGCCCGGGAGCAGATCGGATACCTGGAGAAGAGCGCTAAGGCCTACGAGCAGCACGGCGTCGCGGCCCTGCGGCTGAAGGTAGACTATGCCGGCAGCGATAACTATACGAAGTATGGCTATGACATGCATGAGATCGCGCCGGAGGTCATGGACTTCCCCGCGGCATGGTGCGATGCGTTCGTCGACTGGTGCATGATGACCGCCCTGGGCGACGCAGCTGCCCGGCGTGCGCTCCATGGCCGCTATGACGATTATACCAAGAACAGCATCAGCCTTTATATAAAGGATGCGGCGATGGTCCGGAGCGGTGAGGCCCGCCCGGAGCCTGGCTGGCAGATCTTTTTCTCGAAGGATCGAACCTATGGCGGGATCTACCACACCGGGCTGGTGGCTGCGGTGGACAGCAACTGTGTCTATACGATCGAAGGCAACACCAGCAGCGCTGCCGGCGTCGTGGCCAATGGCGGAGGCGTCTGGGGCAAGAGCTACCCGCTCGACGATCCAAAGATCTACGGCTATGGGATTCCGGCGTATGAGGATGAAGCCGTGCCGGATCCGGGCTGGCATTGGCTGAAGGTGGACGGGATCTGGTACTACCAGGACGGCAGCGGCGCGAACAGCTACGGCTGGCGTAAGATCAAGGAGACCGGCAGGGACCTGTGGCACTGGTACTATTTCAATGACCGGGGCCAGATGCTGACCGGCCTGCAGACGGTGGACGGATCCTGGTGCGCCTTCTCCCCGGACGGGGAGCTGGAAGGCGCGCAGATGATCACGGATGAGGAAGGATACCTCCACATCTGGGACGCGGATCCTGACGGAATAGAAGCTATAGAAATATAAAACGAAGGCCCGGGATTGCTCCCGGGCTTATTTTGTTGCTATAACCTTGCTATAATCAGCTCCGCTTGAGGAAATTGGCCACCGTGTCGTAGTCGCTGCCATCCAGGAATTCACCGTCCTCGTCCACCGTGTAGACCTCGATGATGAAATTCTCGGGGTGGGCGAGATTCTTGAGGAAGGCCTTAAAGTCGTTGACGTCGCCGGAGACCAGGTACGGATCCGGGAGGTATGCGGCGCCGCGCTTCTCGACGGCTGCCAGCTCCTCGTCCAGCTGCTTCATGCTCATGTTCAGGAGCGCGTACTTGGTCCGCTTCTCCGCTTTCTTGACGCCGTCACCGGCTACCAGGCCGGCGATGTAGTCGCTCATGGTCACGCCCTTGTCCAGGGCCCGGCGCTTGATCGCCTCGATCGTGCCGAGCGGGAGCGAGTAGGTAACCGTCCTGCGCTCGTCGGTCTCCTCGACCTGTCCGAATATCTCCTCGTACTCGTCGCCGGATACATGCTCCTCTGCCCAGGCCTGCGCCTCCTCCAGGGACATTGGCATGATCCGCTCGCCGCCCGACCATCCGTTTTGTCCATACGCTTCGGCGTACCTGCTCATCGGTCCGCCCTGGCCATAAAGGAAATACTCGCCTGTCTTTTTTACGAACAGCCTTTCTTCCCACCAATGGAAGTCTCTCGGCCCCATCCCGCTGGCCGAATCCCTGGCCAGCTCCTGAGCTGCTTCTGTGTCGTACCTTCTGCCGTTGATGATCTTTTTCATGATGTTTCCTCCTTATATGATGGTATGATGTTTATGCGTTAAGCTGCGCGTCGATTTCGGCGATCCTGGCCAGGAGCCTCTCGCGCTCTGCCAGGAGTGCCTCGCGGTCGATCTCCGGGGCACCGATCTCGGTGACTGTGATGTCGTAGCAGTGCGGGATCTCCAAAGCCTTCCGGCTCACGTTCCGGATCCGGAGGACCGTCCCGGCGCTAACCTGGGTTTCCCAGTTCTTCATGCTGCCACCGCTGGAGATGTTCCCGCTGACCAGCGTGACATCCTTGCCGACCCTCGCACCGGAGTCCCGGCCGAAGGCCCTGATCACGGTCCTGCCGAAGAGGCTGATGCCTTCGCAGCGCTCGTAGTCGTCCTTGTTGAAGGTGACCTCGACGTTGATCCGCTCGGAGGTGTCCGGCAGATCGGACATGCCGTATACGTCGACCATGTACGCCCTGGCGGTCTCGACCTCTTCCTTCGGGATGCTCCAGCACTTCTCGGCTGCTTCCCACTTCGCGCCGCCGATCATCTTGATTTTGGCAACGAACTCTTTATTATAGGGAGTGAAGACCTTCGCTCTTGCGTTTTCAACTGTGATTTTCATTGTGTTTCCTCCTTTGGGAATGCCTTATTTAACTGTCTTTATTGTACCATACGTTTAAACAAACGTCAACAATCAAAACACAATTTATTTAAAACAACTCCGAATTGTATGGTCTCCAGAAGGTGACCAGGACACACCCATCCGCCGCCTCAATTGCCCCCGGTGTTCGTGTACGACTTCGCTGCTTCCACTCATCGGATCGTACACTAACCCTGTGCGGTCCTTTTTCATTAGTATTGTAGGCGATGGTCACGGTGTCAGATCCGATCTCGATCTCCGAGACGAAGGTCGAGATCAGCCGCCTCCGGACCTCCGGATCGTCGCGGTCTCCGCCGGCGAAGGAGAGCAGCCAGCTGTGGATGACCTCCCGCGGGATCAGCGGCTTCCTGATCTGGGCTTTCTCCAGTTCGATCGAGAGCAGATCGACCTGCTCCGTCAGCTCGTTCAGCCTCGGCACCAGGGCGACACCTGCCCCGGCCTCGATCGCTTCGATAATGTTCGCCTTTTTCTTCCTGGCTTCGGCCAGGTCTTTTTTTATTTGCGCCGCCGGATCCGCGGCCTGCTCCTCCAGCTGGATCTCCATGATGCGGTCCGTCAGCCGCTCGATCATTCGATCGGTCAGCACGTCCTCCATGGTGTGCCGGAGGACGAATTCGTCCAGGACGTCCTCGGGGATCGCCTGGGTGCATTTCCCTGGGCACTTGTAATATCGGTAGATCTTCCCGTGCCGGTTATGCGCGGACACGCCCTGGATCAGCTTGCCGCAGACATCACAGTAGCACTTCCCGCTCAGGAGATACGGCACCTTCGCCCTGCCGGCGGCATTTGCCCTTTTTGGGCGGTGCGCTGCCTGGACAGCCTCGAACAGCTCCCGGGGGACGATCTGCGGGACCTGCACCTCGATGCCGTGGAGCGTATAGGATCCTAAGTAGTGCTCATTCCTTAGGAGTCGATACATGGCGGCGTCGGAGATCAGCCCGCCGCGCCTGCCCCGGATCCCGTGGTCGTATGCGTACTGTGCCAGCGTGTCCTGGCGTTCTCCGGCTGCGTAGCGGCGATAGATCTCGCGGATCACCTCCGCCTTCTCTTCCTCTGCCTGGACGATGCCGTTCTGGTCGCGGTAAAACCCGACCGGGAGAGAGCCCGCGCTGAGTCTTCCCTTTTTGGCGCCTTCACGCTGGCCACGGATGACCTTCTGCCGCAGATCAGCGGAGTAGTACTCCGCGAGGCCCTCGAGGAGAGATTCCAGCAGGATCCCCTCCGGGCCTTCAGGGAGCGCTTCCCTTGCGTAGTGCAGCTCGACGCCTGCCCTGCGGAGCCTGCGCTTGTTGACCGCGATGTCTTCGCGGGACCTGCCAAACCGGTCGATCTTCCAGACGATCACGGCATCAAAACGCTTATGTTCCGCGTCGTAGATCATCCGTAGGAACTCGTCCCGCCCGACGGTGCTGGTGCCGGAGATGTGGCTGTCGGCGTACACCTCGATCACATCCATGCCATGGGCGCGGGCATAGTCACGGCAGTCAGCGACCTGGCCCTCGATCGACTGGTCGGTCTGGCGCGGCCCCTCGGAGTACCGCGCATAGATGACGGCCCTCATACGTCAATACCCAAGAGGGCACGGATTGCTCTCTGGATCTCCGGAGAGGCGCTCCTGATCTTACCCAGAAGCATCTGCTCGTAGGCCGAGAGCATGAGCGCTCTGGATCCGCTCGGGTCATTATGCCGCGGGTACGGTTCTCTCAGGTCCGTGTAGCCCATTAGATAGTTCAGACTCACATTGAAGTAATCCGCCAGCTTATCTGCGGCATCAAAGCTCGGTCCGCGTTCTCCGCGCTCGTACATCCCTACCAGGCTTCGGGAGAGTTCCAGATCATCCGCGAGGACGGCCTGCGTGATGTTCTTCTCCCGGCGTAGCTGTTTTAATCTTTCTCCAAACTCCATACTCCGCCTCCTTAGATAGGATTATACAAGAATTTTTTAACAAATACCACAAAAAGTGTTGACACTGCAAGTGACATCTGGTACTCTGTCAGTGGCTTATTATGCCAGGGGGGAGGTAATATGAGGACATGCGGAAATTGCGCCCACCGCGAGACGGTGGACATCAACTGGCAGGAGTTCGAGTGCGGCATGCACCGGCACGATGTGGAGCTCCGGCAGCCTGCCTGCGACGCATGGAAGGATCGAGATGGAGAGGAGGTAGACATGGCGCTTTTGCGAGAATACATCCAGAGGAGCGGCATGACGCAGACGGCGATCGCTGAGCGGCTGTTCATTACGCCGCAGGCGCTCAGCTACAAGCTGCGCGGCCGGAGCGGATGGAAGGTCTCTGAAGCCAGACGGCTGCAGGCGATGCTTGGCATCCCGGAGGCTGAAATGGGAGCCGTTTTTTTGCCCAAAAAGCCACTTTAAGTGGCGCAAAGGGCACAATTAGAGAGGAGGGTAACAAAATGGAATGCATGGATCTGACACTGTTGGCAATGGACATTTTAGAGGCGATCCGGAAGGAGGTAGCGGCATGCGAAGACAAGAACCAGTGATTTATGCCACAGCAGCAGCCGCTTGGGCGGCAGTCATCTGGCTTGGCGCCGGCAGCATGGTGCACGCCGCGGAGCCGGTCCCGATTGAACCACAAAACGCAGTTTTTTGCACGAATTCTGCAGAAATCGAGGAAATATCGCTGGATACGGCCACGAATGAGCCGATGCTGACGCCTGAGACCGTCAACGCCTACCAGCAGGTCTGGAACAATGCCAGCGATTACGAGAAGGACCTGGTGGCACGGATCCTGGCGCTGGAGGCCCAGGGCGAGCCCTACGAGGGCGAGAGGGCCGTGGTGGAGGTGATCCTCAACAGGGTGATCTCCCCGGAGTGGCCGGACACGATCTACGACGTCCTCTCCCAGCGCGGGCAATTCGCCGCCTGGAAGTACCTGGACAAGCCGTACAACCAGCCTACCGTGGCCGAGTACCAGCTGATCGAGGACACGGTCCGCACGGGGCCGGAGATCCTTCCGGAGGGCTACGTGTACTTCGCCACCAGCAAGGTCAATGGGTCCGGCTTCATCAGGATCAAGAATCACTATTTCTCAAAGTAAGGGAGGGTACAAATTGAGCGTAGTACGAATTTGTGACCGGTGCGGGGCCGTGATCCCGCCCGGCGGGAAGATCGGCAAGATCTCCTGGACCTGGACCATCACAGCCAACGGCGATCCGGATCCGGAGGAGAGGAACCCGTATGACGCGCTGGACTTCTGCGAGGTCTGCATGGACTCGATCCGCGAGATGATCGAGGACGAGCCGAAGAAGCTGAAGGCCGCGGAGCCGGTCAAGATGAGAGGATCCCGGATCGACGCGGGGAAGATCAGGGCGCTCTGGAAGACGGGCACGTGGACCCAGGAGAAGATCGCCGAGGAGTGCAAGTGCAGTATGACTACTGTCCAAAGAGTAATTAAGGAGGAAAACAAGAAGAAATGAAAATCGTCATCGAATTCAGCAGCCTGGAAGAGTTTGAAGCATTCCGCGGCGGCGCGCCGGCAGTGGCCAAGGTACAGCCCGAGGCGCCCGTACTGACCGCGTACCACGAGGAGCTGCACAGGATCGCGCAGGAAGTTGTTCAGAATACGCAGGAAAGTGCTCAGAAAGAGCAGGAAAGTGCACAGAAACCACAGGAAAATGCCCAGAAACCACAGGAAAATGCACCGGAGCCCGTGAAAATCGAGACCGTGCGGAAGGCCCTGGCTGACCTCAACAAGCGGACCGGGAAGAACCTCGCGAAGGAGCTGATCGGGCAGCTCGGGTACAGCCGCCTGACCGACGTCCCGCAGGAGAGGCTCCCGGAGCTCATGGCGAAGGCCGGGGAGGTGCTCAATGCCTAAACAGCACGCGACACTTGCGCCATCCGCGGCGGAGCGCTGGATCCACTGCCCCGGCTCCATAAGGCTATCCGACCAGGTGCCGTCCCCGGAGTCCACCAGCTACGCAGACGAGGGCACTGTGGCCCACACGATCGGGCAGCTTAAGCTCGAGGTCGCGTCCGGGGAAGTGCCGGAGAAGGAGTACGGAGACACCCTGCACGCCATCGTCAGGTCCGCGGACGGGCAGTACTGGTGCGGGGAGATGGATGAAGCTACCGATTACTACCGAGACCAGGTCCTGGAGCGGCTGGCGGCAGCGGGAGCGGACGCGACCCTGCTGGTGGAGCAGCGGTACAGCCTGGAGCCCTGGGTGCCGGAGGGGTTTGGCACTTCCGACGCGGTGATCATCGGAGGATCCACGATTGAGGTCATCGACCTCAAGTACGGCAAGGGCGTCAAGGTCGAGGCGGCGAAGAACCCGCAGCTGCGGCTGTACGGCCTCGGGGCCGCGATGCTCTTCGGGGACCTCTACGATCTGGACACGGTCCGGATGACGATCATCCAGCCGCGCCTGGACCACGTCAGCGTCGAGGAGCTGCCGCTGGCTGCCCTCTACGCCTGGGCGGAGAACGTCGTGAAGCCTGCCGCGACCGCGGCCATGGGCGAGAACGCGCCGACTGCCTGCGGCGACTGGTGCCGCTGGTGCCCGGCGAAGGCCGTCTGCCGGACCCGCGCGGAGAAGCAGCTGGAATTAGCTGCGTTCGAGTTCCAGAGGCCCGCGCTGCTATCAAGCGAGGAGATCGCGGACATCCTGGGCCGGGCTGAGGCCCTGCAGCAGTGGGTGTCAGACGTCGAGGCCTACGCCCTGCAGAGCGCCCTGGACGGCACGACCTACGCCGGATGGAAGCTGGTAGAAGGACGGAGCGTCCGGAAGTACGCGGACGACCTCAAGGTCGCGGAAGTCCTCAAGGCGGCAGGCTATGACGAGGCCCTGCTGTACGAGCGTAAGCTCCTCGGCCTCACGGCCATGGAGAAGCTGGTCGGCAAAAAGAAGCTGGCCGAGACCCTGGGTGATTTGATCGTTAAGCCCGCCGGCAAGCCGGTGCTGGTGCCCGAATCGGACAAGCGCCCGCCCATCAATACGACGGAGGCGGCGAAGAGTGATTTCAGCAATGAATAAAGAGGCCTTCCGGGCGAAGGTCGCCATGGCCGCCGCGGAGGAGCTGGGGAGATTCCACAGCGCGCAGCCGGAGGACATGGATCAGGACACAGTAAGCATCGTAGAGCAGATCCTGACGGTATACGCAGGAGCGACCATCAAACGGATCATTCAGTACATTTACGGCGAGGAGCAGGAAGAGGAAGACGTGCTCCCGTTCAACTAAGGAGGATTTGATATGGAGAATCTGAGGCCCTGTCCCTTCTGCGGCGGCGAAGTCAAATTCATGTGGGACGCAGAAGGCGAGATCTCCGGGATCCGCTGCCCAGCCTGCAAGAGCGCTACGAGGTTCTACGCTCTCCCGAAGCCAAAGAAAAGCGAGACCTTCGGGGAGACGATGGCCAGATGGGCGGAAAAATGGAACAAAGGCGCATGATTTCTTTAAGAAGTATTTTGATAACCCCAAAAAGGCGGAAGTCATGTACAGCAACTCTACCGAGAAGTACATCGAGAATTTATGGGATTCCGCGAAGCAAGACACCTTATTCGATTTTTAAAGAAAGGACTAAAAAGATGAGCACTAAAGTCATCACAGGCAAGGTTAGATTTTCATACGTGAACATTTTCCGCAGCAGAGCTTTCAGAGAAGGCCAGGACGCGAAGTACAGCATCTGCTTGCTGATCCCGAAGAGCGACCAGGCGACCATCGCCAAGATCCGGAAGGCGATCAAAGAAGCACAGGACCAGGGCGTGGCCAGCAAGTGGGGCGGCAAGCTCCCGAAGAACCTCAAGCTCCCACTCCGGGACGGGGACGAGGAGAGAGCTGACGAGGCACCGGAATATGAGGGCATGTATTTCCTCAACTGCAACTCAAACACTAAGCCGGGCGTGGTGGACCGGGACCTCAACGAGATCCTCGACCCGGACGAGGTGTACAGCGGCTGCTGGGGCCGTGCTTCGATCAACTTCTACCCCTTCGACAGCAACGGCAACCGCGGCGTAGGCGTAGGCCTCAACAACATTCAAAAGCTCGCTGACGGCGAGCGCCTGGGCGCTGCCAGGGCATCCGCGGAGCAGGACTTCTCCGAGGGCTTCGATGAGTGGATGGAGGCAGAGGAGGATTTCTAAATGCGGACGCTCGGCATCGATATTGAATCCTATTCCTCAGTCGACCTGGCTGACGCGGGTGTGTATCGGTACGCGGAGAGCGATGACTTCGAGGTCCTTCTGATCGGATATTCCTTTGACGGCGGCCCGGTGGAGGTGCATGACTGCACCCAGCCGGGCTGCTGGCCCCGGGAGCTGCTGGCTGCGCTTGTGGATCCAAGCATCGTCAAGACCGCTTGGAACGCCCAGTTTGAAAGAACGTGCCTGGCCGCAGCACTCGAGGAGGAAATGCCTCCTGAGCAATGGAGCGACACCATGGTGCTCGCCCTGGAGTGCGGCCTGCCGGGATCCCTGGCAGCTGCCGGTGCGGCTCTCGGCCTCCCGGAGGACAAGCTCAAGGATCCCGTCGGCAAGGCCCTGATCGCCTATTTCTCGAAGCCATGCAAGCCCACCAGGGCGAACGGTATGCGAACCAGGAACCTGCCCGCGCATGACCCGGACCGGTGGAAGCTCTATATCGAGTATAACCGCCAGGACGTGGTGACCGAGATGGAGATCCGGAAGCATCTGTACCAACTGCACCCAAGCGAGCAGCGCCTCTGGTGCCTGGATCAGCAGCTCAACGACCACGGCGTCATGATTGACGTGCCGATGGTCGAAAAGATCGTCGCGCATGACAAGGCGAACCGGGAGCGCCTGGCTGAGGAGGCCAGGGAGCTGACAGGGCTGAAGAATCCCAACAGCCTGCAGCAGCTGAAGGGCTGGCTCGCACAAAACGGAGCACCGGTCGACCAGCTTCGGAAGGATGACATCGACCACATGCTGGAGCTAAACCTTATGCCGAAGGTCCATCGGGTCCTCGAGATCCGGAAGGCCCTGGGGAAGACCTCGACCGCAAAGTACTCCGCGATGCTGGACGCCGTCTGCAGTGACGGCCGCCTCCGCGGGATCCTGCAGTTCTACGGCGCCAACCGCTCCGGCAGGTGGGCCGGGCGCCTGGTGCAGACGCACAACCTGGCACGGAATACCCTGCCGGATCTTGACCTGGCCAGGGAGCTGGCTGTCGCCGGCGACTTCGACACGATGGAGGCCCTCTTCGGGGAGACGCCCTTCGTGCTCTCGGAGCTGATCAGGACGGCCTTCATCCCGGAGCCGGGGAACCGGTTTATCGTCAGCGACTTCTCCGCAATCGAGGCCCGCGTGATCGCCTGGCTGGCCGGAGAGCAGTGGGTCCTGGAGGCCTTCCGGGCCGGGAAGGACATCTACTGCGAGACCGCGAGCCAGATGTACCACGTGCCGGTGGTTAAGCATGGCGTTAACGGAGAGCTCAGGCAGAAGGGCAAGATCGCGACACTGGCATGCATCGCGGAAGGGCAGAAGGTCCTGACGGACGTCGGACTCGTCCCAATCGAGCAGGTCACAGCAGACATGAAGGTCTGGGACGGCGTCGAGTGGGTGCACCACGAAGGCGTCGTTTACAAAGGAGAGAAGGAGGTTATACAGTATGGCGGACTGGAGGCGACAGCGGACCACATCGTATGGGCCGAGGTCGACGGGAAATATAGGCAGATACGATTCGGAGACGCCGCCGCCGGCGGAGCACGTCTCGTGCAATCAGGAGCAGGTCGGGAAGCGGTACGGCTGGCTCCAGATCATCTCACCGGAGCGGAGGTACCGGAAGGGCTGGTCGCAGTGCATGGTGCTGACAGAGTGCATCGGATGCGGGCGGAAGTCCTGGACGTCACTGTCCAACATGATGCAGGGCAAGACCAGAGGCTGCCAGAGCTGCAGCCAGCGGAGGGCCGTGCCTCTCTGGCTGGACCGGAGATTCACGGCGGCGAAGCAGAGATGCGAGAACCCGGACGATCAGCAGTACAAGAATTATGGCGCGCGGGGGATCCGCTTCGAGTTTCCGAGCGTGACGGACGCCTGCCTTTACATGATCGAGACGAACGGACTCCCGGACAGGAAGCTGGAGATCGACCGGATCGACAACGACGGGAATTACGCTCCAGGGAATCTCAGATGGGCAACACGGAGCGAGCAGAACGCGAACAAGCGCGGAAGCAGGAAGTACGCGTCTACGACATCTTAAACGCAGGACCGCGCCACCGGTTCACCGTGTCGGGCGTATTGGTGCACAACTGCGGATACCAGGGCGGCGTCGGAGCCATGAAGGCCATGGACAGCTCCGGATCCATACCGGAGGAAGAGATGCAGGGCATCGTCGACCAGTGGCGCGCCGCGAATCCCAAGATCGTGAAGCTGTGGAGAGATTATGAAACCGCAGCCCGGACGGCGATCCAGGAGCGCCGGGCAGTCCGGAGAGCGCATAATGTCATTTTTTCTTACCTATCGGGTAACCTGCTTGTGCAGCTGCCCTCCGGCAGATCTATCTGCTACTGGGGCGCGCGGATCCGACAGGACGACCGCACCGGACGGGAGCAGATCGTCTACCAGGGCGTCAACCAGACCACGAAGCAGTGGCAGGAGACCGAGACCTATGGCGGCAAGCTAGTGGAGAACGTTGTGCAGGCCACCGCGCGGGACTGCCTGGCGACGGCCATGACGCGCGTGGCGGACATGGGATACCAGATAGTCATGCACGTCCACGACGAGCTGATCGCAGATGTCCCCGTGGAGGACTGGACGGCCGTGCCGCGGATCACCGAGGCCATGAGCACGGAGATCCCATGGGCGCTGGGCCTGCCGCTGAAGGGAGAGACCTATGAGACAGAA
>Ga0310697_10000890_pt1 | contig 37644 bp, 38 predicted proteins | sample 172DNAGHGlowgp2_FD_203883 | JGI IMG/M metagenome (GOLD analysis project Ga0310697, IMG submission 203883) | Sheep rumen microbial communities from Palmerston North, Manawatu-Wanganui, New Zealand - 1728 DNA GHGlow gp2 (v2) (version 2) | ecosystem: Host-associated > Mammals > Digestive system >...
TTTCTCAATCAGAACTAAAAGAACTATTAGAATTCTGTCTCAATCGGTGGGGTGGTGGCGGGGGCGGCGGACGGCGATTGGGGGGGAGTTGCTAGATGGCTCTTTTTGTGGGGATAAAAGAAGGGCGGCGTGCCGGATGGCACGCCGCCCGAGGGTCCTGAACCGTATCGCCAAAGGGCGATGGCTTAGCGGCGACGCTCTTTGATACGGGCTTTCTTACCGGTGAGGTCGCGCAGGTAGAAGATGCGGGCGCGGCGGACAGCGCCGTGCTTGTTGACATCGATCTGCTCGATGAACGGGCTGGCGAAGGGGAATATGCGTTCCACTCCGACGCCGTTCGTGACCTTGCGGACAGTAAAGGTCTCAGTGGCTCCGCTTCCGCTGCGCTGGAGGACAACGCCTTGGAAGTTCTGGATTCTTTCTTTGTTACCTTCTTTAATCTTGTAGTGTACGGTGATGGTATCGCCAGCTTTGAACTCGGGGAATTCCTTGCGCTCGACAAGGTTCTCGACGTACTGCATTAATTCATTCTTTCCCATGACAAATAGATTCTTTAGCGGTTAAACTCTTTATTTCTTTACCATCTTGACGACAGCGGTGAAGGCCTCGGGATTGTTCATAGCGAGGTCGGCGAGCACCTTGCGGTTGAGCTCGATGCCGCTCTTGTGCAGTTCACCCATAAAGACGGAATACGAGATACCGTTGATGCGGCAACCGGCGTTGATGCGGTTGATCCACAGGGAGCGGAATTCGCGTTTCTTGTTCTTTCTGTCGCGGTAGGCGTAGGTCTGACCTTTCTCCCACTTGTTCTTGGCGACGGTCCATACGTTTTTACCTCTGCCCCAATAACCTTTGGTGCGATTGAGGATTTTCTTTCTGCGAGCTCTTGAAGCTACTGCATTGACTGATCTTGGCATAAGTTTTTTGATTGTTTTCGTTCAGGCGGCAACCCGGTGCCTTGCGGTTCTAACCGGCTGCTCTTGTCGGCGCTGAACAATGGTTAATAACTCCTGTTTTTTTGAGTCCGACGTGTTGGACTTTAGGCAAGAAGCATACGTTTGACGCGTTTCTCGTCGTCGCGGCTCACGAGGGTCGTGTGGTCGAGGTTGCGTTTCTGGGTCGTTTCCTTTTTGGTGAGGATGTGACTGTGGTAAGCATGCTTGCGCTTGATTTTGCCGGTGCCGGTGAAGGTGAAACGCTTCTTGGCAGCGGCTTTAGTCTTCATTGTTGGCATTACTTTACTGTTTTTTTAAGTTAGACGTTGTATTGATACGGTTTGGACTTTCTTTTTGAGGCTTCGAGGGACGCCGGGGCGTCGGGTCGAAGGGGGTCTTTTCCTTTTTACTTTATTTCTTGGGTGCGATTACCATCAGCATGCGTTTGCCTTCGAGGCGTGGCATTTGTTCGGGTTTGCCGTACTCGAGGAGGGCTTCGGCGAATTTGAGCAGTTGCTGTTCGCCCTGTTCTTTGTACACTATGGAGCGTCCGCGGAAGAAGACGTCGACTTTGACTTTGTTGCCTTCTTTGAGGAAGCGGATGGCGTGGTTGAGCTTGAACTCGAAGTCGTGGTCGTCGGTCTGCGGGGAGAGTCGAATCTCTTTGATGACGATCTTGGTCGAGTTGGCTTTGCGCTCTTTTTCGCGCTTCTTCTGTTCGTAGAGGAACTTCTGGTACTCGATGATTTTGCACACGGGCGGGTTGGCGGTGGGGGAGATCATGACGAGGTCGAGGCCTTCGTCGTAGGCGCGACGGAGTGCTTCTTTGGTGTTCATGATGACGGGTTCCATGCCGTCGCCGACGACACGTACCATAGGCACGTTGATGCGTTCGTTGAGCAGGTGTTCCGGCTCTTTCTTTACGGGTCCGCGTCCGCGTCCCTGATACTGGGGGCTGTTGCCGCCGTTGAATGGTGTTGCTATAACTTGGTTCTCCTATATTAAATTATTTCATCACTTCCGCTATCTCGTCCTCGATGATACGGGCGAAGGCTTCGGGTTTCATGGCGCCGAGGTCGCCGGCGCCCTGTCGGCGGACGCTGACGGTGCCGTCGGCCACTTCTTTTTCGCCGAGGATGAGCATGAAGGGGACTTTGGCGAGTTCGGCGTCGCGTATTTTGCGGCCGATTTTCTCGCTGCGTTCGTCGATGGTGCCGCGGAGGCCGAGGTCTTCGAGGCGTGCTTTCATGGCTTTGGCCTGTTCGATGTATTTCTCGCTGACGGGGAGTATCATGAACTGGTCGGGTGTGAGCCAGAGCGGGAATTTGCCGGCGGTGTGTTCGATGAGGACGGCGCAGAAGCGTTCCATGGAACCGAAGGGTGCGCGGTGGATCATGACGGGACGGTGTTTCTGGCCGTCGGAGCCAATGTATTCCAGTCCGAAGCGTTCGGGGAGGTTGTAGTCGACCTGGATGGTGCCCAGCTGCCAGCGGCGTCCGATGGCGTCTTTGACCATGAAGTCAAGCTTGGGGCCGTAGAAGGCTGCCTCGCCGAGTTCGACGCGTGCTTTGAGGCCTTTTTCCCGGCAGGCTTCGACGATGGCTTGTTCGGCTTTGGCCCAGTTCTCGTCGGTGCCGACATATTTGGTGGTGTTATTGGGGTCGCGGAGGGAGATTTGTGCTTCGAAGTTGTCGAAGCTAAGGGCTTTGAAGATGATTTCGATGATTTCCATCACCTTGATGAATTCTTCTTTGACCTGGTCGGGGCGGCAGAAGATGTGTGCGTCGTCCTGGGTGAAGGAGCGGACGCGTGTGAGGCCGTGGAGTTCGCCGCTCTGTTCGTAGCGGTAGACGGTGCCGAACTCGGCTATGCGGAGCGGGAGCTCTTTGTAGCTGACGGGCTCGTTTTTGAATATCATGCAGTGGTGAGGGCAGTTCATGGGTTTGAGGAGGTACTCCTCGCCTTCTTCGGGTGTGGTGATGGGGCGGAAGGAGTCTTCGCCGTAGTGGTCCCAGTGGCCGCTGGTGACGTAGAGTTGCTTGCCGCCGATGTGCGGGGTGATGACCTGCTTGTAGCCGTAGCGTTTCTGTATTTTCTGGAGGAATTCCTGGAGTCGGAGGCGGAGGTCGGTGCCTTTGGGGAGCCAGATGGGGAGGCCCTTGCCGACCATGTCGCTGAACATGAAGAGGCCCATTTCCTTGCCTATCTTGCGGTGGTCGCGTTTTTTGGCTTCTTCGAGGAGTGTCAGGTATTCGTCGAGTTCTTTTTTCTTGGGGAAGCTGATGGCGTAGACGCGGGTGAGCTGTTTGCGGTGCTCGTCGCCGCGCCAGTAGGCGCCGGCGAGGCTGAGTATTTTGACGGCCTTGATGGCGCTGAAGTCGACGAGGTGCGGGCCGCGGCAGAGGTCGGTGAAGGCGCCGCTGTCATAGAAGCTGATTTCGCCGTCCTGCAGTTCGCCGATGCGCTCGAGTTTGTACTGGTCGCCTTTCTTGGTGAAGAAGTCGAGGGCTTCGGCTTTGGACACTTCGCGGCGAGTGATGGGGGTCTTGGCCTGGACGAGTTCCATCATTTTCTTTTCGATTTTGGGGAAGTCGTCGCTGGAGACCTGGTAGTCCATGAAGTCGATGTCGTAGTAGAAGCCGTTCTCGATGGCGGGGCCGAAGCCGAATTTGACGCCAGGGTAGAGCAGTTCGATGGCCGAAGCGAGCAGGTGGGCGCTGGTGTGCCAGAAGGTTTCCTTGCCCTCTTCGTCGTTCCAGGTGAGCAGCTGGACGGTGGCGTCCTGTGAGATGGGGCGGTAGAGCTCCATTACCTTGCCGTTGACTTTGGCAGCCAACACATTGCGAGCAAGCCCCTCGCTGATGCTTTTTGCGATGTCGAGCGGGGTTACACCAGCTTCATGCTGATGTACGGAACCATCTGGTAGTGTTATATTTATCATATTCAAAACAGTCTTTTTACTCTATAATTTGGACTGCAAAGATACAACTTTTTCAGATACTGGCAAAAAAAAGTTGGGGTGCGGGAGTGGGAGGGAGGGAATTGAAAATTGAAAATTGAAAGTTGAAAGATGAAAGTGGTAAGTGTTAAGTGGTAAGTTTTAGGGGGGCAAGGAGGGGTAGAGGGGACCCAGAGAGGGGGTAGAGGGGACCCAGAGAGGGGGTAGAGGGGACCCAGAGGGGACCCAGAGAGGACCCAGAGAGGGGCTAGAGAGGACCCAGAGAGGGGGCGGAGAGGGGGTGGAGGGGACCCCGAGGGGAGGCTGAGGGGGTGGGTGGAATTTCGATATTTTTTTCTTGCAGGTTGTTTTTTTTTGCTATATTTGCCGCGTCGAAGAGAAGTCTAATCCAAAAGCCTAATACCTGATGGAGAAGAGAATAGGAACAATAACGATACTCATAAAGGACCGCATGCGGTCTGCCGACATCAACCGTATCCTGTCGGAACACGCTCAAATTATTCTTTGCCGCCAAGGGCTACCCTTCCACGACCGCGAGGTGGCAGTGATAGCGCTCATTGTGGAAGGGACCGTCAACGAGGTGAACGCCCTGACGGGCACCGTGGGGCGTTTGGAGGGGGTGAGCTGCAAGGCCGTGCTGGCGGCCTGACGGTGGAGGCCCAACCGGGCGCGACGCCACGGCAGCCTGGCCGACAGGCGCCAGCCTCAGCGGGCGGGCAGACATTTTATCGGAAACAATAATTATTAATCCATAAAAAAAACAAGAGATGAGAAACCAGAATTTTATAGACCGCGACAAGCTGTACGGGATGCTGGAGAACAATGCGCCCACTGCGAGCCAGCTGGACGACATCCTGAACAAGGCCCGGAAGCTGAAAGGGCTGAACCTCGAGGACGTGGCGAAGCTGCTCAGCGTTGAGGACGAGGCCGGTATAGCGAAGATACTGGACACCGCCGAGTATGCCAAGAATGAGATCTACGGGCGCCGCCTGGTGCTTTTCGCCCCCATCTACACGGGCAACGCCTGCGTGAACAACTGCGTCTACTGCGGCTTCCGCAAGGACAACAAGACGCTGAAGCGCAAGGTGCTGACCCTCGACGAGATAGAGACCGAGACGCTGCACCTACTGCGTATGGGTCACAAGAGGGCCCTGCTCATCTGTGGCGAGAGCCCGCGCAACGACGCCAACTATATGGTGGAGGCCATACGCCGCACCTATGCTGCCAAGGACGAGAAGGGCAGCACCATACGCCGCATCAACGTGGAGCTGGCGCCGATGAGCGTGGAGGACTACGCCAAGCTGAAGGCCGAGAAGATAGGCACTTACGTGTGCTTCCAGGAGACCTACGACCCGGTGGAGTACGCCAAGTTCCACCCTGCCGGCACTCCCAAGGCCGACTACCTCTACCGCCTCACCTGCATGGACCGCGCCATGGAAGGCGGCATCAACGACGTGGGCATCGGCGCCCTGTTCGGACTGGTGGACTACCGCTTCGAGATACTGGCCATCATGGAGCATGCCCGCCACCTCGAAGAGGACTACGGCTGCGGCCCCCACACGGTGAGCTTCCCGCGTATAGAGCCCGCCGAGGGGACACCCTTCTCGCTGCCCGAGAACATACCACACCCCGTGTCGGACAAGGACTTCATGAAGATTGTGGCCATCATCCGCATCGCCATGCCCTACACCGGCATCATCATCTCGACACGCGAGCGGCCCGAGCTGCGCGACCAGCTGGTGCGCTACGGTGCCAGCCAGATCAGCGCCGCCTCGGAGACCAACCCCGGCGGTTATGACGAGGACAACAACAGCAGCGAGGCCAAACCGTACGAGAAGACCGGCGACACCGGTGCGCAGTTCACCCTCGGCGACCACCGTTCGCTCGACGAGGTCATCTCCATGATGATCGACGGAGGGTATATCCCCTCGTTCTGCACCGGCTGCTACCGCAAAGGGCGTGTGGGAGCCGACTTCATGGACCTCGCCAAGCCGGGCCTTATCAAGGAGTACTGCAAGCCCAACGCCATGTTCACCTTCCGCGAATACCTCGAGGACTACGCCTCGCCGGCCACCAAGGAGAAGGGACTGCGTCTGCTGAAAGAGCTCACCCAAACCTTCCCGAAAGAGGAGCTGAAGCGCCGTGTGGAAGGCAACCTTTGCAAGATAGGCGAAGGCGAGCGCGACTTGTACTTCTAAATAGACTGTTTCGGACGGCGATTTGGACGTTTCGGCCCTTTCGGGGGTGCCAGTTTCGGAAAAAGTCGTACTTTTGCATCGTCAATTTGTAAAGATAGAATTTGCAATTGAAGAGGAAAGTTTTCATGGTTTTGATAGGTAAGCAGATCCCCATCGTCTATGGGGGTCTCTTACCGTTTATTTTACACAGAAGCATCTAACTAACCCAAATATTAACCTAAAAACAAGCGATATACATACAATAAACCGGCGGGGAGGCTTTGCCTCCCCGCCGGTTGTTTTTTTTTGTCCAGTCCGACTCAGGCGTCGGCGAAGACCTTGCCGTCGTCGAGGGTCACTTGGAGCTTGGTGTACTCGCAGTGGAAGTCGTTGCGCAGGCGGTCAAGGTAGCGTCGGCTTTCCCAGTGACACATAGGCAGGTCGTGGAGCAGACAGTTGCCACAAGTCTCGGGCGTAGTGGCCGGCACCTCGGTCTGGGTGAGGATCCACTCGAGGCATTCGATAGTCAAGCGACGCATGTCCTGGACGGTGTAGCTGCCCGTCATGATGACGTACATACCTGTCATACAGCCCATAGGGCCTACATAGACGACGTCGTCCTTGACCTCCGAGTTGCGGAACCATGTAGCCATCAGGTGCTCCAGGCTGTGCATGGCCGCCGGGGCCACGGCAGGCTCACGGTTGGGCTCGGTGATACGGAGGTCGAAGGTGGTGAAACCACGGTCTATGCGCGAGACATAGATGCCTGGCTTGAGATGGGTATGGTCGATGGTAAAACTCTGTATTACTTCCATGGGGAGGTAAGGTTTAAGGTTTAAGGTTTAGGGTTTAAGGTTTATGGTTAGAGGGTTTCGAGGTAGCGTTTGACGAAGCGGAAGGATTCGTCGCACATGGAGGCGAGGAAGTCTTGCCACTGCATCTGGTGGTCGGAGGTGCGGCCCGGGGTGTCGCTGATTACGCGCAGGCTGAGGAACGGCACATTCTGCAGGTAGCATGTCTGTGCGATGGCGGCGCTCTCCATGTCGCACGCCAGACCGTCGACGAAGTTGCGTTTGATGGTATTCTGGCGCTCGCGGTCGGTAATAAACTGGTCGCCAGTGCAGATAAGGCCCGTTATCAGCCGTTCGTCGGCTGAGCGTGGCACGGCGAGGGCGTGGTCGAGGAGGTGCTGGTCGGCGTCGTAGCGCGCAGGCAGTCCCTGAACCTGGCCAATGGGGCACACACCGCCGGAGACGATGCCGCCACAGTCCACATCGTGGTAGACAGTCTGCGTGGCAGCCAGGATATCCATGATGCGCATCTGCGGGTCGATACCGCCGGCGAGGCCGGTGCTGATGATGGCATCGGGGTGATGCTCATGAATGAGGCGCATAGTGCCCACGGCAGCGTTGACCTTGCCGATGCCGCACTGCCAGAGCACGATTTCGTTGTTGCCCATCCGGCCGATGTCGCCGCCAAGAGCGTCACGCATCTGGCGATACTCGATGTCCATTGCTATAATAACTCCTATCTTCATATCTGATAATGTTTTTCGGGGTGCAAAGATACGATTTTTTCCGGGATTACGGCCAAACGGCATAATAATTCTCCATAACGGGCGTTACAATAAGCGTTTACAGAAAGACAACAATGCTATGAAACGGTGGTTTAGAATATTCATGATTTCGGTTTTCGCGCTGGCGGCGGTGAGTTTGGTAGCCATACAGCTGTTCCAGATGCGCCGCACCTTCTCCATAAGCGACAACATGTTCAACGTGGGTGTGAACAACGCCATGGACGCCGTGCTGAAGCAGATAAACGGCGAGGTGTTCCAGACGGCGTCGCACCCTGCGACGGCCTTCAACTACCAGGAGTTGGACTCGCTGGTCTACGATGAGCTTGTCTTCAACGGCATCGACCTGCACCCTGTGGTGGGCCTCTACGACGGCTCGCAGGGTTCCTTCCTCTACAGCTCGGACCCCAGCCACGAGGACGACCTCGAGACCTCGCCCTACCGCTACAGCTTCCACCCCATCGGCGTGGTCTCCGCCAACCAGTATTTCATCATCCTCTCCTTCCCCACGACGTCCCTCTTCCTGCAACGCAACACCAACATATACGCCTATATGAGCCTCTTCCTGGTCTTTGTCATAGTGGTGATGTTCGTCATCTCGCTCCGCACGATGGCCGTGCAGCGCAGGCTGGACCAGATGAAGATAGAGTTCATAAACAACATGACCCACGAAATCAAGACCCCCATCTCCACCATAGCCCTGGCCTGCGAGATGCTGCGCGACGAGAGTATCTCGCAGGATGTCGCCTCGCGCCGCAACTTCCTCGAGATCATAGCCGACGAGAACCAGCGCATGCGTATGCTCGTAGAGACCATCCTGCAGAGCGCCAAGATGTCGAACAAGAACTTCCGCATCAACCCCAGGCCCGTCGACATAAACGACATAGTGGAGAAGGCGGGGCACAGCTTCGACCTGACGCTCGCCAACCGGGGTGGGACCCTCGAGACCAACTTGGACACCAGCTGCGATCCCACCATCGAGGCCGACGAGCTTCACCTGACCAACCTCGTGTACAACCTCGTTGACAACGGCATCAAATACTCGACCGACGCGCCGCATATCACGCTGAGCACCAGCTTCAGCGGCAAGAACGTGGTGTTGCGCGTACAGGACCGCGGCATCGGCATCTCCAAGGCCGACCAGCGCCACATCTTCGAGAAGTTCTACCGTGTCCCGACGGGCAACATACACAACGTGAAAGGCTTCGGTATAGGCTTGAACTATGTGGCCCAGGTGGTGCGGCTGCACCACGGCCACATTGCCGTAGAGAGCGAACCCGGCCAAGGCACCACCTTCGTCATCACCCTGCCCGTGAACTTCAAATAGGAAGGCGTGGGGCAGTATACACGAAAACGGAAAGGGGCCTCCCGACTGGGAGGCCCCTTACAAATTCAGAGTTCAGGCCGTCATTGGACGACGAACCGTCCTGTGGCGCCGTTCACACGGTAGACGTACATGCCCTTGGGGAAATCGGCGACGCGGACGTCGACATAGCCCTCGCCGGCATGCAAGCGGATGTTGTCGACCACGCGGCCGTCCATGCTGTAGAGCACCATTTCGGCGTCGGACGTGATGCTGTAGGGCAGACGCACGCTGCTGACAGCCGGGTTGGGATAGGCGGGGTTGAGAACCGTCTTGTCCTCGGCGCGCTCGATGCCGGCATAGATGTCAATAGCGGTAGAGTCGGCCGGAGGCACGATGCCTGTAATGATACCCTGGCCGAGCTTGAAGTTATATCTCACATACTGGATGAAGAGGTTGTTGGTTTTGAGGTTGAACCAGGCGTTGTAGTGGCCGCCCCAGCCCCAGTTCATGTAGTACATGTTTTCGTTGGTGTCGCGGTAGCCGCAGCAGAGCCAGGCATGGCCGCCGGCGTGGGCACCGCCGCTCGACGAGGAACCATCCATATAGACCACGCGGTTGTTCAGGAGGTCGTTGCGCAGACGGGAGAGGAAGGTGGAGTCGTCGACAGCCTGGTTGTAGGGCGAGTAGTTGATCATGTCGGCCGCCGAGCCAGTGAAGGAGCTTCTGCGATGTGTCACCTTGCCACGGGCGTATTTGAACTTGGAGACCATGGTGTTGGCGACCTTGAGCGAGGAGGCACCACTGAGGTCGGCGCGGTAGTCCATCGACATGGCCACACCAATCATGTAGCCGAGTTCCGAGACCTCGCGGCGCTCCTCTTCGGGGGTGGCGGAGATAATTTTGTCCGGCATCTTGGAGTAGTCGAAGAAGACCGTGTCGAGGCTCAGATCGAAAGCTATTTGCTTGGTTTCGGAGGTGTATTTCACTTTGCCGCGCGGCTGTGCGGGGTAGCGGTAGTAGTGGCAGAGCTGCGCGAGGGCGGTGGCGACGCATCCCACAGGGGCATGGACACCGTCGATGACGGGGGTCATCATATCGTAGGTGGTGCCGTTGGCGAAGCCGTCGTTGTCGCCGTTCTGGTCCCACTCTTCGGCCATCAGGATGTGGTTGTTGTCCTTGGTGTTGTGGGTTACGCGGCGGCTGAGCAGGTCGCTCCACTCTTCTGTCTCGCCGAACTTGGTACCCTCTTCGGCCTCTTGGACGGCCTTGATGATGGTGGCGTGGTCGTCGAGGAGGAGGAGCATAGGTTCGGGCATGTCCTCGACCACTATGCTTCCGCACTCGGAGAAGGCAAGCACGGCGTTGGCGGCGGTGTTGGCGCCCATGATGATCCAACCGGAGCGGCCGGCGTTGAAGAAGTAGACGGCGGGGACTCCGAGGAGCTCGTTGTCGATTTGGTGTACGAGGACCATGTCGTCGGCTGTGAGACCGTGGCTGCCGCAGTTGAGCTTCATATAGAAAGCGGCGGCGGCTTTGGCCTCGTCGACCGGCACATTGCGTGCGGACACATTAAGGGACGAGAGTGTCATCAGAGAGACCACTAAAAGGCAGATTATCTTTCTCATACTATTGTGTGTGTTATTATTTTCCGTTTTTTTCGCGGTGCAAAGATACGATTTTTTTTCACACCCGCCGACTTTTTTTCACTATACCGAATAATAGGTACTCCGAGGCGACTGATTCTTGCAAAAAAAGACCGCGGCACATGAGTGTCGCGGTCAGTTGGCATAGAGAGGGCGCCGTTTTTATTCGGCGACGACCTCGATATTGACTTCGGCCTTGATGTCGCGGTACACATTCACCTTGGCGGTGTAGGTGCCGACGGTCTTGATGGCCTCGACAACAATCTGCTTGCGGTCGACATCGTAGTTGTGCTGCTCTTTGAGAGCCTCGGCAACCATGATGTTGTTGATGCCGCCGAAGAGCTGGCCGTTCTCGCCGACTTTGGCGATGATTTTCACGGTCTTGCCGTTGAGTGCAGCCTGCTGGGTCTCAGCGTTTTTACGCAGAGCCTCTTCCTTATGTGCGCGCTGGCGCAGGTTTTCGGCGTGGATCTTCTTGTTGACGGGCGTGGCGATGATAGCCAAGCCTTTCGGAAGAAGATAGTTGTTGGCATAGCCGTTCTTGACGTTGACGATTTCGTCCTTGTAGCCGAGGTTGGCCACATCCTGTTTGAGTATAATTTCCATCTATCTTTCCTCCTTGGTTTATTTGAGACAATCGGCGACGTAGGGCATGAGGGCGATATGGCGGGCGCGCTTGATGGCCTGCGACACTTTCTTCTGGTACTTGTTCGAGGTGCCGGTGATGCGGCGGGGCAGAATCTTGCCCTGCTCGTTGACAAACTTCAGCAGGAAGTCGGCGTCCTTGTAGTCGATATATTTGATACCGAGTTTCTTGAAACGGCAGTATTTTTTGCGCTGCGTCTCAACAGCAATCGGGGTCAGGTATTTGATTTCGCTTTCGTTAGCCATGATATTCTTTCTTTACTGTGTTATACAATTTATGCTTCGGCGGGAGCCTCGGCGGCAGCTTCGGCGGCGGCCTTCTTGGCGTTGCGTTTCTTCTCGTTGTAGGCGACGGCGTGCTTGTCGAGGCTGACGGTGAGGAAGCGGAGGAGACGCTCGTCGCGTTTGTAGGCGATTTCGAGGTCGTTAATCACGCTACCTTCGGCGCGGAACTCAATGAGATAGTAGAAGCCGGTGGTCTTCTTACGGATAGGATAGGCCAGCTTGCGCATGCCCCAGTTGTTCTCGTACACGATCTCGGCACCTTTGGAGGTGAGCAGGTCGGTGTACTTCTTTACCGTTTCCTTCATCTGTTCTTCAGACAAAACGGGAGTTGCAATGAAAACGGTTTCGTACTGTTTTACCATTACTTTGTTTGTTTTTGTTTGTTAGTTATACATACGAAAAAAGGCAGGACACCATGTCTTGCCTTGTTTCTTTTTTTTCTTTGGAGCCACTTCGCGGACTCGAACCGCGGACCTACGCATTACGAATGCGTTGCTCTACCAACTGAGCTAAAGTGGCGGTTGCTGCGAAGTGTCCTTCGTTTTAGTCGGGGTGAGAAGACTCGAACTTCCGGCCTCCACGTCCCGAACGTGGCGCGCTAGCCAACTGCGCTACACCCCGCGATGGTGTCCTGGCAGGGATTCGAACCCTGGACCCATTGATTAAGAGTCAATTGCTCTACCAGCTGAGCTACCAAGACATATTTTTTTCGCCTTCGCTTGTGTTTCGGCAACCTCATCGGCCGTCATTGCATGTGGTTGACGGCGTTTAGACATGGACTTTGATGTTGCCTTACAAGATTTCAAATCACTCTTTCTTTTGAGCGGAAAACGAGACTCGAACTCGCGACCCCGACCTTGGCAAGGTCGTGCTCTACCAACTGAGCTATTTCCGCGTTGCCTTAGTACTCCGGGTGGGACTTGAACCCACACGCCCTTGCGGGCAAGGGATTTTAAGTCCCTCGTGTCTACCATTCCACCACCAGAGCCTTTCTCTTCTCTGATTTAGGAGCCTTTCTGGAGCGGAAAACGAGACTCGAACTCGCGACCCCGACCTTGGCAAGGTCGTGCTCTACCAACTGAGCTATTTCCGCAAGAGCTTTTTACGGCGCTTCCTGTCTTTCGAAAGCGGGTGCAAAAGTACAAACATTTTTGGAACTGGCAAAATATTTTTTCACTTTTTCGAAACAATTTTCTTTATCTCGTTCAGTTTGAGGAGTGCTTCGAGCGGTGTAAGTGTGTCAATATCAATATCCAGAATGCGGTCGCGGATTTCGAGCAGCGTCGGGTCGTCGAGTTGGATGAAGCTGAGTTGATAGCCGGCCGGGGCGTCCGTTTTCGGGGTGGCCGGGGCCGTTTTTTTCATTTTTTTGCCGTTTTGCGCAGCGTCGGCGGCGCTCTCTCCTTCGAGGCGTTTGAGGATGGTGTCGGCGCGGTTGACGACCTGCGGCGGCATGCCGGCGAGGCGGGCCACGTGGATGCCGAAGCTGTGCTCGCTGCCGCCTGGGACGAGCTTGCGCAGGAAGATGACGCGGCCGTCGAACTCCTTGACGCTGACGTGGTAGTTCTTGATGCGCGCGAACTCTTTTTCCATGTCGATGAGTTCGTGGTAGTGGGTGGCGAACATCACTTTGGCGCGGGCCTTGGTGTTTTCGTGCAGGTATTCGGTGATGGCCCAGGCGATGGATATGCCGTCGTAGGTGGAGGTGCCGCGGCCAATCTCGTCGAGCAGGACGAGGCTGCGGCTGCTGACGTTGTTGAGGATGCTGGCCGTTTCGTTCATCTCGACCATGAATGTGGACTCGCCGCTCGAGATGTTGTCGCTTGCGCCGACGCGGGTGAACACCTTGTCCACCAGTCCGATACGTGCCTTGCGGGCGGGGCAGTAGGAGCCCATCTGCGCCATGAGGACGATGAGGGCCGTCTGGCGGAGCAGGGCCGACTTACCGCTCATGTTGGGGCCGGTGATGATCATGATTTGCTGCTCCTCGTTGTCGAGGGTGACGTCGTTGCTCACGTACTGCTCGCCCGGGGCCATCTGGGTTTCGATGACTGGGTGTCGGCCTTCGACGATTTCGATGCGGTCGCCCTCGTCGAGCTCGGGGCGGCAGTAGTTGCCGCCGAGGGCCACTTCGGCGAAGCTGAGCAGACAGTCGAGCCGAGCGACGAGCTGGGCGTCGTACTGAATCGGCTCTACGTGGGCGGCCACTTCGGCGGTGAGCTGAGCGAAGAGCTGCACCTCGAGGGCGAGCATGCGCTCCTCGGCACCGAGAATCTGGTCCTCGTATTCTTTCAGTTCGGGAGTGATGTAGCGCTCGGCGTTGGTGAGCGTCTGGCGCCGCGTCCAGTGGGCGGGGACCTTGTCTTTGTGGGTGTTATATACTTCGAAGTAGTATCCGAAGATGTTGTTGAAGCCTATCTTGAGTGATGGTATGCCGGTGGCCTCGCTTTCTTTCTGCTGGAGAGCGGCGAGGTATTCCTTGCCGGAGCCGGCCATGCTGCGGAGGCGGTCGAGCTCGTCGCTCACGCCGTCGGCCATGACGCCGCCTTTCTCCACCTTGGCGGGCGGTTCTTCGCGCACCTCGCGGCCGATGCGTTCGGCGAGGGCGGGACAGGGGTTGAGCCTTTCGGCGGTGGAGGCCAGGGCCTTGCTGCCGCTTTGGGAGCAGAGGCGCTGCACCTCGGCCACGGCCTCGAGCGAGCGTTTGAGCTGCAGCATCTCGCGCGGGTTGATGCGGCCCACGGCGGCCTTGGTAATCAGGCGTTCGAGGTCGCCGATGGCCTTCACCTGAGACGCCAGAGCCTGGCGGAGCGTGGCGTCGCGCACGAGCGTGTCCACCACGCAGAGGCGCTCTTCGATGGGCGCCACCTCTTTGAGCGGCATCAGCATCCAGCGGCGCATGAGGCGGCTTCCCATGGGGGTGAGGGTTTGGTCGAGCACGTCGAGGAGGGTGCGTGCGTTCTCGTTGGGCGAGCCGACGAGTTCGAGGTTGCGCACGGTGAACTTGTCGAGCCAGACGTAGCGGTCGCGCTCGACGCGGTTGAGGCGTGTGATGTTCTGCGTGCGGTCGTGCTGCGTGTCCTGCAGGTAGTAGAGCACGGCGCCGGCGGCGACGATGCCCATGTCGAGGTCGTCGACGCCGAAGCCTTTGAGGCTGGCGGTGCCGAACTGCTTCAGGAGCAGCTCGTTGGCGAAGTCGGGCGTGAAGACCCAGTCGTCGAAGGTGTTGCAGTAGTAGCGCTCGGCGAAGTGTTCCTGGAACCAGCGGAGCTTCTTGCGCTGGAGGACCACCTCGGAGGGGTGGAAGTTGCCGAGGAGCTTGTCGATGTAGGCGAGGTCGCCTTGTGCGACGTAGAACTCGCCGGTGGAGACGTCGAGGAAGCTGACGCCGTGGACGGAGTCGGTCAGGTGCAGGCCGCAGAGGAAGTTGTTCTCCTTGACTTCGAGCACCATGTCGTTGTAGGCCACGCCCGGGGTGACGAGCTCGGTGATGCCGCGCTTGACGAGGCCTTTGGCGCTCTTCGGGTCCTCGAGCTGCTCGCATATCGCCACGCGCTTGCCGGCGCGGACGAGGCGTGGCAGGTACTGCTCGACGGCGTGGTAGGGGATGCCGGCGAGGTCGCAGTAGGAGCCGCCGCCGGAGGCTTTGCGCGTCAGCGTCAGGCCCAAGATGCGCGATGCCTCGCGCGCGTCCTCGCCGAAAGTCTCGTAGAAGTCGCCGACGCGGAACAGGAGTATCGCGTCCGGGAACTTCTTCTTCATCTCGGCGTGCTGCTTCATCAGCGGCGACTCGGTGTCTGTCTTCTTGGCCATGCTGTGTGCTGTTGTATTCCCCCGGGGATTTTGGACGGCAAAAGTACACATTTTTCCCGACATGGGCGCCGACAGTGGAAAAATAATAACGTACGGCGCACGTTTTCAAGTGGAAAATGGAAGGTGGAAAGTGGAGAGTGGAAAGTGGAAAGTGGAAAGTGGGAAGTGGTAAGTGGGAAGTTTTGGGGGGCGAGGAGGGGGGATTGAAAATTGAAAGTTGAAAATTGAAAGTTGAAAATTATTTTGGGGGTGGAGGGGACCAGAGGAGGGGTAGAGAGGGGGTAGAGAGGGGGTAGAGGTGATATTGGCCAGTTCCGGGCGTTGGGGAGGCGGAACATGCTGGCTGGACTGGGGAGATTTATAGTATATCATACTTATATAAGAAAACAGGCACTGATGTTCAGTGCCTGTTTTGTACCCCGGGAGGGACTCTGAAAAGAATACCTTATTTTCCTTTATTGGTTGATATTGTTTGTTTTAAGTCTTTTCGAAACTATCTGAATATGGTCACTATAACCAACAAATTATCTAAAATATGACCAAATTATGACCAACCTTTTCGCTCCATATTATTTCACATTTCCCAGCAGTTCTTTCACTGTCATCTCCATCTTGTTGAAGGAGAACCATCGCTTGCCAAGGTCCTTCAATGAAGCACCGATATGATAGACGGTGTTGTCGATGCAAAGGTATCGGTCGTGAACCTTGTCGTACTGTTTCACGTTGATGGGCTGGTATTGGACGTTGTGCTTCGCAAGGTCGAGCGAGAGTTGCTTCTTGACTTCTTTGGTGTAGATGGTGGCAGCCACCTTGGGGCTCCGCTTGTCGAGCATCGTCAGCACGGTATCATCGACATAGTTGTCGAAAAGTACGATGCTCTTCTTCGCCGAGCGGATGAGGTCGGAAACGAATGTGTAGGCGTCGAAAATCTGTCCGTCGAAGAAGATGCCTTGAGTAGGAGAGGCGTTCTCTTTGTCGAGCCGCTTGAAAATTTCGGCAATCTGATTGTCGTTTTTTGTTAGGTGTGACGACATCTCCAATTGATGATGCTCGATGACTTCCAGTCGCTGAAACACCTGTGCATTGGAAGCTATGAAATGGCGCATTGCTACAAAAGCATCCATAATCTGAACGCTTACGGATACAGCAGTCTCACTTCGCAATACGGCAGAAAGCATTGCAACACCTTGCTCTGTAAATACATATGGGTTGGAGCTGGAATGCTTTAACGAACTTAACCGGTCACATTTTGTGACCAGTTCGGTAGTCTCTTCGTCTGTAAGTTGAAACCTAAATCGCTCCGGAAATCGCTCGACATTTCGCTTGATGGCCTGATTCATAACTTTTGTCTCTTCGCCATAGAGCATTGCCAAATCACGGTCAACCATAACCTGCACGTTACGAAACGTAAAAATCATATTTTCTATACGAGGGACAGTGACAAACTGGTCACAATTTGTGACTGGTTTATCTTTGAGCTTCTCTCCATTTGAAACAACCTTTGTGGGTTTTGCATTGCCGGAATGGTCTGCTTCTGGCAACAGACTTGAACTGTCGCTTTTTTTGCGACGGTTGGCCTTCGCAGTATTACTCGATGATGTTGCTATATCGCTCTTTTTCTTTGCCATATTATCGTTTGTTTGAGGTCTCAAACCGTGAGACCTTGAACATTTTTTTCAAATTGCAAAGATACACATTATTTCTGAAACGGGGGAAATTATTATTCACACGGTTACTGATTAGGGAACACCTTTACGGAGAAGGTTTATTTGGTCACAAAGTCATCTCCGATTAGAGCAAAAAGGCTCAACCGTTTTTTGATTTTTCTAGCTTTCAGTTGAGCCATACACATCAATATCTCTCAATATTTGTCAAGCATTGTCGAAAGGTCTTTCTTTATTTCTTCTCGGAATGCTACTGGTGCGAGAACCTCTGCGTGGATGTTCATCGTAAGAATCTCTTGCTTGAGGTCGTATGTCGGTTTTACAAACAAGGAAAAAATGGTGTATTCTGGAGTGCGCTCTACTTCTTCCTGCGACTTGTGCAGAGGTAGGCTCCGTAGATACTTGGCTTGCCACTCGTCGGTCTTGATTAGAATGGTCTGCGGCTCGTCTTTGACCGTAACATAAGCTCCGAATGTGCCAAAGAACACCGTCTCGGCCTCAAAGTCCTCCGGCAATTGGAAGGTTTGGCCTGTCGGCTCCACATCACTGATACGGTCGAGGGAGAATATACGCATACCCTTCTCTGGCACACTTCCATATACATACCAGCGGCGTTTGTACATCTTGAGAGTCCACGGCTGGAAGTCGTTATACGGGTTTACGACATCCTTGTCAAAGGGATGGTATTGAAAGTTCACCGTAATGTTTTCACGCATAGCAGCCAGCAGAGGAATGAGCGCAGGTGACGTTGATGGCACTTCTTCCAAGAGTATGCGGTCACGAAGGCGGTCATTGGCGGCAATGGTGTTGTTGAGGGAGATGGTTTCAAGTAGCCACTTGCGGAAATAGCCAGGACTTTTGATGTCATCCGTGTCGCGGATGTAGTATCGGTTGTCGGAGCGGTTGCAGGCAATCTCAATGCCGAATAGTTCCTCTACGGATTTGCGATGGTCGTGGAACGTGCGAAGCGCATACTCGCCACCATTAGAAATGCTGTCGTTGTAACGGTACTTGTCGTTTATTTCCTCAAAGGTCAGGCCCTTCTGCCCAGCACGTACAAGGGTGTCGACAAGCCAGATATAGCGGTTAAGTGTGTTCATTTTTGTTTTATGGTTTTACTTCCACATCTAAAGCTTTCCCTTTTTTATTCAGCCCGTAAAGCACTTGTTTGAGAAAGATTCTCCTTTTCTCTCCGTATACCATTCTACTCCATTTATTGTTTTCAAGTTTTTCTCTACTTTTCTTTGGTATATCTTTTTGTGCCCCACTTCCCTTTGACACTTTTGTTCCATCAAATAATCCTTCATTCTGTAGGTTCATAATCTCATCCCAAAAAGAGAGGATAAAACTCCTATAGTTTAAGGTATTACCATTTTGAAGAATTTTGATTTCTTCATTTTCTACCCAATCGCTTGTTACAGGATGTTTGGATTTAGTCTTAATATTGCAAATATTGCAATTATCATAATCAAGCTGGTCAATTATTCCCCAAAAGTCAGATTCCGAATTTTCCCAGTCACCATTCCTGATGGGTACGCATATATTATTATCCCATTTTAAGATATACCAGGTTCTCCCATTTGTTAAATAGACTGGTATCTTATCTTGTTCTGGATACCTTTCTCCATTGAAATAATCTTGCAATTGATGATGGTCTTTTTTAGGATTATTGTCTTCCTCAATCTCTCTATAAAGGCAAGTTCCAATATCCTTTACCTCTATGATAAGAATCGGTTTTTCCTCCTTATATAGAACATAATCCGCGAAACTTTGAGGTTTTATCCCATTTAATCGAACCTCGCGTCTTACATTAGGAAACTTCCACCCTAAGGCTTCTAACAAAGGGTCTATTATCTCCCTCTCAACTGTTGCTTCATTAAAGAGCCAAGGGTATTTGTCCACTTTCTCTTTTGCTAACTTGATTATTCTTCTGGTTTTTGAGGTGTAATACTTTTCTTTTGGCATTCTTTTTCCTGTTAGATACTCTGTAAAAACGTAATTTTTTTGAAAATATTTCACTTCTGCAAAAATTTCGCACAGTCACCATGTAATTTTGCAGTTGAAAAGGTAAAGAAATAATAACACTCAAAACAACATAAAACGATGTTTAAGAAAGATTTATCATTGGACGAGATAAAATTCGGGGAGATTTGGTTCAGCGAAGAGAACAAAGAATTTTTCCCGATGCACGGCGAGGAACTCTCATTTGTGGATGTGACTGGCCAAAAATACACTGCCAGAGTCCATCCCGCCAAGAATTACATTGAGGGCGTGTGGCACATGCACAAGAACAACGAAGCATTGGAAGGAACCGTCATCACCATTAGAGTCATTGATGAACGCTACAATCTCTACCGAGTCTATTATTCATATTAAGAAGTTCCCAGACATACCGTCTGTATGTTTAATTATTAAAATCAAAGTTTTATGAGTAACAACAAACTGTCAATGGAAGCATTGAACGAGTTGCGCACTATTGGCGCGTGGAAACAAATGTCCGAGGAGTTCCCCTGGAATGAGGAGCAACTTGAACGCTTCAAAAACAATGTGGACTGGAACTTGGTGTCCGCCAACGAAAATGTGGCCTGGAGCATCTCTCTGATTGAGCGCTTCAAGAACCGTTTGAACTGGAAAGAGTTGTCGCAGAACGACAGCAACCATCTCTTCCAGCCGGAGATTATCCGCGCATTCGCAGATTACTGGGATTGGTCGGAACTCTCTGGCCAGTCGGGATGGACTCCTGGTCTGGTTGAGGAGTTCAAAGAGCGTATCGACTGGAGTGTGCTGGTGGATAACGGAGGACTGGATGACGAGAGCTTCTTCACCGAGGCTTTCTTTATCAAGTATTTCGACTACATTCAGTTCCATAATTTTTCATACCAAAAGCCATGCCGTTTCCGCACCAGTTTATGGAACAAACTCTGCGAGGAGACCTACAAGAAACTGTCGGATGAGGTGTCCGGCTTAACCAAGAAGTAATTTAGTTCCTTTGCAGTTCGGGGAGGGTGTTCTTCTAAACACATACCCCGAACTGCTTTATTTCAGATACACAATACTATGAGTACAGAGAACACAAAATACGTTTTCCATTATGAGGTGGAGACCTCACTATGGAAGAATCCCTTCAAAAAAAACATCACCGACGAACTGGAATATGCAAAGTTTAGGCAAAAGAATGCCTATCACGACCAGAAACAGTTTATCAATGCCGACCCTCTAACGGCGAGGAAGCAAGCATTCAATTATCTACGCAGTATGATTGAGGTGATGTGCGAGAGCATAGGGAAACCATATAACGGCTACTGGCAGGCTGTGAGCGACCTCCAGCCGCTGCTCCGTGCTGACCACCCTCTGGCTCATCAGTGCCTATGCAATATCCAGTTCGATGACGACCTTCTTTGTGGCGTTTCGCTCACAATGTTGGTGGAGAAAGGCAAGAAACACGACCGTATGGCACTTTTCAATCTTGGGGTGTACGATGACAACCACAAGGAGGAGATTTTGTCCGATGTGGTCTATTCCATTGTAGAGCTTGAACGCGAGCGGAGATACTACAATCTGGCCAAAATACCCGTCAAAACCGAAAAGATTGACCTCTCCGGCATAGGAATGGCAGATGCGGAGGTGATTTCAAGTCTTATGGACTGGAAGGAGTTCACCGACACTTTTGCTGACACCGACATCGATGCCATCATTGATACCACCTCCATTTATGACCGAAAATGTGAATTGTTAATCCATTAAACAATAATAATATGAAAGAAAACACTAAAAAAATCAAACACACTCCCGTAGGACAAATTATTATGGAAGTTGCCAGTCATTTCCAGTTGTATGGATATCATTTCAATGATAATGAAGCCAATATCCGCGCCGAGATGGTTGACCCTATCATCAAGGCATTGGGATGGAGAATGGACAATAACACCCTATACAGAGAGGTGAAATGTAAATCAAGCGCACAAAGGGTTGATTACGCCCTGTTCAAGGATAATGTGTGCCGGTTTATCATCGAGGTGAAGTCTTTGAATACCTTCCTCAAAGAAGGGGAACGCAAGCAGTTGATGAAGTATTTGCAAGACCCTCGTTTTGCCACAGCCAAATACGGCATACTCACCAACGGCCACTCTTGGGCTGCCTATAATCGTGATGGCCGGTTAATACATGCTGTCAATATTCCACTTGGGCGCAGCAACAAGTTCGACGAAGATGAGGAAATGGTGAACAGTTTCTTCCATTATCTGAGTTTATGGGATATTGACAAGGAGGATATGCCACAGACAGATGTATCGATAGACAATCGGGAGCCGGTAAACTTTTATATTAAAGTCAACAATGATAGCGATATACGCGGTATTTGCGCGGCACAGACATTCCATATCTTTATTGAGCGGCACATTGAGTTGGTGTACAGGATGCAACAGAACAATCGGTTCGACTACACCATTCTCTTCGATGAAAAGCCCAAGCGTTCCTCACAATCATCCAAGTTCTTGATTGACGGGAAACAGATGTGGATTACCCACGACCACAACACATACTGGAAAATGGGTATTGTCCAACAGATTTATTGGGAGAATCCAGATATGGCAGACAGGTTTCTTGTAGTTCCCTTGTACAGCCACTTTGTGTGATGTGACGAGAGTATCATAAGTTTTTCGTATCTTTGCAATCTCAAAATCAAGGAATATGACAAAAGAGGATAGTATCAATGTGGCATTGGTCTACGATTTCGACGGCACACTGGCACCTGGGAATATGCAGGAGTTCGGTTTTGTGCAAGCCATCGGCAAAGACCCTAATGAGTTCTGGAACAGAACGCATGAGATGGCAGTCGGCAACGATGCCAGCACCATACTTTGCTATATGTACCTGATGCTGCAAGAGGCAAAGACTAATGGAATATCATTGAAACGCGAGAATTTCAAGAAGTTCGGCTCAATGATAAAACTATACCCAGGTGTCGAGGGATGGTTCTCGCTAATCAACCAGTATGGTAAATCAAAGGGAATGAATATACAGCATTACATCAATTCATCTGGCTTGAAGGAAATGGTAGAAGGCACACCCATCGCCAAGGAATTTGAGAATATCTATGCATGCTCCTTCCTTTACGACACAGAGGGTAATGCCTACTGGCCAGCCGTCGCTGTGGATTACACCACCAAGACACAGTTCCTCTTCAAAATCAACAAGGGTATCAAGGAAGTAAGCGATAATAAGAGAGTCAACGAGTTTGTGGCCAAAGAAGACAGGCCAATCCCCTTCGAGCGAATGATATACTTCGGTGACGGAGAGACGGACGTTCCATCGATGAGTGTGGTGAAGACTCAAGGAGGTCACGCAATAGCCGTCTATGGTGACCCGAAGAGAAGGCCCACAGCCACGAAACTCGTCAATTCAAATCGAGTGGATTTCATATGCAAGGCCGACTATTCTGAAGGAGGAGAAGTCCACACTACCGTCATAGACATCCTCGACAGAATTCGTGCGAATTACGACTCTCAACAGCTTTTGAAAACAAAGCACAGAACGAGATAATGTTTTGCATAAATTTCCACACCAGCCTTTTTTTCTTCCCTCATATTATGAACATCCTCTTCAATTTCCGTAGTGTGTTGATGGCCCGACCTGTCCGACTTCTAACCCTGCGAAGTGATAGCCCATCGCTCAAAAGCTGGATATCATCAGCATATTCCATAAGGTAATCTACTTTTAATTTGGTGCGTCCCATAATTGTTTTCCTTTCTTTTATGCTAAATCTACTGTTTCGTTATAACGTGCAATTAGTCTGCTGACCGATGTAGCCTGCCATATTTTATTATTCGTGGTCACGAAACCGTTTCTGTTAAGATAGTCGGCTTTCTCTCGGAGGGTTCCAGCCATATATCTGATGGCGGCGAATGCCTTGACATTTGCAGTCGCCCTATCCGCCCGTGTCTTTCGGTTCTTCTTGATGAGTTCGTGGTTCTTTTCGATGAGTGCCAATCCGTCTTCCGTCTTTAAGGCAAGATGAGGATTTCCCGCTTGCTTGGTTGATTTCGCCATACCTTGCTTGGTTCGTTGGGATATGAACTCACGCTCTTGCTGAGCCATACCGAGAAATATTCCGAGCTCGAGGGGACTGATGTCTGGATGGTCACAGAACTGGACTTTGTAGTTTTTGTAGATGTGTGCCCCGTCCTCGATGTCACGGGTAAGACGGTCAACTTTTGCTACAATCAGTGTCGCTCCGAGTCTTTTGCACTCGTTCAACGCTCCGATGAGGATTGGACGGTTTGACAATCTTGCCTCTCCTCTTACATCCTTACCGGATTCCTTCTCTTGGTATTCGGAGATGATGGTTCCTCCGGCGTTGGAAACGAAAGTGCTGATGATGTCCTGTTGGGCTTCAAGACCGAGACTTTGTTTCTTCGTAGAAACCCTGTAGTATGCTATGAAATTCGTCATATTTGATATGTTTTTATTCTTTGTTACGCCACTAAAACGTTCCTTTTAGATTTGTAAATTGATTTTTTTTGTGTTCCATAATCATTATTATGTTTAATATAATAACGAAGAAAAAATAATATTATTGCATTCATACTCAAGTATTTAATCTTTCGAATTCCATTTGCAAAATATGAAATACAAAAACACCCACCTTATAGAAAGGTGGGTGAAATAATATGGAAAAATTTGATGAGTTTGTTTCGGGATTTCCCCATAAATGTATTTATCGTTTCTTGTCAGGCTTCAACTCCATCGTGAATAGAATCCACGAGACCAGCCCGGAGAGAAGAGCGTCATAATCGTAGAACAATTCGTCACCGCCGTTCTTGTCTATGTACGGTTCCACTATACGGACAATGAAATCCTGTATTTCATCAACGCCTTTTTTTCGGGTTGTGGCGATGAAATCCTGTGCTGATGCACCGAATTCTTTTTTTATTTCAGACACTGCCTGCTCGATGAACGAGTCACGTTTTACATTGTTTTCCTTCCTTTCGAGGATGAAGGAATCAAAATCTTTGAGTTCCACTAATTTTTGCATTTTAATTCATTTGTTTATACTGTATTTATGATATCTTCGTGCGGAAAACCCATAAATATCGTATAATAAAACAATGTACAATGAAACATTTTATAGCTATTTTTTCAAAGCCAATTGTCCTGCCAGGAGACCAAATGGAGAAAATAAAAACATACGGGCTGCTTTTTGAGGATACGGAAATGGCAACCATCAACAGGATTACTAACTATATCCATAACTATATTTGGGCAGTGTCTGAACTATTTCGTGATGGAGTTGAGCATATCTCGGAAAAAACATACAAGAAAGATGGGAAGGTCTTTCGTGTAAATGACGAGAATTGGTGGAAATACGTAAAAAAATCCGAAAAGAAGAAAAATCAATTTGCCTTTATCGGAGATGACTATATGGAAACAAAGGAAGAGGATTTTTACGATGGTTTCCTTTTGACAAATAAGGACAAATGGAAAGAGTTGAAGGGGGTGTCAAAACTCAGGTGGCTCTAAAAGTGGGTGTCCAAAATGCATTAATTGAAAGAATGCGCCCAGAATCCAATAAATGTATCACATATTTTTGGTTGTTGAATAATAGAGTGTTATGATGATTACGCGGAAGGTATTGCCTTGAAAACCTAATTTGAAGAATAATCTGGGCAAGCTCGGATTAAGCCCAATTCCATTTTGCATAAATACGGTAGAGGCGCCTCCCCCGCTAACACAAAAAAGAAATACGACGCTCTCGGATGCGGTGGGGAGGACCGCATTCGGGGGCGATTTTTTTATGCACTATGAAATATCAAATTAGCAGTAAAGGTTCCGCAACGAAACCTTCGGATGATGAATTTGCAGAAATGCAATGGCTTGAGAAAGACACTGACCAGCCTACCCTGTTGGATTATCTCGGCAAAGGACATACCTATCGGGCAAATATGGCTAACACCCTAAATGATGGCCCTAAAACTCTCGTCTCAACGCAAGTGATAATGATAGACGTGGATGGCAAGCACAATCCACCAACACTGGCACAATTCTTGGAGCTGACCCGACTTACCCCGAGTTTCTATTACGAGACCTTCTCATCCCAGAACGGGGAGCGTTACCGACTGGGATACACGCTCGACAAGGAGATTAAGAGCAAGGCAGAATATAACGCCATCGCCCACATCATCTTGGAGAAGACCGGTTGTCTTGACAAGGAAATGGTTGACCCCATTTCGTTTTCCGCCGTCCAGAACATCGCCGGAACGAACAAACCCGTGACCAATAACTACGTCGCCTACAAGAAATCCGATTTCGACCGATTGATTGACGCCTATCTTCCGAAAGTGGAGGTCTGCCGGAGGTTTGATATGAAGTTGAGCTTCGAGGAATACGAGGTAATGTGTGACTATCTCTCTTGGGACGGAACCTTCGAGAACTACGTTTCCCTGCACCCCATAGACAAAGTTCTACGTTACGAGAGTTTGCCGGACGATGAGGATGAGACATTCTATTACTGGTCCGATTACAAATGCCTAATCCGAAAGTTGGTCAATGGCTCGTACTACCATAAGTACGGTGACTATTACTTGCCTAACACTTGGCACGACAAAGAGGGACGGAGAAAGAAACTGACCGTGAATTGCTCGTTGATTCATCAGATGTATCCCAAATGCACTTTGGAAGAATTGCTGGCACTAACCACAAAGTGTTTCCTGAAATACTTCTCGAATGATGCGGAAGACACGATTCCGCGTGAATTCGTATTCAATGTTGTTGCCGCAGAAATAAAAACCCCGCTCAACGCCAAGAGTCCGATTACTATAAAGAAACGGTTTAAGATTAAGAAATACGAGAACGGGAAAAGAGTTCATTGGAAAAAACAAGCAAAGGAATACTACTCCAACCAGATGCTTGGAATGTATGATAGTGCTCTGTCTATTGAAGACAACCTTATTCTTATTCAGAGGTACTATGCTGAAAGCAAAGACAAACACCAAGTTTCTCTTCGCACATTAAAAAAATACCTTGATGAAAGCAATGTCTTTTACTTCTCTTCAAGCAACAATCCTATTACCAAAGAAAAACCCATTTCTGTTCTTAAAAGAATGATTAAATGCTCTATGACAAAGGAAGCTTATCAGTTTCTTTTGGAACATAAAGATAGTATTGGTAGAAAACAGTTTTTTGAGTATAAAAGATTTCTTTTAGAAGAAACAAATAAAGGATAGTTATCTTTTTAAACCTTATATTTATATCCAACAAACACGACGACATTATTATATATAAGGTGAAAAAAGATAACTGACGCAGCATTCAAGTGTGTCGCACCAATTTTTTTTGAAAAAAATATAACTTGTTCGTTCAATCGCTTATTTTTTTTGTTATTTTTTCTTCAAAGGGGTCAAGTTGAGAACCCTTAAAGTCAAAATGAGAAGTATTAAAACCGATATATATGAGTAATATGACTATTAGAAACAACATTATTGACACAGCAAGGTATGTCATCGAGGAAATGGGAAAAGACACCATTAAAGACTACAAGGGAATCAGAAGTTGTGGTATGAAATGTTACTATGAACTTTCTGTTGATGGTGTAATAGACTTGAATGCCGGCAGCAGCATCAAACCAGAATGTGTCATTATCGCAACAGCTGTCTTCTATACGGTATTGCCAATGTTTCGACAGTATCTGCTAAAACACCTGGACGACCGCAACGCATTATGTGAGTTTGGTGACAAAATCTGCCATCTCATCATTGTTCGCAACGCATACGATGAGTGTGGTGAGGACGCCCAAAAGGTGTATGAGGAAGGCAGAAACATTATGGAGACATTCTATAAAGAGAGAAAAGTCGGGTGCTGGAAAGTGGATAATAATAGTTTCGGTTACACCGACCCACTGTTGATAGAGGATGACGCTACGAACGCAACGACAATTGAACCCTACACGAAAGAGAACCCGTTGAAAGTCTTTACCACATTCTCTGGGTATGACAGTCAGTGTCTCGCTTTACGGAAGGCAGGAATACCGTTCGACCTCGTTGGATGGAGTGAGATAGAGAAGCGGGCAATTACCGCACACAACGCACTATTTCCAGAGTACAAGGATAGAAACTACGGTGACATTTGTAAGATAGATTGGAACACAGTCCCAGACTTTGATTTATTCACTTATAGTTCGCCGTGCCAAAGTTTTAGTATCGCCGGACAAATGCTCGGTGGTGAAGAGGGTAGTGGTACAAAATCATCACTCTTGTGGGAGTGCAAGATGGCAATCGAGATAAAGAGACCGAAATATCTGATGTTGGAGAATGTAGAGATGCTGGTGTCGCAGAATTTCATCCATACTTTCAATAAGTGGATTGATTTCCTCTCCTCGCTCGGTTACACATCGTATTGGAAGGTGCTTAAGGGTAGTGACTATGGTATCCCGCAAGACAGAAGTCGTATCTTCGTAGTCTCGGTGATGAACCCCAAGAATGAATTCGTATTTCCAAAAGCGAGGAGATTGAAATCCTCGGTGGAAGACCATATGCTTTCCAAAGAAGAACTCGGACAAGACCTATACCAGAAGTTATGTATGGATAAGGACATTGTAGAGAATTATGTCAATTGCAATAATCATTTCTTAAAATTCGCAGTAAAACAAAATTAGTTATGGATGTAAAGAAAGCAAAGCAAGGCAAACAAAGACAGTTTGTCAATAGTGAAGTAAAGGAATTGGACGAAGAAACCGTCACTGGTGAGAACCTCTTCGGGGAACCACTGGATTCATTTGAGGTGGGAAATCGACCGCACATCATTCAATTGGGGAATTTGATTGTGAATAGAGCCCATTTCTATAATCCCCAAGACGGTCGAGTGTATTCCGCCAAAGGGTGTTGCCCAACGCTCACTTTGGGCGTGCCGCCTAAGATACTCATAGAAGATGATGGTGAATATAAGGTACGAGAGTTAAGTGGTCGTGAAGGTCTTATGCTGATGGGTGTTGAGAGGGACGATGTCGCAAAGGTTGCGGCGAGCGGTCTTTCCGACGCACAAATGATGAAACTCGCCGGAAATTCCATCGTGGTGAGTGTGATGAGTTCTTTCTTTCGGGAACTGGTTAAATGCTGATGCGCTCGTTGGCGCATCGGCGAGACACAAACTGGATGTTGATATAGAAAGCAAAATAAAGCTAAAACACTCAGTGTGAATGCAATGCTTGCCAAATATTTCCGTTATTACATTAAACTTTAAAGGTAATGTAATAACGCGTATATCAAAAAAAGAAAACTATAAATTACAATAGATATGGAACAATGTAGAAATGAATTGACACTGTTGAACACAAGGTGCTGGGCAGATGTCGTTGAAGGTTTGAAGTGTACTTTTAAGAACTTGGTTAAAGAGGCCGTTGAAGAGGTCATCGATGACAAGCTGTGCAATGCCAATCTTGAAGACAGACGGCTGAATGCCGAAGAACTGTGTAAGAGATGGAGCATTACAAGAAACACTCTCCACAATTGGGAAAGAGATGGTGTAATTTCGCCGTTGCCTCTTGGGGGGCGGAGAAAAGTCTACTCGATGAGGGATGTGCTGAACGCAGAATCGGAAGGATTAGTTAGAATCGCCGGCTAATGAAACTTGTATTACGCACCAAGCAGAAAGAAGGGATGCACCCTCTACATACTCGGATGAATGTCGAGGGTGCTGTCCTTTGGGTAAACCTGTTGATGAAGGTTGATGTCGCGGAGTGGAACGAGGTCTCTCAATCCGAAAGGAAACTAAACAACTATCTCAACAAGAAAGGCATATCCAAGAAGGTCGCCCTTATTGAGGAGGCTATCACGGATATGCGGAGGCATCATAGACTGACTAAGGAAAACTTGGAGAGTGCTATCGAGAGTATTGTTTTGGTGGATAAGAGAGATGAACTGAAACGGGCAGAGGAACTCAAGAAGTATGTCGAGGACAAGAAAAGAAGCAATGTCAAGAACTTCGTCATCAATTACATCAAAGGTATTGAGAATGGAGATGTTCGCAATTCAAGGAAAGAGAGATACGCAAAGCAATCTGTGAAGAATTGGGAGCAGTTTCGTAGAGTATTTTTGGATTTTTACGGCAATAGACTATTCGGTTGGGATGACATCAATGAGTCATTGGTGGACAGATACATCGCCTATCTGGAGGGTAAAGGATATATGAAGTATACTATCGACAAACATATTAGTATGTTTAAGACATTGATTGGTGCTGCGGAAAGACAAGGGCTGCATAACAACCACATCGCGTGTAGCTTTTTGAAGAGGCACCAGGTCAAGGATGAGGACAAGGCAAAGGAAATATACCTTACCAAAGAAGAATTGTCTGCTCTATATGATATGCCGCTCACTGGATTTGAAGAGAAGGTTAGGGATGTTTTCCTGATTGGGTGCTTTACAGCACTAAGGTACAGTGATTACAGCAGAATTGAAAAATCAACTATCGGCATCACCCATAGTGGTACAAAAGTCATCAGGTTGAGACAGGAGAAGACTTCCGGTACGGTGGTTATTCCCATTATGGATGAGAGGTTGGAGACCTTGTTAAAGAAATATGATTATAACGTCCCCAAGATTTGTGACCAAAACCTAAATAGGACTATAAAGGAAATCTGCAAAAGATTATCGGTAACGGTACCAAGCCTTCAAAAGAAGGAAAGGACGGTTCTAACATTGAAAGAACGAAGGGCAGAGAAGGAAGCAAAGAAAAGGGGGATGGTGTTGTATGAGTACGACGAACACGGTTATCCCGTAAAGTCACGATGGGAACTTGTGGCGAGTCATACGGCAAGACGAAGCTGTATCACGAATATGTATCTTTCTCACAAGTTTTCTGTTTCGCAGATGATGAGCGTTAGCGGTCATAGAACAGAAACGATGTTTTACAATTATGTGAAACTATCTTTGGATGAATATGCCGACAGCGTGGCGATTGCTGCTGTGGATGGACTATTTTGAAAAGGGATTGAAACAATGTTATAGGGGTGTCAAACGGCACCCCTTTTTTCATCCATTTCTCGAAAATATGACCAAATTATGACCAAATTTGGGATATAAAAGAAAAGGGATTTTGCAATTCTTCTCATTTTGAGTTACTTGCAAAACCCTCTTGTACCCCGGGAGGGACTTGAACCCTCACGCCGTTGCCGGCAGCAGATTTTGAGTCTACCGTGTCTACCATTCCACCACCAGGGCAAATGGCTTTCCACTGTTGGAAAGCGGGTGCAAAAGTACGCACTTTTTTCGAAGTGACAAAATATTTTTTGCCAGGTGACAGAAAAAGTGTATCTTTGCAAACGGATTTGGTGGAGAAAAACCGGTCCAAACAACAGACAAACAAACTATAAATCAACAGACTAATGGACAACAAATGTTCTGACAAGGTGTTCATTTTTGCCGGTCGTGCCACCGAGAACCTGGCGCGTCGAGTGGCGGAGATCTATGGTATTCCGCTGGGCAATTCCACGGTTTTTCAGTATGCCGACGGCGAGTTCCAGCCTTCGTATGAGGAGACGATTCGCGGCGGCATAGTGTTCATCATCCAGAGCACCATTCCCCCGACTGACAATCTGTTTGAACTGCTGATGATGATCGACGCTGCGAAGCGCGCTTCGGCAGAGAAGATTGTCGCCGTAATACCCTATTACGGTTTCGCACGTCAGGACCGCAAGGACAAGCCCCATGTGCCTATCGCATCGAAGCTTATCGCCGACATGCTTATGACGGCCGGAGTGGACCGGGTCATCACCATGGACCTCCATGCCGACCAGATCCAGGGCTTCTTCAATATTCCGGTGGACCACCTCTACGGTTCGAGCCTCTTCATGCCCTATATCCGCGAGAAGTTCGACATCGAGGATGTGATGTTCGCCAGCCCCGACATGGGTGGCAGCAAGCGCGCCGGCACGTATGCCAAGACGCTGAACAACAGTTTTGTGATTTGCTACAAGCACCGCAACAAGCCGAACGAGATCGGGGAGATGCGGCTCATCGGCAATGTCGAGGGCAAGCATGTCATCCTGCTGGACGACATTATCGACACTGGCAGCACGATCTGCAAGGCTGCGAGCATCATCAAGCAGAGCGGAGCCAAGAGTGTGCGCGCCATGATCACCCACCCGGTGCTCAGCGGGCAGGCCATCGAGAAGGTGGAAGCCTCGGAGCTTGAGGAGCTGGTGGTGGCCGACACGATACCGCTGAAGCGGGAGAGTCCGAAGATTCACGTTCTGAGCTGCGACTGGCTGCTGGCCGAGGCCATACGCCGCGTGGTGAACTACGAGAGTCTGGACAACCTGTACGAGACGACGCTGCACCACAAGGGCGTCATCAAGAGGATGAATGAGTAGGCAGCGGGCAGCGGGCAGCAGTCAGCGGGCAGCGGGCAGCGGGCAGCAGACAGGAGTTAAGTAGGCAGGAGTCAAGCCGTTACAAGAAGGCGATTATCTTTCTGCTTTACGCAATAAATAAAGTATTAACAAACCAACAAATCAAAACAAAATGAGAGTAGTATCAATGAGCGGTTCTCTTCGCGAGAACGTAGGGAAAAAGGATGCTAAGGCTCTGCGTCGCGACGCCAAGGTGCCTTGCGTGATGTACGGCAAGGGCGAGCAGATCCTGTTCAGTGTCGACCAGACTGCCTTCCAGCGCATTCTGTTCAACCCGGAGCCCTGCTTCCAGAAAATCACCATCAACGGCACGGACCACATGGCCATGCTGAAGGACATCGAGTTCCACCCCGTGACCGAGATCGTGTATCACGCTGACTTCTATGAGCTGACCGACGACAAGCCCGTCGTGATGTCCATCCCCGTCCACACCACCGGCACGAGCAAGGGAGTCATGAAGGGCGGCAAGCTGGCCTACAAGCAGAAACGCCTCAACGTGAAGGCTCTGCCCGCCAACATGCCCAGCGAGGTGCTCCTCGACATCACCAACCTCGATGTGAACCAGCGCATCCGCGTGCAGGACATCGCCACCGAGAACTACTGCATCCTCAACCCGAAGAGCAGCGAGGTGGTCAACGTCCTCAGCACCCGCGCCAGCGCCACCGCCGACGACGGCGAAGAGGCCGCTGCCGAGTAATGGCACAGCAATGACATGAAACAATCGAAGAGGTGTCCGTGGAAACGGATGCCTCTTTCTTTTTTTACGAAAGGGGCTATATACAATATGAAAAGACTGGCAGCAATGTGTGCGCTGCTGGCGTTGGCGGTGCTACCGCTGAGGGTGCAGCCACACTTTGACGGAGGAATGATGATCCACACGGGCTACCTGTCGGCCACGCTGCCGGCGCAGGCCTACGCGGCGTCCGGCATGTCGTTCGGCATCGGCGGCACGATGCGGTTCCACGTCGGCAAGGTGGTACGTATTGGCGGAGAGGGCTTTATCTCGACGCTGAACCTAATGGGCAACGGCAGCTATGTGCGGATAGGATGGGGCGGAGTGGTGGCCGAGGCGCGGTGGCAGTTTGGGCGGTGGCATCCGTTTGCCGGTGCGACGATAGGCGGTGGGACGGCGGCCACGCTGCTGGTTTTCGACGGCGAGGCCGAGGACTGGACAGCCGAGCCGAACACCGTCTTCCACAGCGAAGGGTTTATGATTGCCGACCCGCATTTGGGGTTAGAATACGCCCTGACAGAGCGTATCATGCTCACGTCGCGCCTTTCGTGGCTTCTGCCGTTCCGCGAGGTCGACGTGCCGCTCGGGCCGAGGGTATTCGTAGGGTTTGCCTTCAGGCACTAACCAATAAGTTTGGGCCAGGCTCTCCCCCACCCTAACCGACAGCCGACAAACATTATTCCTTATACCTCACATATTCCCAGTCGACGGGCGTGAAGTCGGAGGTGTCGTCCTTGTAGTCGGGATCGGGCATGTACCACCAGAGGCCCTCGAAGTATTCGCGCAGTCGTTTGTCGCGGAACACGTGGCCGCGGTTGGCGTAGGGCAGGTTGCGGACGACGCGCTGGCGGAAGGCCGGGTCGGCGGGTACCTCCTGCATTCCCTTGTAGGGACCCCAGTTGATTCGTGCGGTGCGGTCGTAGGTGCCGCCTGTGATGCACTGCTGGTCTACGTAGCAGCCGTCGACTCCCACGGCTCGGATGGTCAGTTCTCCCGTGGGGCGGAAGTCGGTGGTGTGGAGCGTGATGGCGCCGTTGCGGAGGCTCACCTCGGCGCATGGGTCGCCGTAGCAGGTGGCGCGTCGCGTCTTGCCCATGCCCTCGCTGACGGCGAAGGGGGTGCCGGCAAACGCGCTGTCGAAGACGTAGAAGTGCTTGGCCGTGCTGTCGGCACGGATGGTGAGCGTGAAGTCGCCAATCTTGCCTCCGGCCCAGCGGGCGGCGGGCGTCAGCTTGTATTCGACGATGAACGGGCTGCCCACATTGGTCGACATGCGGTAGACATAGGTGTGGCGCACGCGGTTGAGACCCGGCTGGAAGTCGGCGTCGAAGTAGTAGACGTAGGCGAAACGGATGCCGGCATCGTAGTCGAGGGGGTCCTTGTAGTCGGACTTCGGGTCGGCGTTGGCGGTGTCGTAGAGCCAGTTGTTGTCCCACATGTAGTAGCGTTTCAGGTCTTTGACCTTCGTCAACAGCAGCGTGTCGGCCACGCATACGGCGTTGCTGTACTCCAGCTGCCGGCCGTTCATCTCGACGGTGAAGAGGCTGATGCTGGGGTGGCGGCCGTCAGGGTGGAACTTATAGTCGTAGTTGTAGGGCGGGTCGGCCTCGAAGCCCATGGTGAGGCGACGGGCAGGGCCGGGGTTCCAGAATTCGTACTGCACATCGACGCGGGCCATTCCGTTGTCCATCAGGCTGATGGTCAACACCTCGCGCCGCACGCTGATGTCCGTCTCCTGCAGTGGGACGAGCTGGTTGCCACGGGTGTAGAAGGTGCCGTCGTTGGCCGCGGCGGGACGGGAGAAGACCAAGCAGAGCATGGCCAGAATACACAGTCTCAGAGTTTTCATAGATTATCGTGTAGATTAGAAACGATGCAAAGATACGGAAAATATCCGATATAGCCCCGAAGGGGGCAAAAGCATCGTTTCCGAACGAGGGTTTTGCCCTTTCAGGGCGTGGATTGCCAGGGCTGCATCTACAAATTGGATTTAGATGAAACCCCTACGGGGTTTAGTGGCATAATAATCAGGTGGTTGCTATTGATATGAAACCCCTATGGGGTTTGGGGCTATAATAATCAGGTGGTTGCTATTGATATGAAACCCCTACGGGGTTTGGGGTATAATAATCAGGTGGTTGCTATTGATATGAAACCCCTACGGGGTTTGGGGTATAATAATCTGGCGTTTGCTATTGATATGAAACCCCTACGGGGTTGGGGGTATAATAATCAGGTGGTTGCTATTGATATGAAACCCCTATGGGGTTTGGGGATATAATAATCTAGTGTTTGCTATTGATATGAAACCCCTACGGGGTTTGGGGTATAATAATCAGGTGTTTGCTATTGATATGAAATCCCTATGGGGTTTGGGGTATAATAATCAGGTGTTTGCTATTGATATGAAACCCCTACGGGGTTTGGGGTATAATAATCAGGTGTTTGCTATTGATATGAAACCCCTACGGGGTTATCTATAGATGTCATCACTATTCTGTGGGGCTATTGTTTTTTTTTGTATCTTTGCAGGGTATAATTGTAGTACTTGTTATGAAGAAGTTGCTGATACTCATGAAAGTGAAGAAGGTAACCACCGCGGGCCAAAGGCGCCGATACGACAACCTGTGTGTCTCGGAGACAACGGTGTTGGGTGATTGATGTATTTACCTAAACTACAGACTACTTAACCACTAAAAAAGAATGGAAACAATCAAGAAAATCTACAAGATAGGCCTCGGACCGAGCAGCAGCCACACCATGGGGCCCCACTGGGCGGCCACGATGTTCGCCGCGCGCACCAAGAATACCGCTTCGCGCTACCGCGTCACCCTCTACGGTTCCCTCGCCGCCACGGGCAAGGGGCACCACACCGATGTGGCCATCACGCGCGGCCTGGCGCCCAAGGAGGTGGAAATCGTCTGGCGGGCAGACATCGTCAAACCGTTCCACACCAACGGCATGCTCTTCGAGGCGCTGGATGGCGACGGCGGTGTCGTCGACAACTGGCTGGTGTACAGCGTCGGCGGCGGCTATCTGGCCACCGAGGAGGGCGAGGTGCCGCTGGGCATCACGCCGGAGGGCGAGGTCTACCCGCATAACACCATGCGGGACATCATGGAATATATCGAAAAAGAGGGGCTGAGCTTCTGGGAGTATGTGGAGCAGTGCGAGGACGGGACGCTGTGGATGTACCTCGAGGAGATGTGGCAGCAGATGCAGCAGACCATCGAGGAGGGGCTCCAAGATGACCGCGTGATAGCCGGAGGGCTGCACCTGCGCAGCAAGGCGCACCAGTACTTTGTCCGTGCCAGCGGCTTCAAACCGTCGCTGCAGAGCCGCGCGCTGGTCATCGCCTACGCGCTGGCCACCAGCGAGCAGAACGCCTGCGGCGCCAAGATTGTCACCGCCCCCACGTGCGGTAGCAGCGGCGTGCTGCCGGCGGTGCTGTACCACCTGAAGAAGAACCACGGATTCAACGACCGCGAGATACTGCGTGCCATGGCCACGGCTGGCCTCTTCGCCAACGTCATCAAGACCAACGCCACCATCAGCGGCGCCGAGGCGGGCTGCCAGGCCGAGGTGGGCAGCGCCTGCGTGATGGCCGCCGTGGCCAGCAACCAGCTCTTCGGCGGCAGCCCCAAGCAGATAGAGTACGCCGCCGAGATGGCCATGGAGCACAACCTGGGCCTGACGTGCGATCCGCTGTGCGGCCTGGTGCAGATACCGTGCATCGAGCGCAACGCCATGGCTGCCCTCCGCGCGCTGGATATCAACATATACGCCATGATGAGCGACGGGCGCCACATCATCAGCTTCGATAAAGTGGTGCGCACCATGAAATTGACCGGCCACGACCTGCCGAGCCTCTACAAAGAGACCTCGCTGGGAGGGCTGGCGCTGGACGACTGAGTGTATTTGGAGACCCGCAAAAGGTGATTGAAGTGACCTGTATTAAAATAAATTTGGTTAGTTGAATAATCTTTTGTAATTTTGCATTCGTTTTCAAAAGATAAAAAATGGAAAGTTTGTTCAGGAAACACAAGATGCTAGTATCTCAGGTTACGACAGATATTGTCCGTGAACTGATGAATACTATTAATTGGGAGAAGCAATTGGTCGCGATTCGAGGCTCGCGGGGCGTGGGCAAAACAACGCTGATGCGCCAGTATGTGAAGCAGAAGTACGGCACCGATGCCGGCGAGGCGCTATATTGTGTGATGGACAGCATGTATTTCACCAACCACACATTGATTGGTTTGGCAGAACAATTCCACATGATGGGCGGCAAACATCTGTTCTTGGACGAGGTTCACCGCTATCCCACATGGAGCCGTGAGATAAAAGAAATTATCGACCTCTATCCCGATATGAAGATAACCTTCACCGGATCCTCGCTCATCCAGATTCTCAATGCCGATGCCGACCTCTCCCGTCGTGTGTTAAGTTACACCATGGAGGGTCTTTCTTTTCGCGAGTTTCTTTTGTTCTATAAGGGAATACATATCCCCGTTTATCCCCTGGATGATATTTTGAGTCGTTATGATGACATCTGCGGTGAAGTGAACAGACGTTGCCATCCCCAGGCTCTTTTTGAGGAATACCTCAAAGTGGGTTATTTCCCTTTCTATGATGGCGACGAAGAAGAATACTACAGCCGGATCGAGAATGTGATTGACTTTATCGTCGACCAGGAACTAACACTCTTTTGTGGAGTAGACACCGCCAATACGCGCAAAGTGAAGGCTTTGATACAGTTTATTGCCGACAGTGTTCCCTATGAGCTGAATGTCGCCAAACTCTCGGCCCGTCTTGAACTGAATAAGCATACCGTCCTGTCGTATATTAACAGCCTTGGTCGAGCCGAATTGCTTCACCTGCTCTATTCCGACAACAACACCATTACGCGGTTGCAGAAACCTGACAAGATATACCTTCACGACCCCAATATGTTCTATGCACTTGGATATGGAGAGAAGATTGGCACCATTCGTGAGTGTTTTTTTGTCAACCAGCTGTCCGTCAACCACACTGTGGAATATGGCAGAAGCCAGGGCGACTTTGTCATCGATGGCAAGACCACCGTCGAGGTCGGAGGCCCCGACAAATCCTTCGAACAAGTGGCCGACATCCCCGATTCCTTCATCTTTGCCGATCGGATAGAACTTCCTGTCGGCAAGAAACTACCCCTCTGGATGGCTGGGCTGACATATTAATGCCGCCATCACTGGTGATGTCTATATCCCTAGTCGATTGTTTTATAATACGCTGCAAATATGGCAAAAGTTTTTGGAATGAAATCCAAAAACTTTACATTTTTTCATAAAAATGGGATTTTGTTCCTGTTTTCATCCTGAATAAGAGACCTCGCTGGGAGGGTTGGCGCTGGACGACTGACCCGATGTGTTTTTTCTTAAATTCCAGTTACAAGTGCAACACTGAGTAGAAAAAAGAGCACCAAAAATTTGGTACTCTCAGGTAAAATGACTACTTTTGTGTTGACATATGAA